>OKVW01001142.1_pt1 | contig 11774 bp, 9 predicted proteins | sample 1606991 | NCBI WGS metagenome assembly OKVW01 (sample SAMN03281021, study PRJEB24777) | human gut metagenome | isolation source: fecal sample PR177 from 1 month old male Malay infant, vaginal delivered...
CCCTCAAGCAGATCGTGTTTGACGAGAAGAAGGCAACCGGTGAAGAATTCTTAAATGCCATCAAAAATAACTGGAACGGCTACGAGACGCTCTATGCGCTGGTCAACAGCCAGAAGGTTCACCACTACGGAAACGATGACGACTACGCCGATGAGATTGCGCAGTTCCTCTTCAACTCATACTGCGCTGAAATTGAGGGCCGCAGCAACGCCCGGGGCGGCAAATATGACCCAGGTGTCTACACCGTTACCTCCAACGTCCTGTTCGGCATGGTGCTGGGCGCAACACCGGACGGACGTAAAGCTATGGAACCCCTTTCAGACAATCTCGGTCCGGTACATACCCTCGGCGGCTCCCACGACTACTGCGGCCCGACTGCACTTGCAAACTCCTTAGGCAAGCTGGACCACGCACGGGCGACCAATGGCACTCTCGTCAATATGAAGTTTTCAGCGGAAACAGTTTCCGGTGACGCCGGACGGGAGAATTTCATCAACTTTATTGATTCTTATATGGAGAAAAAGCCTATGCACATACAGGTTATGATCACCGACCCTCATACCCTGCGCGACGCACAGAAAACTCCGGAAAAATACTCCGACCTGCTGGTGCGTGTCTCAGGAACCAGCGCATTCTTCGTTCAGCTGGGTGAAAATCTGCAAAACGACCTGATTAACCGCACGGAACATTCCTTTGAATAGACAGCAGCCGCTGCTGTAGTTATCCGGACAGCCACAATATAAAAAACCACACATTTTGAAAGGAAAAAATATGAAATTTCAGTTCGCTGTACCAAAAATCATCTGCGCCTCCGGTGCATCAAAAAATGTCGGCGACCTTGCCCTGGCGGCAGGCTGCAAAAAAATTCTCTGCATTTACGACAAAGGCGTCAAATCGGCGGGCATTGTTGACCCCATTCTCACAGCCATGCGGGAAGCAGGGCTGTCTGTATCGGAATTTGACCATGTGATGCCCGATCCTGCGGTGGATCTTGTGGAACAGGCAGGGCAGGCTGCAAGAGACTGCGGCGCCGGAGGCATTGTGGCCATCGGCGGCGGCAGCGCCATTGACACTGCAAAGCTGGCTGCCGCACTGGCTGCCAACCATGCCCCCCTGCAGACCTTCTACGGGCAGAACTTATTTGTAAATTCCCCGTTGCCGCTCTTTGCCATCCCCACCACCTCCGGCACCGGCAGTGAGGTTACTCCTGCCGCAGTGGTCAGTGATCCGGCCCTCGGACGCAAGGTTACGCTGGTAGACGCAAAACTGATTCCCGTTTGTGCGGTACTCGATCCGCTTCTCACCCTCGGTCTGCCCGGCAGTCTCACCGCCGCCACCGGTATGGATGCCCTCTCCCATGCCATTGAGAGCATGACCTGCATTATGCACAACCCTATGACCGACGGCATCGCCCTCTCAGCAGTGGGGATGATTGCAAAACACCTGCCCCAATGTGTGGCGCACGGCGATGATGAGGAAGCCCGCGCAGGGATGATGGCCGCCTCCACCATGGCAGGCATGGCCTTCGGCAACACTGCCGCCCATGTCGGTCACGCCTTTGCCCACGCAATGGGCGCGAAGTGGCACATTCCCCACGGCATCGCCTGTGCGCTGGCACTTCCCTTTGCCGTTGAAAACTGCGCCTCCGCCGCACCGGACCAGGTGGCGGCAATCGCCGGGGCCGTGGGAGTTGACGATGCGGCAAAGCTGCCCCAATGGCTGGCAGGCTTCGCAGCCTCCATCGGTATCCCCACCCTGAAAACGCTGAATATCGACCCAGCTGGGCTGGATGGGATTGTCACAGCAACGCTGGAAGAGAAACCGCTGATTCTTCTCTCCGGCGTTCCGGTGACGCCGGAGGCCTGCCGCAGCTTCTATGAAAAATTATTCCGGCAGTAAGGAAGGAGGTCACACCTATGCTAATCGTATCTGCCGTTATGCCGGTGCAGCCGGAGAAATGGGCGGATTTCATCACCGCAGCAAAAGCCTGCGCCGAAGCCACCCGCCAGGAAACGGGCAATCTCTCCTACACCATTCTTTCGGACATCACCAATTCCAACGTCTATGTCACCTTTGAAGAATGGGAAACGCCTGAGGCAGAAGCTGCTCACATGCAGACCAGCCATCTAAAAGCCTTCATCGGAGAGATCCGCAGCTATCTGGCCGGCCCGCCCGCCATGCGCCGCTACAACGCACAAAAACTGGGCTGAACCGTGGAGCTGGAAACCGCACAGGCCGGACACTGCGTACTACGAGTCCACCGGGGCAAAGCTGCAATGCGGCATACGACCGGCTTCCACAGACATTTGCCGGTTTTCACCCACCACCCGTTCGCTGCCCATAGGGGGAGAATAGGTCATGAACCAACCAAAAATCCGGGACCCCTGCACAGGGATTCCCGGATTTTTATATCTCATTATATTATTTCCCAAACACTTCCTCTGCGTAGTTTACCGATGCCATGGCATCCCTGCAGTAGGCATCCGCGCCGATGGTTCTGGCATAGTCAGGCGTCAGCACTGCGCCGCCCACCATCACCTTCACGTCAGGGGCTTCCTCATGCAGCCTGCGGATTGTCTCCTCCATGCTGGGCACTGTAGTGGTCATCAGCGCGCTGAGCCCTACCAGGGGCGCTTTATGCTCCAGCGCGGCAGTCACCACGTCCTGGGGCGGCACGTCCCTCCCCAGATCTACTACATCATAGCTGTAGTTCTCCAGCAGCACCTTCACAATGTTCTTGCCGATATCGTGGATATCTCCCTTTACCGTGGCCAGCACAATGGTCCCTTTCTTCTCCTGAACCTGTCCGGAGAGGGCCATTTTGTCCTTGATCACCTCAAAGGCCGCTTTCGCCGCCTCAGCGCTCATCAGAAGCTGTGGCAGGAACACGGTTCCAGCCTCAAAGCCCTTGCCCACCTGATCCAAAGCCGGGATCATCTCGCTGTTGATGATCTCCAGCGGCTCCCTGGTCTTTAAAAGCTCAGCTACCGTCTCATGGGCCACCTCTTTGAGGCCGCGGCGGATGGCTGCGCCCAGTGCGCCGGAAGCATTCTCTGCTGCGGCCTGGCTGCCTGTCCCGACTGCCGCACCATTACCGCCCGCAATGCCGCTTGTGCCCGTGCCTGCTCCGCCCGCCCGGCCCAATGTCTGGCCCAGCCCCGCGGTCTGGCCGCTGTAGACCTCAATATACCTGCCGCACTGGGGGTCCCTGTCCATCAGCGCGTTAAAGCTGTAGTAAGCCCTCATCATGGCCTCTGAGTTGGGGTTAATGATGGCCGCATTCAGGCCGTTCTCCATAGCCATGGTGAAGAACGCGCCGTTGATGATCTCCCTCTGGGGCAGGCCAAAGGATATGTTGGACACGCCCAGCACAGACCTGCAGCCCAGATCGTCCCGGATGCGCCTCAGCGTCTCCAGGGTGGTCAGAGCGCCCCTGCTGTCGGAGCTGACCGTCATACAGAGTCCGTCTAAGATCACGTCCTCCTTCCCAATCCCGTAGGAGGCCGCCGTGTCCAGAATCTTCCTCGCCACCTGGATTCTGCCCTCCGCTGTGTCCGGAATTCCCGACTCGTCCAGGCACAGGGCGACCACAACGCCGCCGTATTTGGCCACCAACGGGAAGATCACATCCATGACTTCCTGTTTGCCGTTGACTGAGTTGATCAGCGCTTTACCATTGTAGATGCGCAGCGCCCGCTCCATGGCCGCTGTGTTGGAGGTGTCGATCTGAAGAGGCAGGTCTATGATGGCCTGAAGCTCCTTCACCACCTCCTCCATCATGGCCGGCTCGTCGATCTCCGGCAGACCCACGTTCACGTCCAGTACCTGGGCGCCGTTGTCCTGCTGGGTTACGCCCTCCTTCAGAATATACTCCAGGTTGCGGTCCCGCAGGGCCTGCTTGAACTTGGATTTTCCGGTGGGGTTGATGCGCTCTCCGATGATAACCGTCTTTTCCCCGATCTCCACTGCCTGGGAGTAGGAGGAGATCACCGTCCGTTTCCTGACCTGGGGCCAGGCCAGAGGCACATTTTTACACCGTTTAGACAGCTTTTCAATGTGTTCCGGCGTGGTTCCGCAGCAGCCGCCCAGGATGCAGGCGCCCATGGCCGCAATCTCCTCCATCACCTCCGCAAACCGGTCTGCGTCAATGTCATAGACTGTCACGCCTTTTTCACTGCGAGGCAGGCCCGCGTTGGGATTCACTATCACAGGGAGGGAGGTCACCTTCAGCAGGTCCTTCAGAATCTCCTTCATCTGCACAGGGCCAAGGCCGCAGTTGAGGCCCAGGGCATCCACCCGCAGCCCCTCCAGCAGTGCTGCCGTGGATTCTGTGTTCCCGCCTGTCAGCAGTTTTCCCTTTTCGTCAAATGCCACAGTGGCAAATACAGGAAGTCCCTCCCCTGCCTCCTTGGCAGCCAGCACAGCAGCCTTCAGTTCATAGCTGTCGCTCATGGTCTCAATCAGCACCAGGTCGGCGCCCTCCCTGCGGCCGGTCTCCACCACGTCCCGGTACAGCCCCACGGCGTCCTCAAAATCCAGATCCCCTAGGGGCTTAAGCAGTTTGCCCGTTGGCCCTAAATCCAGGGCAATATAGCCGTGGCCGGCCTGACGGACCGCCTGCCTGGCATTCTTCATGGCAGCGGCAACAATCTCCTCCACACTGTAGCTGCCGGCAGGGCGGACGCCTGCCTCTTCTGCGCCTGTCCCCCTGTACTTCAGCCCATTGGCTCCAAAGGTGTTGGTCTTGATAATATCCGCCCCTGCTTCCAGATAATCCCTGTGCAGCTTTACGCAGATCTCCGGGTGGGTGATATTCCAAACCTCCGTCATTTCTCCCGCCTTCAGTCCCTGGGCCTGAAGCAGGCTTCCGGTTCCTCCGTCAAAAAACAGGCGGCGCTGTCTCATTTCCTGTAATATATTCATGTAGTTTTCCTCTTCAGCTGTTGCGTATGTCTTCTGCCAGCGCCTTCACATCCTCCGCTCTGGTGGCCCAGCTGGTACAGAACCGGACGGCGCTGTGGGTATCATCCACGCGGCACTGGTAGGTGCAGGTGTATTTATCCTTCCAGGACTCTAAAACCGCATCCGGCAGCACTGGAAAAATCTGGTTGGTGGTGTTGGTCACATAAAAAGGATAGCCCTTATCCGCGAATGCGCTTCTCAGCTCATCGGCCAGGCGGTCCGCGTGGCTGCCCATCTCATTGTACAGGCCGTCCTTCATCAGCTCCTCAAACTGGACGCCCAGCAGACGTCCCTTGGCCAGCATACCGCCCTTCTGCTTGATCAGATAGCGGAAATCCTTCTTCAGCGCCTCGTTGGTGATCACCACCGCCTCGCCGAACAGCAGGCCCACCTTGGTTCCCCCGATGTAGAACACGTCGCTGTTGGCAGCCAGATCCTTTAACGTCACGTCATTTCCCTGGGCTTCCAGACCATAGGCCAGCCTTGCGCCGTCCACAAACAGATACATGCCGCAGTCCCTGCACACCTGGTACAGCGCTTCCAGCTCGCTCTTGGTGTAGATGGTGCCCAGCTCCGTGGGATGGGAGATGTAGACCATGCCCGGCTGTACCGTGTGTTCAAAGCTCTCGTCGCTTATGTGGCTCTCATACAGGGCCTTCACCTGCCCGGCGTTTATCTTCCCGTCGTCCGAGGGCAGGGCCAGCACCTTGTGGCCCACTGCCTCAATGGAGCCGGTCTCATGGACATTCACATGGGCAGTATGGGCTGCCACCACGCCCTGATGGGGGCGCAGGGCCGCGGAGATCACTGTCAGGTTGGCCTGGGTGCCTCCCACCAGGAAATGCACCGCTGCATCCGGCGCTCCGGTCAGCCCCCGGATCACATCAGCCGCCTTCTGGCAGTAGTGGTCCTCCCCATAGCCGGGAGTCTGTTCCATATTGGTCTCTGTGAGACGTTTTAAAATGCGCTCGTGGGCGCCCTCGCTGTAATCGCAGTTAAATCTGATCATTGTGATTCTCCTCCTTGCATTTTTCTTTTTCTTACGGTTGTGTTAGCTCCGGCAGAAGGCCGCATGGCCCCGCTTATACCGGTTCCGGCAGACTGCCGCATGGCTGCGCCATCCGCAGCCCCTCTATCTCCTGTAGGCGCAGTCGGTCTTGCCGCAGACTTCGCAGCCTCTAACATCACAGCGGTACGGCTTACCGCTGATCCCCATCACAGCAGTGACGGATTTGGACGGCATCATCAGCAGGCTGTCCGTCAGCTTAATTCCAATGCGTTTACCCGCCTCCAGGGCATTTAACAGATCCGGCTGGCAGGCCAGGGGAAAATCCCCGTAGCCGGGGCTGAACCGGGGACGCAGATACCGTCCCCTGCTCTCAAACTCCTGTTTCAGCTCCCCGCAGACCTGGTCGCAGTAGGCCTCAACCATGGCGGCGGAGGCAGCCTGCATGGCCACTGCCCTGCTCATCTCCAGGCGGCTGTACCTGCGGATCAGATGATCCGCCCCAGTGCCCAGGGTGGCCGCAAACACCACAATCTCCTCACAGTCCCTCAGATTCCTGGCAAGATTCCGGCTCTGTGCCCGGAAACAGCCTCCGTCGATCCAGCTCTCCGGCTCCAGCTTAAGGGGGAAGTTCCGGGTCAGATGCCTGGGTTCACAGGCTGCTCCCAGTTCTGCCAGGCACTCCCCGGCCAGCTGTTCCACCCGTCTGTCCGCCGCCCCTCTGCATCCCATATACCGGAGCACTTCCTTTATATCCACTGCGGATACATCCACTGCCGTTCACCTCGCCGTCTATAATATTTCCGATAAATTCTCCTGGATTTTGGCCGCCACATCCGGCTTATTCATGGAATACACATGGATTCCATTGACTCCGTTGGCGATCAGGTCGATAATCTGCTCCGTAGCATAGGCGATCCCCGCCTGCTTCATAGCCGCCGGATTGTCCCCAAACCGGTCCACAACGGCCATGAAACGAGCCGGAAGGTAGGTTCCTGACATCTGGGTGATCCTGCGGATCTGCTTAGCATTGGTCACCGGCATGATACCCGCGATCACGGGGACAGTGATCCCCTTCTCCCGGATGCGGTACAGATAGCTGTAGAGGATATTGTTGTCGAAGAACATCTGGCTGGTGACAAAATCACAGCCCGCCTCCACCTTCTCCTTCAGATAGTCCATATCCACCGACTTGTTCACTGACTCCACATGGCCTTCCGGATAACAGGCCGCTCCGATGCAGAAATCCCCGCGCTGCTTGATCTCCCTGATCAGCTCTGAGGCGTAGCGGTACTCCTTGGGCGTCTCCTGGTCCGCCGGGATGTCTCCCCGCAGGGCCAGCACATTCTCAATTCCTCTGGCCTTCAGCTGGGTCAGCACCTGCTCCACCTTCTCCCTGGTGGAGGACACACAGGTCAGATGGGCCAGCGGTGTCACCCCATACTGGTTCTGGATGGTGTTGGCAATATCCACCGTATAGCGGCTGGTGCCGCCCCCTGCTCCGTATGTAACACTCATAAACGACGGTTTCAGTTTCGCTATCTCAGAAGCCGCCTTCTCCACGGACCCGTAGGCATCCTCTGTCTTGGGCGGAAATACTTCAAATGAAAGCGTTGGCTTTCCCGACGCCAAAATATCCCGGATTTTCATTACTTACTTCCTCTCTTCTTGCATAATAGAATAAACGGACGCTTTTCCTCTTCACCGTGGAAAATTCCGCCAATAGTACCAATTATACGGACTGGAGGAAGATCTGTCAACGGAATACGCAGGTGAAATCCCGGCCTGAGGCCATAAGCAAGGCAACATTTAAGGGCAGTATAACCCTCATGAGTTATACTGCCCTTGTGTATTTAAGAGATGTGTGTGAAAATGCAATGTACCTGTATCCTCTTATCAGCGGGAAACATTCTGATCAACAAGGATATTCGGATTTCCTGTATCCTTACCTACATTAAACTGATCCCAAAGGAAATCGATGGAAATCTTAACTCCCTTGTTCTGGCTGGCCGCGTCATCGTTCGCCGCAAGATTCTCAGAAGTGCCGGTGGTGTAAACGCCATCAGCGTCTGGGTCCATGGCAACTGCCAGGTAAAGGTCCATCCTGTTATCGGTTGCAGGGCTGCAGAGAATCTCTGCATTTGTAATCGCCGCTTTTACATCTGCATCGTTAAGCGCCGACAATCTCAGGAAATCAACTCCGCCTACAGTAAAGAAATTATCTCCGCTGCCCAGGGTGTCACAGAGTTTAAATACCTTCGCTCCATCAATGCCGTCATCCGGTTTGTACTGTTCCTGGTTAATCAAAACCGCAATTCCCAGCATATGATACGCTGCATCCGGATTACCCATTTCTTCCAAAGCCCTTACATCAAATGTCAGGTTGCTCAGCTTCGCAGCTATCTCGCCGACATTTAATACATCTGTGCGGAAGGCCTGTGCATAGCCTGGATACATATTATTAACAATCAGTTCAATCTTATCACTTCCCAATGCATTGAGTGTTGTATAGTCGCCGACATCCTTCTTGATATAGTCCGCGTCAACCAGGGCTGCGTTAAAGTCAACATTATTGTATCCTTTTGCCCTCTCGTAATAATCATTAATGCTGTTTTCCTTTGCAATGGAATTGTAATCCGCAATCCCTCTCATAAAGAAATCATCATTTACATAGCCGCTTTCGCCAATACCATCCACGATGCTCCAGCCATCGGCCATTGTTTCATTGCCATACTGTGCATACAACCCCAGATCCACAAATGTTACAGCAAAATCTCCTGTGGTTGCTTTGGTTGTTACATTCAGGGTATCTGTCCAGTATGCATATCCTGTTCCTGTCAGAATGAGTGATAATGCCATGATACCACCTATCATCGATTTTCTTCCAGCTTTTCTCATTGAGCAGCCTCCTTTTCTTTGCTTATACATTCATCTCTGTTACAACTACAGTATAAGCCTTTATCCGAAAATGCAAATCACACCAGGGTATGATTATGGCTGCTCTAAATACACCCCATGAATTACCACCAAAATCATAGTATGTTACTACCTTCATCACCTTCAACTGCCACCAAAGTAGCAGACGGCTTTAAACGTTGGAACACATATATCCTTTCACCATCAGGAATATAAAAAAGACCGTCTGCCGGCATATTTCCATGATCAAGGCTATACAATAACGGCTGCCGCAGTTCTTCTGACAATATAATCATGCTGTCCATATCCCTCAGATGCATACGTTCCTTCTGATCCAATTCTGGAAGGGTTTCCAGCCTGACCATCCGGCTTCCATATTTCCTCATGATTTTCATCATGTCTATGTACCACTGTTCTTCTTCTCCGGGCAGTCTCGTTCCCAATATGACAACGAGTTCCATCATCAATCCAATGCCAGCCACTCCTGCTGCCAGAATCTGCAGCTTTTGGTCCGGTTGCCTCAGGACACTTACCAACTCAGTCATCTTCCCTTCCTCTGTGGCTGGATTGGGCTTTGGGATTTCATAAAATGCGGAATTCACTCCCAGTGGGATGGGCAGTTTATAAGAAAATCCTTTTTCCTCCTCCACAGTCCCTGTATCTATATGAAATGTACCCTCAAACAGCAGATAGATATCTTTTGACGTGCTGCTTCCCAGTATCTGTTCCGCTTGATCCACATGCTGCCTGTAGTCCAACGGTTTAAACTCAATGGTTTCCTGTACCCTGGCATGATTCGCTCCCACCTGGGGTATATCCCCCTGCTTTAACTCAAACGCCTGTTTATAAATCTTTTTCTTATTGTCAGCACTTGACTGATATCCATCAATTACCGTTGTTATCTGGTAATTACCTCCGATTACTGCATCCCCGCTCCCCACAAGCTCCGCATTCAGGGTGATTTCCACGTAATCGGTCAGTTTTTCAGCATACATCATTCCTTCCGGTAGCCATTCGTCCGTGAGCAGCTGGTTGGGCAGTATATGGACCTTGTATGCAGAATCCGCTGTTATCTGATAAGAATAATTAATATTCTCAATGGTTTCTTCCGTGGGCTGCATGAAAATAAAAAACTTTACACTGCCGCCGGCCAGCAAAAACAGCCCTGCCAAAGAAAGGGCCAGTCTGGTTCTCCTGCTGCATATCTTTTTAAATCTACTGTTCCGTTTCTTCGCGTCCATCGTCTATAACTCCTTCCGGCAAAGTGTCATCACTCTTTATGATCAGGACCGGGGTTCCTGCTTTAGGCACAACACCTACCACTCTCCCCTTCACATCATTGGGGGCAACCAGTATGTCATCAGCAGAATGGTTGTTATCACCTTTTGTCCTATATGATACATTCCCCGCTTCATCTCGTATCACTTCTGCAATCCTGTGTGTAACTGTGATATCTTCCCGTTTGAAGTTAATTACATCTCCCTCTGCCAGCGAATAAATATCCTTCTCCTCCAGAACTTTCCGTATCAGCACAACATCCCCGGGATATATCCCCGGCTCCATACTCCCTGTCAGTACCACAGATGGATATATATTAAAAACGCCCACACAAAACCAGGAAAATGTAACCGCCAAAAAAAGAGCTGCCAGATATCCAACTGTTCCGCCGTCACTTTGAACGGGTTTATCACCATTGAGTATCTGACAGCGGTCTCTTGTAAACAGGGTATATAACACCGGAAATACAATACCAATTGCACTGTCCGCAAGCCAAGGAAGCTCCGGCAGGAACGGAAAGCATTTTTGGAAGGCCTCTATCAGCCCCCAATACGCAATCCCTGCCGGAGCCCCGCCATAAAAAACCAGCGTAGTCATCAGACAGTTACGGGTAAATAGAGGAATACAGTCCCTGGCCATGTAGATAAATATGGCTTCTGTTCCATTCAACGCCATGATTCTGGAGAAATTAAGCTCTGTCAGCGTCATCAGTATTGTAATAAACACTGTCATGATCATTCGGAACCGTGAGTTTCGCCACACTGCCCCCAGACCATAAGCCCGGATCATTTCCCTGGCCCCTAATGCAGGAAAAACGGCAATTGCATTATAGAAAATGCCACTGGCAGATGTGTCATACGGCGATGCTGTCAGCTGCTTTAAAAATGCCCCTGCCACAAATCTGAGCGCAAGAAAAATAACTGCGCCGGATGCCGCATATCCGATTACTGTTCCCTGAATACATAAACGCCCCGGCACATGCATTCTGGGAATAAGCAAAAGGATTACAGCCAGGATAAGCCCCCAATAAAGAGGAAGGATATATACGTTTGTCCCCATCCCTCTCTTTAAAAGGGGGATCGAAGGCAGGATGACGGCCAGAAGCAGCCATATGGTGTAGACTTGATACGGCTTCCGGTCACACATTGGTTTCCTCCCATTCTAATCCTTTTCATCACGTTCCTGGTCGCCTGCTTCAGCGTCTCCGCCGTTGGAACCGTCTGCCTCGGAGCCGCTGTCTTTGGCGCCGCCTGTATCAGATCCGCTGCCCTCGGAACCACCTGTCCCGGAGCCTCCGCCGTTGGAGCCACCTGCACCGGAGCCTCCGCCGTTGGAACCTCCTGCACCGGTGCCTCCGTCTTTGGAACCTCCTGCACCGGTGCCTCCGTCTTTGGAACCTCCTGCACCGGTGCCTCCGCCGTTGGAACCTCCTGCACCGGTGCCTCCGTCGTTGGAACCTCCTGTCCCGAAGCCTCCGTCGTTGGAGCCACCTGCCTCAGATCCGCTGTCCTCGGAGCCTCCGCTGTTAGAGCCGCTGTCTTTGGAGCCGCTGTCCTTAGAGCCGCTGTCCTTTAAACCGCCTGTCTCAGAGCCGCCGGCTTCCCCACTCTCT
>OKVW01001144.1_pt1 | contig 11761 bp, 9 predicted proteins | sample 1606991 | NCBI WGS metagenome assembly OKVW01 (sample SAMN03281021, study PRJEB24777) | human gut metagenome | isolation source: fecal sample PR177 from 1 month old male Malay infant, vaginal delivered...
ATGTTCTCCATTGTTATGAGGCTTGTAAGTCAAAGGGACTTTTCCATCCCAACAGGCGTGAAATATCTTTCGCACAGGCAATGGCCTTGCCCGCCAGATAATCACGGTATTCTTCATTGATTTGTAAGCGGGTACCGACCACCGAGATCGCAGCGGTAAGCTCGTTATTGGCGTTAAACACCGGCGCAGCGACGCAACGGACATCGGCGTAATCTTCGCCGTTGTCATAGCTCCAGCCCTGGCGGCGAATACGCGCCAGTTCTTCGTGAAGTTGCTGTGGATGAGTAATCGTTGTGGGTGTCGCCTGCTCCCAGACCAGCCCTTCGATAATACTTTGCTGTACCGCTGCAGGTTGCCAGGCAAGCAGGCATTTACCTATTCCGGAGCGATAAAGCGAAAGGCTTTTTCCTTCATGTGAACGCACGCTGATAGTGGCTGATGACTCCACTTTCAAAATGTAATAAGCGCTGCCGTTATCAATAATCCCCAGGTGACATAATAGCCCGGTGGTATCCATCAGTTGCGTCAAACGCGGTCGAGCCAGTTCCCGGAGATCCATCTTGCTTAACGCATGACCGGAAAGCTCCACCAGCCTGGTCCACAAACAAAAATTTTCCTGGTGATCAAGGCTAAGAAAACGCTGACGCCTGAGTTCATTAAGCAGCAAATAGGCCGTGCTTTTAGGGATCCCCAATGTGTCAATGATCGTCGCAGCATTACAGGGGCCAATGCGGGCAATCAAATTGAGAATATCAATAGCCCGGGTCAGGGCGGGAACTTTGCTTGATTCCAACATACTGGACTCCAGTCTTAGATACTGGAATCAGTCTCGTTGCTCAGGGGGAGTAAAATTGTGAAGCGCATCAAATCCCGCTCCTCGTCCAGCGGACTGGAGAAATTACGCACAAATTTGTGAATCAGCGCACGGATTTTTTCTTATTGAGTACAACAGGTTGGACAAATTTTGCCGGAGGGGGAATGTGCCGGTGCAGTAAACCGGCACAGAGTGGCGAAATCAGACGGATAAAGTCATGGACTCAACAACCTCAATCCAGCCATGCTCACTGGCGATGTCCTGGCCGTTTAACCAACGGCGTAGCATATTCAGTGCCATCATTGCGCACACTTCCTGACGGATAGCCAGGCTGTAGCGTGTAGTGCTGAAACGCACACGCAGAGCGAAAGTGCCGTCTGGCGTGGCTAGCGCAAAGTTGAGATGCTCGTTCTCGAAACCCGAAACAGCCAGTGCCAGCCCGGCAAAATGGTTGGCCCGCCGTTCTGTAATCCAGTGCGCAGTTTGCGCCAGGGTTTCTTCCTGTGAAGGAACCACTTCACACGCCAGCAATGGAGCACCTGCGCGAGAAAGTTGCAAAGCCAATAAACCACCGGTGAATTGCTCGCTCAACGTCAGGCTGAACTGGCGGTTTTGCAATTCGCGACTGATCTGCGCGGGCAGTCCTTCGGTGCCTTCGAAAATCACGCTCTGTCCGGCAACACGTTTAACGTCCAGCCACAGTTTTTCCATCGCCTGTTGCTCGCTTGCCGGTCCGGTGAGTTTCAGTTCGATGATCGGCATTGAGGAGCGATAGCCCATTGTTACGCCCGGCGGCAGTTTTAGAGTGTCCAGGCTTTGTGCCAGATCGCTTTCCGAACGACCAAAGGTAGTCAAACGCAGGCAAACCGGCGGCTGTGGTAAAGAAAAACGCTCGCGCAGACGCGGCAGGATTTCGTGCTCGACCATCACCTTAAATTCAGAGGGGACCCCGGGAGTGAAAAACATCAGGCAGCGGTTGAGCTGGATGGCAAAGCCACAGGCCGTACCGACCGGGTTGTTGATCATCTCGGCGCTGGCCGGGATTTCCGCCTGCTTACGGTTGCTTTCCGCCATCGGCCTGCCGCGCTCGGCAAAAAAGCGGGTCATGGTTTCCAGCCACTCCGGATGCAAAATAAGCCCTTCGCCTTTCGCAGTGGCAGCGGCCAGCGCGCTCAGGTCGTCGCTGGTTGGGCCGAGGCCGCCGTTGACGATCAGCACATCCGCCTGTTCGCTGCGTTCGCGCAGAATCGCCACCAGCGCATCGAGATCGTCGCCAACGGTATTGCGGCGCGTTAACGGTAAACCCTGATTAAAAAAGAAATCCGCCAGCCATGCCGCATTGGTATCAATGATTTGACCATGCAACACTTCATCGCCGGTGGACAGCATTTCCACATTCAACATTGCTCACTCCTTGCCTGCCAGGTGAGAAATACTATAACGCAAAGCGGGATGCTGACGAGGAGGAAAATCTGGCGCAGCAAGAAGATGCCGCGCCGGAAGAGATTAGAAGCTGGCGCTGGCGCCGATGTATGGGCCGTCGGCGATGGTGTTATCGCGGTTGCCATCTTTGCCCGCCAGGTTCAGGTAACGGTAGCCGGCCTGGATGCTAAGCGGACGCATAATGGTCCAGCTGGCGCCGACGTTGGCTTCCTGGTAGCTATCAATGCCGCTGGAGAGCGAATCCGGAGAGTAGTAATAATCGCCGTACAGGCGGAAGCTGTCGCCGATTTTCCACTGCAGGCCGCCGCCGACCGCGGCCGCATAACCTTCATCGCCCTGTTTCGGATTGGTGTAAATACCTTTACCACCCACGGTCGCGAGGAACGGCCCCAGCGGAATATTGAGTCCCAGGCCTAAACCCGCGGCGTCGCCGTCGTTATCGCTGTGCAGCCAGTTACCCGAAACGGCCAGGCCGGTGGACTCGGTGCCGAAGCCGACGCCAAGGTTGGTGTAATGCTCGCCGGCTCACCGGTAACGCTAATCGCATGGGCCGCCGAAGAAACCATCATCACGCCCGCCAGCGCCATAAAAATGCTTTTTTTCATTATTTACTCTATCCAGAAAATTAAAATCAAAGAAGTCCCGAAAAAACCTGAAAATTCTACTGCGCACCCATCAGGAATCAATGACCTGGCGAAATGAATTTTCACAAGAGTGTAACCAGTTGCGTATTTTTACGGCATCGAGCGTTGCCAGAACCACGAACAGCCTATTCAACGCCAGTAATATTCATGTTTATTATGATTAACGCTGACACATTGACGAAAACAGAGAGCTGGCGCCGCACGATCGGCGCGGCGCGGGTGGATAAGGGAATAATTAATGCTGCAGCCGGGCCAGACATTCCGGGGCGAGGCCGGTCAGTTTCGCCACCAGCGACAGGTCGAGTCCGTTAGCAAGCATCGCCCGGGCGATACGCTCCGCGGTCTGCTGCTCACCTTGCTCGATACCTTGTTCGATACCTTGCTGTAGACCTTGTTCAAGACCTTGCTTTAATCCTTGCTGATGGCCGCGTTGTTCCAGAAACTGGGCAATATTCATTAGCGTCTCCTTATGCGGCCGCCGGGGAACGTTTTGCGCAAGATGGCGCAAAAAAGCAACCGGATCGGCGGCGTTTCCTGCCTGTAATAAATAGTGCAACAGCGTCTTAAGCTGCCTGCGGCTAGTGTATCCCAGCGCCAGGAGCCTGACCAGCTGCTCATGCAGGTCCATCAAATCCCGCTGGCGAATATGCTTCTGCAGCAGCTCCAGCATCGCCACGCGCCGGTGGCGCATGATTTCATCGTCCGGGGTGCTAGTGATATCAATTAAGGGAAAATCTTCACCATAGATCCGCCGCGCGATGTCCGGATCGGCAAAGCCTGCCAGCCAGCACATCGGGTAAGGCCAGGGAGAAACGCGACCATGATAAAACAGCAGCGGGATCACCAGCGGCAGCTGCGTATGCCCTTTATCCAGATGACGCTGCATCGCGGCTATCGCATAGCGCATCAGGCGAAATGCCATATGGCGGTCCGCCGAGCTTTGGTGCTCTATCAACAGATAGATATAGCCCTCCCCCGCCTGCGTTTGCAGCGAGTAAAGGATATCGGAATGACTCGCCCGCAGTTCGTCGTCGATAAAGCTCCCGGACTCCAGCCGCAGCGTGTTCAGATTACATAACGCGCGCAGCGGTGCGGGAAGGTGAATGTCCAGAAAATCCCTGGCCGTCGCCCGATGCGACAGCAGGTGTTTAAATACAGCATCGTGGGGGGAATTCGTCGCCCTTTCCATGGCGGTGCTCCATACAATCATTTTCGCTTAACGTAGCACTCAACAAGACCTGAACTGTATTTCGCTTGCAGTTTACCGAGGCGGCTCGCAAACTATTTCACCAGCATACCGCCCCATCCCTCTGCAGGAGAAAACCCATGCGCCACAGGACGATTGTTTGCCCGCTGATCGAGAATGAAGGCCATTATCTGCTTTGCAAAATGGCCGCCGACCGCGGGGTTTTTCCCGGGCAATGGGCCTTATCCGGCGGCGGCGTGGAGCCAGGGGAACGTATTGAAGAGGCGCTGCGGCGGGAAATACGCGAAGAGCTCGGCGAAAAACTCATCCTTACCCATATCGCGCCATGGTGCTTTCGCGACGATACCCGCGTCAAAACCTACCCCGACGGGCATCAGGAAACGATCTACATGATCTATCTCATCTTCGACTGCGTGAGCGCCAATCGCGATGTGACGATCAACGAGGAGTTTGACGATTACGCCTGGGTCAAAGCCGAAGATCTCAAAAACTACGATCTTAATGCCGCCACCCGCGTTACTCTCAGCCTGAAAGGGCTACTTTAGTCCAGCATACCGCGTTCAACCCACCCGGCGTTATGCCGCGGGATAATGCGGGTGGCTACGATACGGTCGCATGCGTCTGCTGCCTGACCCACTCGCACAGCGCCCGGCGCGAAATCTTAATCCCGCCGTTTTTTAACGTTTCCGGCAACCGCAGCCAACGCACCGGCTGCTGAAAACGCGCTAACCGCTCAGCGCTCCATGCCGCCAGCGCGCTCAACTCGCAGCCGTCATCGCATTCCACCACCGCTACCGGGCGCTGGCCATATTCCGCATCATCCAGCGGCACGATAAACACCTGCTGTACCTGTGGATGGGCGAGTATCACACGCTCGGCCTCTTCCGGTTGAATACCTTCTCCACCGCTAAAAAAGAGGTTATCCAGTCGCCCAACAACCGTCAGCCGACCGTTATGCAATGCTCCGCGATCGCGCGTCGCAAACCAGCCTTCATTGTTGGTTAATGACAACAATTGACCATCCCGCCAGTAGCCTGCGGCCATACTCGACGCCCGCAGCCAGATCTCGCCGGCGACTATTTTCACCTCTCGCCCCGGCAGCGCTTCGCCAACATCCGCAGCGCCGTCGGCCTCTTTGGCACACACGGTGGAGGCGAATTCGGTGAGGCCATAGCCGCAGAAGCTGCGTATGCCCTGCTTTCGCGCCCGTTCAGTCAATTCGACCGGGATCGACGCGCCGCCGAGCAGCACCGCCTTGAGGGAAACCGCAGCATCATCATTCAGCAGGCGCCATAGCTGAGTCGGCACCAGCGAAGCATGGGTACAGCCGTGCAGCATCTGCGCCAGCGGCTGTTTGTCACGTACCGTGAGTCGCGCGCCGGCCAGCAGCCAGCGCCAGACGATCCCCTGACCGGAGACATGGAACAACGGCAGCGACAGCAGCCAGTCATCTCCTGCGGCAAACGGCATCAGCGCCAGCACGCCAGCCGCGCTGGCCAGATGGGCGTTGGCGCTATGTACCGCCGCTTTCGGCAGGCCGGTTGAACCGGAGGTCAACGTCATCGACACCAACCGATCGCCATGCCAGCAAGCAGCATGCTCGCCCTCGACCAACTGCAGGGTTAACATCGGTAAATTCCCCGGCAACACATCGCCATTCAGCACCAGCTGATGCTGCATGGTTAACGCGGGTAACAACGCCTGCAGCAACACCGCTGGCAGCTGCGGATTCAGCGGCAGCACCCGCGCCCCGCACTGTAGCAGCGCCAGCCATGCCAGCAGAGTTTCCGGCTGGTTATAGGCCCGGAGCGCCACGCCCTGCCCTTCCATTACGCCCTGCGCGGCAAAACCAGACGCCAGCGCGTCAACCCGCGCGCATAGCTCCCGCCAGGTCAGCGGCTGGTTATTCAGACGTAAGGCGAGGGCCTCTCCGCGCCGCTGACGCCAATGCCGCCAGGGCCAGTCGTTAAAGGTCACAGCAGCGGCTCCAGCGCATCAATGTTGAGCACCGGCAGCGCACTTTCGGGCCACGGCCGTACCAGCTGGGCGCCCATCAGCGACAGCGTATCCAGCCCAGGAATAGTCTGCGGCGTCAGCCAGGCGGCAATCCGCGCCAGCTGGGTCAAGCCGAGACTGGACTCGATCGACGAGCTGATCACTACGCTCAACCCCAGCGCATGCGCCGCGGCGACCTGTTGCTGCACCTTCTGCAAACTGCCGGTTAGCGTCGGTTTGATCACCACCGCACGTACGCCCGGCTCGGCGACAAAGCGGAAATCCGCCTCGCGCAGGCTTTCATCCCAGGCGATAGCGATCCCTGTCTCGCGGCTAAAGGCCCGAGAATCCTCCCGCGTTTTGCAAGGTTCTTCAAGAAAAGCAATGCGCTGGCGGTACGCCGGATTAACGTATTTGGCGAACTGTTGCGCTTTGAGCGGCGTCCAGGCGCGGTTGGCATCGAGCCGCAGCTGCAGGTCGGGGATCGCCTCCAGCAGCAGATTGACCACCATACCGTCGCGGACCGCCTCCCAGAGGCCAACTTTGACCTTAGCGACCTTCTCGCCGGGCATCGCCGCCAGTCTGGCGAATAGCTCATCTGGATCGCCGGAGCAGAGCGGCGCCGCGCGATAATCCGCGGCCTGCGGTAGTCCGCCGCTAAGCTCCGCCTGCGCGCAGCTGATGCCAAACGCGACGGAGGGCTGCGTGGGAAGCGGCGGCTCGGCGCCGTCGCGCCAGGCCTGTGCCCACGCTAACAGCGCCATTTGCGCCTCTTCCAGCGTCTCGACACTGAATCCCGGCAGGGGAGAAATTTCGCCCCAGCCTTCGCGTTCCCCCTCCTGCAGGCGGATGAACAGCCCGTCGCGGGTTTTTAACCGCCGCTCGCGCAGCACCACGCCCGCGTCCATCGGTATCTGCCAGCGGTAAACCTGCGAAACGCGCATTATGGATTCCGTTTAAATTTGCTGAAGTCCGGCTGACGTTTCTGGTTGAAGGCGTTGCGTCCTTCCTGCCCCTCTTCCGTCATATAGAACAGCATAGTGGCGTTGCCCGCCAGCTCCTGCAGACCAGCCTGGCCGTCGCAGTCGGCGTTCAGCGCCGCTTTCAGGCAGCGCAAGGCCATCGGGCTGTTCTGCAGCATTTCACGACACCAGCGCACGGTCTCTTTTTCCAGATCCGCCAGCGGTACCACGGTATTCACCAGCCCCATGTCCAGCGCCTGCTGAGCGTCATACTGGCGGCACAGGAACCAGATTTCGCGCGCTTTTTTCTGCCCGACGATCCGCGCCATATAGGAGGCGCCCCAGCCGCCGTCGAAAGAGCCGACTTTTGGCCCGGTCTGGCCGAAGATGGCGTTTTCCGCCGCGATAGTCAGATCGCACATCATATGCAGCACGTGACCGCCGCCGATAGAGTAGCCGGCCACCATCGCGACCACCGGTTTCGGGCAGGTGCGGATCTGACGCTGGAAGTCGAGCACGTTAAGATGATGAACGCCGGAGTCGTCCTGATAGCCGCCGTAGTCGCCGCGGACTTTCTGGTCGCCGCCGGCGCAGAAGGCTTTCTCACCTTCACCGGTCAGCACGATGACGCCGATATTGTCGTCATACCGGGCATCCGCCAGCGCCTGAATCATCTCTTTGACGGTCAGCGGGCGGAAGGCGTTGCGCACCTGCGGACGATTAATGGTGATTTTGGCAATCCCGTCAGTCGATTTGTGATAGCGAATATCGGTATAGCCTTCGGAGCAATCGTGCCATTCAACGGGGGCGTAGAGCATTGCTTCATCAAGAGAGATCATAGAATGTCCTTCAGTTAACTTGCCAGAATCTGCGCCAGACAGGCAATCACCGCCGCCGGGTTGTCCCGGTGCGCGTTGTGTCCGGCATGGTGAATAAGATGGAGATCCGCCGCGAGCGTCTGCGCGATGGCGCGAAACTTCGCGTCGCGCTCGCCGCACAGGTAGTGAAAAGGAAAATCGCGCGCCTGCAGAGACGCGCGCAGATCGGCCTGCGCGGCAAGGGAGGTTGCCTGCAGCATCGCCGCCAGCGTCGCGCCGTTGTTCCGGCTGCGTAAGGCGACCAATGACTCACGCTGCGCGGCATTCAGCGAAGCGAAGACCGGCTGCTGATACCAGTCGGCAAAGACCTGCTCAAGCGGCTCGCGGCGAAAACGTTCCGCCCAGGCGCGGTCATTGCTGCGCCGCGCCTGCCGCGCCTCTACATCCTGCAGGCCCGGATGGCCGCCTTCAACGATCAGCCCGCGCATGCCTGCGCGCGGCTGGCTGGCGAAGTTCATTGCCACCCGGCCGCCCAGCGAGTAGCCGATCAGCCAATACTTATGTATGTTGTAACTATTAAGCGTAGACTGCAGCAGAGTATTGACCCCGGCAAAGTCCTGCACCGCGATATCCGCGGAGCCGCCGTGCCCCGGCAGATCGAGGTACAGCCGCGGCCAGGCGGGAAAGGCGTCGCCCACTTTCCGCCACTCGTTGCGGTCGCCGGAAAAACCGTGCAGAAACACCAGCCAGGGATAGCCCGGCTGGCCGTTGTCGACAGCAGCGCTGAGGATCACAGGCGACTTACCTGCGCCAGCAGCTGCTGGAGGGTCTGCGCGCCGTCGGTCTCATTGACCGCCAGCTCAATCACCGTCGCCCCCGCCCTGCGCCAGGCGCCGGCCAGCACCTCATCCAGCGACGGCCAGTCATCAGGACGATGATAGGCCAGGCCGAACATCGCCGCCGCGTGGCTGAAATCCACGTCCTGCGGCATTAAATAGAACTGACGGCGTTCGTCCTGCGGCGTCGGCAGCATAGAAAAAATCTGCCCGCCGTTGTTATTCACCACGATCAGCACCAGCGGCGCCGACGCCTGGCGCAGCAGGGCCAGCGAGTTGAGATCGTAGAGCGCGGAGAGATCGCCAACGATGGCCAGCGTCGGTCGGGCGCTGGCGCGCTGCACGCCGGCCGCAGTGGCGATCAGGCCATCGATGCCGCTGGCGCCGCGGTTGCTGTAGACCGGATACCCGGCCGGTAGCTGCGCCAGGGCGTCGATCAGGCGCACCACCAGGCTGTTGCCAACAAACAATTGGCCCTGCTCCGGCAGATAGCGCCGAATACGCTGCGCCAGCTGCGCTTCGCCAAAAGGCTCATTGCTGGCGACCGCAGCCTGCCACGCCTGCCCGGCAAGCTGTGGGATCACCGTCGCCCACGGCTGGCGTTTCTCCGCCGGATGTAATTCGAGCCAGCGCTCAACGCTTGAGAGCAGACGGCGACCGCGGTGCTGCGCCGGGTCGAGGCGACCGGGCAGATTATCCACCAGCCAGTATTCATCCGGCTCGCAGGTCGCCTGCCACTGGAGCACGCGTTTGCCGGTCAGGCTGCTGCCGAGTTGCACGACGATCTGCGCCTGCGCCAGCTCGCTGACCGCTTTGCCGTTGCCCAGCCACAGGTCGGCGCACGGCAGCGGCTGCCCGGTCTGCGACAGGACATCGCCGATCAGCGGCCAGCCGAGGGTCTGCGCCCACTCAGCGACCTTTTTCCCTTCCGCGGCGCTCATTCTGCCCGCCACGACGACGCCGCGTTTTTGTCGCCAGAAGAACCAGTCGCGCTGCTTCTCGCTCTCTAACTGCAGCGCCTGGCGCAGCCAGGGTTTGTCGCTCTGCCACCAGTTGCCGAGCTGCTGCTGCCACTCCACGCCGGTCTCATCCATATCACCATACAGCGGTTCAGCGAACGGACAGTTAATATGCACCCCGCCGGCGTGCAGCGCCCCCAGCGCCTGGTCGATGGTTGAGACCAGCCAGCGGGCAGGAATATCCTGCGAGGGACGCGGCAAAGAAATCGTCTGCGCAGGATGGGAGGCAAACATCCCCGGCTGGCGGATAGCCTGGTTCGCGCCGCAGTCGATCAGCTCCGGCGGACGGTCGGCGGTTAACAGGATCAGCTTTTCACCGGTGAGCCCTGCCTCAATCAGCGCCGGATAGAGGTTTGCGGTGGCGGTCCCGGAGGTGACTATCACCGCCACCGGCTGCCGGCTGGCCTTCGCCAGGCCGAGCGCCAGGTGGCCGAGGCCGCGTTCGTCGAAATGGGTATGATGGATAAAGGCGCGGTTTTCCGCCGCCGCCAGGGTTAAGGGTGTCGAGCGCGAGCCCGGCGCGATGCAGATATGCTGCACACCGTGGCGCGTTAAAGCTTCCAGGATCACCGCCGCCCAGCGTCGGTTAAATGCGCTTACTGACATGAAATTGTCCGGTATCAAATATTGATGCTAAGTATAGATAAGGCAAAGTGACGTCGTTTTGATATGCATCGTCATTCAAGCTTTATGGACACAGCAGCGAGCGCAGCCCGGCCGCTTTGTTGTCAATCTCCTGCCACTCCTGCTGTGCATCAGAGCCGCTGACGATCCCCGCCCCGGCATACAGCCGCAGGGTGTCGTGGTTCACTTTCGCCGAACGCAGCGCCACGCAAAACTCGCTTTGCGCCAGTGACAGATACCCGGCGGACCCGGCGTACCATTCGCGGGAAAACGGTTCATGACGCTGAATGAACGCCAGCGCCGCCCGGCGCGGCAGGCCAGCCACCGCGGCGGTGGGCTGCAGCTGCAGCAGACAGCGGCTGTCGTCAGGCGCCGCCAGCTCGGTCCAGATGCAGCGTCGGAGATGCTGCACCTTACGCAGCCTCACCACCTGCGGCGGCAGGACGTCCAGCGTCGAGGCCTCACTCTGCAGGCGCTGGCAGATATCCTCTACCACCAGCATGTTTTCCCGCTGGTTTTTGTCGTCTTTCATCAGCCAGTCGGCCAGTTGCTGCGCCTTCGCGTCTTCCTGATGGTTCGCGACGGTCCCCGCCAGCGCTTCGGTGCGCAGCAGCGCGCCGCGCCGGCGCCACAGCCGTTCCGGCGTGGAGCCGAAAAATGCCTGCCGGGCATTGAACGCCATCAGGAAATGAAAACAGTTAAGATTGCTGCGCCGGCTAGCCGCCATGATGCTCACGGCGTCCAGCGGGGCGGCAAACTGCAGGTCGCTTGCCCGCGCCAGTACTACTTTATCCATTTCACCGGCGCTGATCGCCTTAGTCGCCCGCGCAATCATTGCCTGCCATTGAGGATAGTCGGATAAGTGGCGCTCGCTCAGCAACGGCGGTATGGCGCCGGGAGTCGCCTGAGTGGTTGTCAGGCTGGCGAGAAACGCGCGGGCCGTCGCGGCATCCTCACGCAGGGAGATATCACTATGCAGCACCAGCCGCAGCACGGCCCTGCCGCCGCACCGGCGCCACTCCAGACGCGGCAGCGCCAGGCTGCCCTGCTGCGGTTCAAACGCATTCAGGCCGCAGATACGCAGATCCTGCCGGCCGACCTGGCGTAAAAAGCGGTTCGCCGCGTCGAGCGAGGTAAAGGTTTTTACCGCCCCCAGCGTCGCCAGTTCCTCATCGCCATTGCGCTGCTGCCAGTAAAACTGCGGCCATTGCGCCTGCTGGCCGCACCATAGTAGCGGATCGAAGGCATCATTCAGCGGAAAAGCAACATCGATAATTCGCGTGCCGGGCAAGTCTGGAAAAGACTCGCCCAGGCCGTCTTGCAAACGGGCCAGCGCAGTGGAAACAGACAGCACGCAAACCTCCACGGTAGTAAAACCCCACATTATAAGGGGTTCGAC
>OKVW01001146.1_pt1 | contig 11749 bp, 9 predicted proteins | sample 1606991 | NCBI WGS metagenome assembly OKVW01 (sample SAMN03281021, study PRJEB24777) | human gut metagenome | isolation source: fecal sample PR177 from 1 month old male Malay infant, vaginal delivered...
AGGAAGCTGGCTTAAGATGGTCTCCATATCCTCAAGGAAGCCCATGTTCAGCATCTCATCAGCCTCGTCCAGCACAACGGTGTGCACATGGTCCAGCTTAACGGTCTTGCGGCGCATATGGTCCATCACACGGCCTGGTGTGCCGATGACAATCTGTGTGCCGTCCTTTAAGGAGCGGATCTGTTTTACAATATCCTGGCCGCCGTAAATCGGCAGTACCTTTATGCCATGCATGAATTTTCCAAGTTTGCGGACCTCCTCGGCCACCTGGATCGCCAGTTCCCTGGTGGGCAGCAGGACAATCGCCTGAAGCTTCCTCACCTTGGGATCTACTTTCTCAAGCAGCGGGATTCCGAAGGCAGCCGTCTTGCCGGTTCCCGTCTGAGCCTGGCCGATCATGTCCCGGCCTTCCATAGCCACGGGAATCGCCTGGGCCTGGATCGGGGAGGCTTCCTCAAAGCCCATCTCGGTCACTGCCTTTAAAATCCGCTCGTCTAACTGTAATTCATCAAATTTAACTGTTTCCATAAATATTAATAATCCTTTCTTCCTCTGCCGCCGCCAAATTAGTTGTCCTTCAGGCGCAGCAGGCCAAGTTGTGCATCCCCCGGTACGGCCAAAGCCGTACAAATTGCCGCAATATGCACCGCAGTTTTCGTTTCTTTACAAACAGAAACGAGAGGTGGGCAGGCACGTCTTAGGCCTTTCATCCTCTCGTTTCGTACAGTAATCAACTATAACAGATCACTGATTCTCTGTCAATCGGTAACTTTACCAATCTGTTTTTTCACATCCGGCCTTATACCATAACTTTTACTACAATCTTTCTGACATGGCAGGGCGTCCCGGCGATGCACCTGGGCTTGTGGGCATCCTCCGGCGGAACCACGGCGCAGTCTCCCGCCTCCAGCAGCACGCTTCCGCTCTCCGCCGGCTCATCAAAGAACACCAGATCATCAGCTTCGGAACAGGGCGCCGACTCTTTCAGGCCGGCCCGCTTCACATAGCCGAACTGCTCTCTTCCCTCCACCACGTACTGTATGTCAAAATACCGGTTGTGGGCCTCATATCTGCAGTCCTCCCAGGCCATGGTGGTGTACTCCTGGACACTGGCAAAAAGCCTGTCCCCGTCAATGTCCACTCTGCCCAGAGGCAGGGCCTTTAAATCCGTGTTCTCCAAAAACTCATATGCTTTTTTAAACCGTTCTTCCAGATAATCATATTTCAGTGACAGCTTTAAACTCGTTGTCAGCATTTTCCCCTCCTGCACACCGGTTCCTAAGCGGATTCCCGCACAATCAGCTCCGGCTGTATGGCCACGTCCGTGGCAGTCTCTTTTTTCTCAATTGTATTCTGAAGCAGCTGGGCGCACATACCTCCCAGCAGCTCCGGCTTGTTGTCCAGGGTGGTCAGCTCCGGCTCGCAGATCCGGGATTCTGGCGAGTTGTTGCAGCCTGTGACCACAACATCCTCAGGCACCCGGATGCCCCGCTTTTTCAGCTCCTTCATAATGCCGATCGCTGTGATATCCTCGCCGCACACCACACCGGTAAAGGGGATTTTGGAGTTGATGATCTCGTCCGCTACGTCCATCCCGCCCTCCAGCCCGTACTGGGCCGTGAATACACGGCTCTGGGGATCTGGAACATCCTTCAGCTTCATCCCTTCCAGAAAGCCCTGGCACTTTGCGCGTCCGCTGTCCGTCTCAATGTCAAAGACATAAACCAGATCCTTGTGCCCTCTGTCGAACAGGTAGTCCACCACTCTCCGGATAGCCTTGGTGTCATCCACCAGGACAGAGTAGAAATTGGGGTAGTCCACATAGCCGTTGGCCAGCACCACCGGAATCTCCTTAATCAGGGATACAATCTGCGGATAATTGGCCAGCTGGTTGAATATGGAACCGATCAGCACAATGCCGTCCACCTGCTTCGCCGCCAGGATTTTAAAATACCGCTCGCACTCTGCTATGGCTCCGCCTGTATTGCACACAGTCACATTGTAGCCGCGGTTGCTGAATTCCTGCTCTATGACATAGATCATCCGGGCATAGTGGGTCACCCTCACATCGATGGTGAGAATGGCGATGCTCTTCATGGTCTTGGATACCATGCCCCTGGCAATAGCGCTGGGCTTATAGTCGTACTTCTTCAGCACCTCCTCCACCCGTCTGCGAATCTCCGGATTTACGTTTTCTTTCTTGTTCAGCACTCTGGACACCGTCGAGATCGACGTCTTGGCCTCTGCCGCAATATCGTATATGTTCATCCTGGTTTACACCTCTAAGCCTTTTTCCTTATTTTAAACAATCTTCCAGGATTTGTCATCCTATTATTTCTCTAAAGCCCTGATCTTCTCCCAAACCTCGTCAATTACAGGGATTCCGTGTTGCTTGTTATCCTCCCTTGTTTTCAGCTCCAGCTCGCCGGGATAGTAGACTTCCCCGCCTTCCGCCGCAGGCTCAGAGGACTTGATATCAGCCAGGATCTCATCCACGATGCGGTCCGTGACCTCCGCGGACTGGAATCTGGCGGGATCAATAGCAATCATCACCTGGGACAGCCCCACTTCATCATCAAATGTGCCGATCTTGGCCACCGAGTTGGCGTTTGTCAGCACAGTGGCGATCAGATCCAGGGCGATGGAGATTCCGCTGCCCTTCCAGTAACCCATGGGCAGCACTCTCCAGGTCTTTTCAATCTCCGCAGGGTCGGTGGTCAGGTTGCCCTGGGTGTCATAACCGCCCGGTACCGGCAGTTTCCCGCCCTTTAAGCGCGTCTCCTCGATCTTGCCGTAGGAGAACTGGGATACCGCGCAGTCAATCACCGCGTGTCTGCCGCTGCTTCTGGGAATGGACATGATAAATGGGTTGTTGCCGATCTTACGGTCCTTGCCGCCCCAGGCCGGCATGTTGGGCATGGTGTTGGACCAGCAGATGCCGATGCAGCCTGCATCTGCGGCCTGCCAGCCATAGCTGCCGCCCCGCATCCAGTGGTTGTTGTTGCCCAGGGCCACCACGCCCACGCCGAACTCCTTCGCCAGCTCGCAGGCCCGGTCCATAGCCAGCTTGGCATTTAAGGGGCCAAAACCGCGGTGGCCGTTCCAGCGCTCGATGGCGCCCATGCTCATCTCGCACTCTGCGATGGAGCGGCAGTCGATCTCTCCCTTGTCCAGGTATTCAATGACCCGCGGGAAACGGTTCACGCCGTGGCTGTACACTCCATCCAGACTGTTCTGCGCAAATACGGTTGCCGCTGCCTGTGCATGTTTTTCAGAAAATCCTCTGCTCTCCAGAACTTTCTGAAACTCAGCAGATAAATCATTGTATGTAATTCTCATAATCTTCCTCTCTCAGTCCGGCGCCGTCCGACGCCGTTCTGATCCATTGTTATTTTTTAAGATAGCGGTCCATCCATTCCAGCAGCTCCCGAAGCCTTCTGATCCGGCTGGACGGCCTGCCTTTTCTGGACAGTTCGTGGTTCTCCCTGCGGAACAGGCACAGCTTTGTATCCACGCCGTGGACCTTCAGCTCCGCAAACATCTGCATCCCCTCCACCTGCCAGCAGCGGTGATCCTCATCGGAATGAATGAACAGGGTGGGGGTAACCGCCCGGTAGGCATACCGGATAGGCGACTGTTTCCACAGGTCCTCAAAGTTCCTGCTGATATCCGCCCTCTGGTGGTCCAGAATGGAATAATGCCCGATGTCAGTGGTTGTTTTCATGGTAACCATGTTGGCCATGGAGCGCTGGGATACCGCAGCTGCAAACCGGTCCGTGTGGCCGATGATCCAGTTGGTCATGAATCCGCCGTAGCTGCCGCCCGTCACACCGATCCTGTGGCGGTCAATACAGGGGTACTGCTCCAGCACCCTGTCGGTAAACGCCATCAGCTCCCTGTAATCCCCATAACCGCCCCGGATATCAGCGAACTCATCCCCTCTCCCGTCACTGCCCCGGGGATTGCAGAAGAACACCAGGTAACCGGCCGCCGCAAGCAGCTGCATCTCGTGGTGGAACACCGGGCCGTACACAGTCTTGGGGCCCCCATGGATCTCCAGGATCGCCGGATAGTTCCGGCCGGGGGCAAAGTCTGCGGGCAGAAGCACCCAGCCCTGAAGCCCGTCGGGGCCGGGGCCGCCTTCCAGCTCTGCCTGCCGCTCTGAAAATGCCAGCGGCTGCGGCACGCCAACCCTCAGATCCCTTAACGCCTCATGGGAAAAATGGGTCAGGCGCCGCACATGGCCCTCTCCGGTTGTTGCTTTTAAATCTGCAATGTAAATCTCCTGAAGCTGCTGGCCCTGAACCCCAATGATCAGCGCCCGCCCATTTTTAACGGAGATAAACTCCGGGCTGCAGCCCAGCTCCTCATATGTGAATATATTGCCGTCCCTGACGCAGCACAGCATACTGTGATCCCAGTGGGTGGTGACAAAGTACAGGGCATTCCCATCCGCCTGGAAAGTCTCTCCCCCGCCGTAACGCGTGTCCGAATTTACAGAGGACCCGGTGACCGGGCCGTCCCAGAAGGCTTCCTCCTTCAGGCTTCCATCCTCATCCAGCCGGTAAATCACCGGATTTTGATCCATGCCGTAGCATCTCTGATCCGATGCCGCCACCACAATGTGATCCTCCGCAAAGGCAATTCCATCGATCCGCAGCTTCCCCTCCTGAATCAGGCACCTGGTGCTTCCGGTGGTTATATCATAGACGTACAGCCCGTCATACTTGTGTCCCACCCCCTGAGGCAGAATACCGGTGTACAGAATCCGTGTTCCGTCCGGCGAAACCTCCCAGAGGCTGGTTTCAAACAGAGAGCTTGTGACCGGAAGCTGGCATTTACCGCTGTCCGGGCTGACCAGCACCAGCTGCCTTCTGGCCTTGTTGGTGTATCCGCGTCCATTGGACTTGTAGGGAAGCTCGTCAATTACCAGGCAGTCCCCATCCAGAGGCTGATTCTCGCAGACCGTCTGTACCACATATACACCTCCGGCCGCCGGCCTGATCTTCTCCGGCTTTTTCTCCAGCCGGAAGGCATCCCAGGACTGGCCGGTATGCACATTGACCTTCTTAAACTGCACTGCGGCCAGCTTCCCCGCCAGGCTGCCGATGTGGCAGGGCATGCCTGAGGTGATGGAGGTGGAGAACAGTATATTCTCCGGGTCAATCCAGCATACCAGACCGGTGCAGGGCTCATCCCCCAGCTGCCTTACGGCCCCGTCCTCCACCAGCCAGATCCCGGCCTCATATCCATTGTCCTCCCTGCTGATCTTCCATTTCAGGAACATTCCGCGCTCCCCATCCGGGGACCAGACGATATTTCCCAAGGAGTGGAACCGGTAAAGGTCCTCTATCTCGATTAACTTCATACTCATACCTTCCCGGATTATAATGGAAGCGGATTTTTGAATTCTTCCTTCACCGCATGCAGCAGCTTCTCATCCACAGCCAGCTTCGCCCCCATCAAAGCCATCACCTTGGCTGCGCGGAGCATACCTGCGTGGGCTGCATGGGTTTTGGCCTGGGCTGAAATGGCCCAGCTGTGGTTGGGAGTCTTTCTTCCGTAGCAGGTCATGTAGAGATTCACAGTGGGTACGATCCAGCTGACCTCCGATATATCGCTGGAGCCGTTGTCCTTGATGAAATTCTCAGCGCTGGGTTCATTTACCTCATTGTCAAATTCACCGTCCGCCTCCGGCAGCTCCACATGGGCGGCCACCTCCCTGCTGTATGCCAGATCCTCATCGGTAAAGGCAGGGCTGCCCACCTCGTTCATACACTCATAGGCCAGCTTGCTGAGGGTCAGGTTCAGCAGGTTGTCCCGGTTCTGGCTGGAAATCCTGTATTCCATCTCCGTCTCCGTCATCATGGCCGCGCCGGCAGCCACCTTCAGGATGCGCTCCACCAGGTTCTTCATATCATCATAGCGGTAGGCCCGGGCGTAATACCACACGGACGCCTTGTCCGGCACGATGTTGGGCACCTCGCCTCCGTTTGTATAGCAGTAGTGCATATAGCTGTCCCTGTTCACGTGCTCCCTAAGATAATTGCAGCCCACGTTCATCAGCTCGCAGGCATCCAGGGCGCTTCTGCCCAGCTCCGGGCAGTTGCAGGCATGGGCCTTCTTACCGTGAAATATAACCTCAAACGAAGTCATGGCCTTAAACTTGGTCATTCCGCAGTCATTGTGATCCAGGGGATGCCAGCCCAGGCACACGTCCAGATCCCGGAACGCACCGGCCTCCGCCATAATGACCTTGCCGGAGTAGCGCTCCTCCGCCGGGGTGCCGTAGACCACCACAGTCACATCCAGACCATGGCGCTTGGCAGCCTCCGCAAGGGCGATGCCCGCAGCAGCGCTCCCCACCCCCAGCAGATTGTGTCCGCAGCCATGGCCGCTGCAGCCATTTCCCTTGGGGTACGGCACCTGCTCCTGCTGCAGTCCCGGAAGCGCGTCGTATTCGCACAGGAAGCCAATCACGGTCTTTCCAGCGCCCTTTACCGCCCGGAAGGCGGTGGGCAGCTCCGGGTAAGGCGTTTCCACCTGAAAACCGTATCGTTCCAGAAGCATTTTCAGGGCGGCGGCAGACTTTACCTCCTCCTTGGCCAGCTCCGCATACTCGTAGATCTCATCGGAAACAGCGTAAATCCCGGCGCTGTTTTCCTCCAAAAATGTGCTGATTTCCTGAAGCATTTCCTTTATATCCATTGTTCACCTCACCGCGCTTTCTTTAGATACCGTTGATTTCCTTTGAAAAGTGGCAGGCCACGAAATGGCCCGGCCGGATCTCCTCCAGCTCAGGCTGCCTCTCCCAGCAGGCCTCTTTGGCGTAGGGGCAGCGGGACGCAAAACGGCAGCAGGGCTTGGGGTCAATGGGGCTGGACAGCTCGCCCTGAAGCAGGATGCGCTTTTTGTTGGCGCCGATTCTCGGAATGGGAATGGCGGACAGCAGCCCCTTGGTGTAGGGATGCAGGTGGTTGGCGAACAGCTCATCCGCCTGGCATTTCTCCACCACACAGCCCAGGTACATGACCATGATCTCATCGGAAATATGCTTCACCACCGAAAGATCGTGTGTGATAAATACATAGGTCAGCCCCATCTGTTCCTGGAGATCCTGCATCAGGTTCAGAATCTGGGCCTGGATGGACACGTCCAGAGCGGAAACCGGCTCATCGCAGACAATAAACTTGGGGTTCAGGGACAATGCCCTGGCCACGCCGATTCTCTGGCGGCGGCCGCCGTCCAGCTCGTGGGGATAGGAATGGGCCAGCCGCTTGGCCAGTCCAACCGTATCCATCAGCTGTTCAGTCCTCTTCTCAATCTCCGCGCGGCTCTTTAAGGTCTTGTAAATGTGAAATGGTTCTGCAATAATCTCGCTAACCGTCATACGCGGGTCCAGGGAGGAGAAGGGGTCCTGGAAAATGATCTGCATGTCCTTTCTCAGCTCAAACAGAGCCTTCTTCTGCGCCTTGGTCACATCCTGCCCGTTAAACATGACCTGGCCCGAGGTGGCGTCCAGCAGATGGATCATCACCCGGCCCAGGGTGGATTTGCCGCAGCCGGACTCTCCCACCACCCCCAGGGTCTGGCCCTTTTTGATGTTAAAGGACACATCATCAACCGCGTGAAGCATACCATATCCTGTTTTAAAATACTTTTTCAGGTTTTTAACCTCAATGATATTCTCATTAGCCATTCTGATGCACCTCTTTTCCGCATAAATGACACCTCACCAAATGTCCCGGTTCCACCTCAGTCATCTGCGGATGGGTCTTACCGCAGGCCTTTGTCCTGTAGGGACAGCGCTCTTCAAAGGTGCACCCAACCGGCAGGTTGGAAGGGTCGGGCATCAGGCCGTCAATGGGCTTTAACCTGTGCACCTTCTCATCCAGGCTGGGGATAGAATCAAACAATCCCTTGGTATAGGGGTGTTTTGTATGTTCAAAGATATGTGTCAGCGTGCCGTACTCCACAATCTCCCCCGCATACATAATGGCCACTTTATCGCAGGTCTCCGCCACCACGCCCAGGTCATGGGTGATCAGCAGCATGGCGGTCCCCAGCTTCTTTTTCAGATCATCCATCATGGTCAGCACCTGTGCCTGGATGGTTACGTCCAGGGCTGTGGTGGGCTCGTCGGCCAGCAGCAGCTCAGGGCTGCAGGCCAGGGCAATGGCGATCACCACCCTCTGCTTCATTCCGCCGGAGAACTGATGGGGATATTCCCCCATACGCTCTGCAGGAATGCCTACCATCTCAAGCATGGCGCAGGCCTTGCGCTCCGCATCCACAAGATTGCATTTCTCGTGCAGGCGGATCACCTCCGCGATCTGCTCTCCCACGGTGAGCACAGGGTTCAGCGCGGTCATGGGGTCCTGGAAAATCATGGCGATCTCATTGCCCCTGATTTTGCGCAGGTCTGCCAGAGGTTTCTTCAGAAGGTCCTCCCCGTTAAAGAGGATCTCTCCGCTGATAATCTTCCCCGGCGGGTTGGGTACCAGATTTAAAATGCCCAGCGCCGTGGTGGTCTTGCCCGCGCCGGTCTCGCCCACAAGGCCCAGGGTCTCGCCCTTATCGACCTCAAGATTTATGCTGTTTACTGCCTTCACCACACCGTCATCGGTTATATAGTGAATGGTCAAATCTTTTATTTCAAGCATACTCATACAACCATTACCTCACATTCCCGTTTTACTGTTTTAATCTGGGGTCCAACGCATCGCGGAGACCGTCGCCCAAAAGGTTCAATGCTATTATTGTAATCATGATCGCGATACCCGGGAAGGTTACGATTGGCCAGAAGTCTCTGATGTATGAACGTCCCGCAGCCAGCATTGCGCCCCACTCTGCCTTGGGCGGCTGGATTCCCAGTCCGATAAAGCTCAGCGCGGAGGTTACAAGAATCGCATTTGCAACGCCCAGGGTGGCCTGAACCAGCACCGGCGCAAATGAGTTAGGTATAATGTGCTTTAAAATAAGGCGTTTATCGCCTGCCCCAATGGCCCTGGCCGCCTCAATATACTCCTGCTCCTTGGTGGAGAGCACGGAGGCGCGGACGATTCTGGCATAGCTGGGAATGGAGCTGATACCAACTGCGATCATGGCATTGGTAAGCCCGGGTCCCATGGAAGCCGCGATGGAGATTGCCAGCAGAAGGTCCGGAATGGACATCATAATATCCATACATCTCATGATGATATTGTCCGTCTTTCCGCCGTAAAATGCCGACACGGAGCCCATCAGGCCTCCGAACAGCAGGCCGATGCCCACGGAAATGAAGCCCACAATCAGCGATACCCTGGAACCGTAGATCAGACGGCTTAAGATGTCATAGCCAAAGTTGTCGGTGCCCAGCAAATGCTGGCTGTTGGGCATCTGGAAGGTGTTTAACAGATCCATCTGGTCATAGGGATATGGTGCGATAAATTCCGCAAATATCGCGCAGAATGCCAGGAGGCAGACGATCACAAGGCCAACCATGGATAATTTATTCTTTTTAAGCCGTTTCCACACAACCTTGAACTGGGAATGTTTCTTTGCTTTAGCTGCCATTATGCTTCGCCTCCCTTCTTTTTATCTTTTTTCCTGCCGCCGTACTGAGAGCGGATACGCGGGTCAATATAACCGTACATAATGTCCACAAACAGATTGAGGAAGCTGTAAGCCAACGCGATGAACAGGATTCCGCCCTGGATAACCGGGTAGTTTCTGGCCTTGATGGCATCTACCAGCATTTTCCCAAGTCCTGGAACCGTGAACACGGTCTCGCATACAACCGCGCCGCCCATGGCAGCGCCCATTCTCATGCCAATGGTAGTGATAACCGGGATCAGCGCATTCTTCAGCGCATGCTTTGTGATGACGTTTTTCTCGGAAAGGCCCTTGGCCCTGGCCGTGCGGATGTAGTCCTGGCGGATTACCTCCAGCATGCTGGAACGGGTCATACGTGTAAAGGTTGCTATGTTCTGTACGCTCATAGTGATAATCGGCAGAACCCAGTAGACCGGCCCGTAGAAGCCGGACGCCGGGAAGATCCCCAGGTTAACCGAGAATACCAGGATCAGCATAAGCCCCAGCCAGAAATGGGGCATGGACACGCCGATCAGCGTACCCACCATTGTTGTATTGTCCATAATCGAATACTGCCGCGTGGCAGATATGACGCCCAATGGGATTCCGATGGCCGTAGCCAGAATGATACTTCCAAAGGCCAGCAGAAACGTGGTCGGGTATCTGTCCGTAATCTCCGTCAGAACCGGCTGGAACGTCTGGTAAGAGGTCCCAAGATCACCCCGGGTCACAACGCCCCAGGTATAGCGGCCGAACTGTACAAAGAACGGATCATTTAACCCCAGTTCCTCTCTCTTAGCTTCCACAGCCTCAGGAGTCGCCTCAGCGCCTAATATGGCCTGCGCAGGATCTCCCGGTGTAAAATAGTTGATCGAAAACGTGATAAACATTACGCCGATCAGCACCGGAATCATCATTAAAAACCGTTTTAAAATAAATTTGCCCAATGCCCTGACTCCTTATCGTTAGATATTTTTTCCCGAACCACGTTAGAGTGTGTCTGATAGTTCATTTACCCTGAAACGTTGTCCTGTATATTCAGAATGTTCAGATTGCTCTGAACATTCCGAATGCCATCTTTATATTACTTAAAGGTTACGGTCTTAACGTCTGGCATGTTGCCCGGATCATGGGACAGGTTGTCCACATAGTCCCTCACGCCGAATGTCATGTTGGGTACTGCGATAGGGATCATCAGCACATTGTCGTGGATATATTTCTGAAGCTCTGCGTAGATCTCGCCTCTCTTGGTGTTGTCCAGCTCGCTGCGGCCTTCCTGAAGCAGTCTGTTAAATGTCTCGTCATTGCTGCCCTGGATAGAGCCGCTGTCGCTGTTGAACTGGCCGTATACGTGGTCCGGATCTCCGGTTGCCGCGGTCAGCTGTACCAGTGTAAAGTCAATAGTCTTGTTGTTCATGCGCTCGGTAACAGTGGGCTGGTCGTTGATCTCGATGTCCACAGTCACGCCGATCTGGGACCACATAGCCTGGCACATCTGAGCCACGTCAATGGCGGTCTGCATATCTACAATCACCAGTGTCAGCTTCAGGTCTTCCTTGCCTGCCTCTTTCAGCAGTTCTCTTGCCTTCTCAGGGTTGTACTCATAGAGCCCCTGGGACTGGTAGTACATAACCTTGTCAGCCATGCTGCTCTCCGCTGCCTTGGCAGATCCCTTGTAAGCGGCCTGTACGATCTGGGCCATGTCAACGCCCATTGCCAGAGCCTGTCTCACTCTCACATCCTTGAAGTTCTCGGACTGGTCGTACATTACAAAATATGTAAGCTGCATTCCGGGGCCTCCGATCAGGTGGCAGCCCTCTGTGTCAGCCAGACGGATGGCATTGTCGCCGAACACGTCGCCGATCCCGTCAACGCCGCCGGCTTCCAGCTCAACAGAGCGGGTCGCATCCTCGGAGATGAAGCGGATGGTAGCTGTCTTATACGCAGGCTTCTCTCCCCAGTAAGCGTCATTCTTCTCACAGGTGATGTGGTCGCCGGTTACCCACTCTTTGAATACGAATGCGCCGGTGCCAACAGGGTTGCGGGCGAACTTCTCATCGCCCATCTCCTCCACAGCCTTCTTGCTTACGATGTTGGCTTTCACGCTTGCAAGATAGTTCATAGCCGGTGCGAAGGGGGTCTTGAATTTGATCTCCACATGGGTGTCGTCAATCGC
>OKVW01001147.1_pt1 | contig 11747 bp, 22 predicted proteins | sample 1606991 | NCBI WGS metagenome assembly OKVW01 (sample SAMN03281021, study PRJEB24777) | human gut metagenome | isolation source: fecal sample PR177 from 1 month old male Malay infant, vaginal delivered...
TTTCGGGCATCCTTTGCTTTTGCATCTGCAGAAGAGGCTAGTACAGCCTTTGACACACTCAAGGCCGGGACACGCAAGCTGGCCGACTTCGCCGACAAAATGGAGCGCAGAGAGTATGCCGAGTGCCTGTAAAAAAGTCGACCTCCACCCCACTATATGCAATATCTGCGGTGGGCCGGTCGAGTACATCCCAAATTCCCAAATTTATCATGGGCATAGCTACGGGAGCGGCTGGTGTTATCACTGCCGCTCCTGCGGCGCCTACGTCGGTACTCATACCCCACGTCCCAAAGAGGCGTTGGGGCTGCTGGCAGACGAAGAGATGAGGACCCTGAAGATGGCCTGCCACCAAATCTTCGACAAACACTGGAACCGGCGGTATGAGGCTGGCGAGCCAAAACACCGGGCCCGCCAGCAGGCATACCGGCACTTGGCATCTGATATGGGCATTCCCTCCGTGGAATGCCACTTCGGCTGGTTTGATACCAAAAAACTTAAAAAAGCCCTTGAGATTCTCAAGGGTTGGAGAGAGGCGATTTAACCATGCAGAAAGCAATTATCCTGACACACGAGGAAGTAACCGAGCTACTTGATAAGTCGTTCCCCCGAGGATTCATGTGGGACCGCACTGACCTGGATAGCAAACCATATTTGCTCAGAGGAGTTTCCGAGGAGGACTCCTTACTGTTTATTAGCGGGTATGGAAACCGATACCGTGATACCATCCACCGTGACGGGCTCTACCTTAGCGATTCTACTATGGTGGCGTTTTTGAACCAGAACATGGACCTTCCGAAACGCACCAGAGTCGTGGCAACCGATTACGCTTACGACGGCCTGGCCGTTATCCTGTATGACACAGGCAGCATGACGGGAGAGCTCAACTTTATGCAGGCGGTAGACGCCTGCTTCGGTGGGGCTTTCGTTATTGGGTCTGACTTCGCATGCGGCACCTATCTCTTTGAACACGACGGTGTGGTCACGGTCAACCCGGGAAAAGGGTATGAGTTCTTCCCCTTCATGGTGACGGCCTCGACCGTCAAGCAGACCTACACCGCATACCAGGCGCTCACGGACTTACCGCAGGAAGTTCAGGACGCCCTTCTGCATTAACCAGAACGGAGGAAACAAAACATGGGGCATATATTTACCATATCGAAGCAGGACATTCAGAATCTCTTGACTGAGGAATTCCATGGCCCCAAAACTGTCCCCATCTCCTCGCGCCCCGAGGCCATAGTGCGACTCAGCGGAATTGACCGCAGCGAGGCCGACAGCTTTTTCTATTTCCCTGGAGGAGCTTTTGGCTGGCAAAACCGTATCCATCAAAGGCAGTGTGTTCCATATCAGTGCAGCGTGATTGAACCAAAGGGGTGCGGCATAACGCCGCGCCCCTTTCTCTTTGCCGTTGGTGCCTTTCTCTCATACTCAAATCAGAGTTTTGATTCCTGACGAGTTGGAGTCATGAGAAAGGAGCCAAATTATGAGCATATCTTTCGTAAGTACCAAAGACGAATTGGTATGGATGGTGCAGCACATCGGCACGAACCTTTGGTCGGTCGGGGCAGATAACCACATCCACGCATGGAATCTGGTACAAGTCACAGCAGATAAGGGGATTTTCCCGTTCAACATCCACTTTATCTGCAAGCACAAAATCACCCTGGAGGATGCCGTTTTCACGATGCGGGACATCAATGATTGTCTATTCCACACACAAGAGGCCGCGGCCGGGCGAATCAACGAAAGTGAGGCTGTTGCCATATGACCACAATTTGTATTATCCTCAATACCACACCCGTAAACAAACCCCTTGTGGCTACTTTTATGCTCGACACAAAGAGCAAAGAGGATTCCCACCGCGCGCTTGATTGGTGGGAACATCACAATCCCCGCATTATTCCGACAATGATGGTCCATATCCTGGACTCTCTGAAAAAGGGAATGAACTATGTCTCAGACAGCATCCAGGAAGGAACCGGATTTGAAACGAAGTACACTCTGCCGGATGCAACGGTACAGTGCCAAATCATCATACCGTAGACAGAACCAAAGCCCCGCTCTATGGCGGGGCTTTTCTCATATCCGCCATACTAGACCATCATCTGCAAGGAGGAGCAGCAATGCCAAAAGAGGACATGATTGAACTGGAAGGTATAATTCTGAAGTATATGCGCGACGCCAAGTTCCAGGTGGAATTGGAAAACGACTGCAAAATCTTAGCAACCCTCTCCGGGAAACTGCGTACCAACTATATCCGCGTCCTGCCCGGTGACCACGTGCGGGTCAGGGTCTCCCCATATGACGTCACGAGGGGAATCGTCGTCTGGAGATATAAGTAGGCGGCCTCGCTTTGCAGATTGTATTTCTTCCATACTCAAGCCGCACCTATTTGATTGATGACTGGAGTATTTCGCGGAAAGTAGACAGATTTATATGGCGTTCAGAAGCAAAAAAGAAGTAGAGGAAAATCGTACCGCTTATAGACCCGGCGCCAAACTCAGACATACAAAGATGGATGGCGAACCCCAAATGCCAAGCGGCACGGAGGGAGTCATGGACTGCGTGATAGCACACAAAACAGAAAGTGAGGAAAAATCATGGTAGACACTAAAATGGAGCGGCATTTCAGCTCCTATGTGGGATTCGAGCAGTCTGACCCCGGCAGCACATTCTGCATCATTCAGTTTGACGCAACAACAGGGCTCTTCCTCGCCAGCTACGAATACGGCGGGCCTGATAGCTATGAACAGTTTCTCGTCACCCCGGAAGAGCTTATGGCAAAGCTGATGGAAAACTACAGCCAGCCCAACATTGACAAAGAGAAATTTCTCAGCGATATGGACTACATCTTCCCCAGTCCCGCTCATCAGTCTTTGGTCATCGACCTTCCTGTCGGGGCTGAAGCGCATGTCGAAGACGGAAGGGTCATTATCACCGTCCACAAACCCATCCAGGAAAATCCGTACAGTCACATTCTTCGGTCCCATCTCTGCGATGGTGCCTGGGACAATTTGGGCGATACCAAGCAGCAGTATACGATGCGGCTCACCAGCTTTGGGCTGGAGCTCAAAGACACAAACTGACTCAACGAATATGGAGGCAGAACTATGGAGTCTCAAAACAATCGCGCGGTCAATTATCTGTTGACCGTCCTCTTACCCACGGAGGCGGCCCAGGAACAAGACAAGCGCGTACAGCTTACTGATGAGCTTCTCCAGGAAATAAAGCTGGAAGAAACTCTGCGTTCGGCGCTCGATAAGACTGACGTCAAATACGCCATCTTCGACGGCGCTGATATTGACCCGTCCGTTGTCCCGGAAGATACCATCGAGGTGTATGGGCGGCAGGAGGCTGTTGAGGCAGTCTATCAGCTCAAGAAATTTGCAGATGGGCTAACGAAGGCCTCAGACGTCAAACTCAGGAACGCAATCAACCTCTGCCTGAAAATCGTGACGAAGGCCATGCATACCACGGAATAACAGCCCGTAAACCAGGAGCGGCGCTTACACGGCGCCGCTCTTTTTTTATGGCCAATCGCAATCAACCATCCTCTATTGAAATGGCTTTTCTGACGAACGGAGCACAAATAAATATCAGAATTTTTTAGAGAGGAGACAAAACCTATGGGCCATAAGACCAAAACACCTAAACACTGGATGATGTCCCCAGTCCCACTGGACGAGTACCTGAAATCCGGGGACCATGTTGACAATGAAATCGTGGATTACCTGCGGGACCTGTTCCAGCCAATCACTGAGCAAAGGAATTATCTTCAGGTGGACCTCATCGACCTATGCGCCGTGCTTGAACACAACCATGTTTCCACCCGCAAAATCTACTGCACCTTCTTTAAGTCCCCTACGGGTTGGGCCTACTGCGGCTTTTGCCTTGAGTGCGACACAGTGGACCTCCTCGGCAAGGGGCACGTCATCCGGGAAGACGACGGTGCCTATAAATTTTTCGACGACAGTTTTCTGTTCTTTGAAGAGTGCGCCAGGAGGAAAAGCGCATGAACCTCTATCACGTCAGCTTTGACCGGGTAGAGCGCTTTACTCCCAAAGTACCGGAGAACTACTCCTACGGGGAGGATGACCAGACGCCGCGCATCTGCTTATCTGATTCCGTTGTCCGGTGTATCAACGCCAGGCCGGGACAGGCATGGCCAATCTACTATGCAAAGAAAGCAGGTATTCCGGTCGGCTTCTATGTCTACCAGTTTCATATCACGGACGCACCAAACGCCGCCCTGCTTTTCCCTGCGGAAGTTGCTGAACGCGGAGTGCGGGATGCCGTCTACTGGCATGAATACTGGCTTCTGGAGGCCCCCACGGCTGTCACAGAGACCTTTTTAGAGGTTCGAGGGATAACATACCAGCGCGGATGTGCGCCCGCCAAATGGGCTCATACGCTGGACCTGTGTGAGACTGAAGACCAAGCCATCCACTTTGCAGAAAAGTTCGCCCGGTATACCAGCAAAAAGCTCCAAGAGAAAATCACAACAGACCTCTTATATGAAGAATTTTACAAGGAACTGCGCCAACTATGGGACACGCTACAGAACAAAAAAATCACAATCAAGCAGTGAGAGGAGACGAAAAAACATGAACCAATGGAGCCAGGTTCAGGCATGGGTCAAGTCCAGGGTATAACATTGGCTGCAAACGCGGCTAAGTCTTTGTGGAAAAGCCACTGACAGAGGCATTTGGCAGCCGTATCCCAACGGTTGACGAGCTTCTGACACATCCCCGCGACCTGACCATCTCGATGCACTGGGGCCACCAGATGAACCTGGAAAACTGGTACGACATCATCATAAAAGCCGTCAGCCTCGCCCCGCCCCCGACAAACCAGTATTTCATGACTCTGCCGGTTGGGGATTTCTCCATGGATGGCCTTATGATATGTGAGGAGTTCCTCGTCCGGGCGGACAAACCGTACCAGGACGTGAGGGATGCTCATTTCCGAATCGAGGAAGTGACCGGCATCGACCTCCATGGCTTTGCCAACGAGGACAGCGACGACATCATTCCATAGGACATTTTGGACCGGCTCTACACACTTGGCTTTGTGTTTGACAAAACACCGGGGAAAGACGGGCAGAGGGCGCACCCGCACCCAGAGTATTCTGTGGCAAGCGCCAATGCGATGGCAAAAATCTGGGTCTTCCTGCTCAATCAGGTCGACCCCAACTGCGTCTGTGCATCGTGGACAATCCTTCCGTTCCCAGCCTGCTCTTCAACGGCCCTGATGAGAAGGGACACCTAAGCAAGTCCGTCGGCTACGGATGTGTTTGGTGACTCTAGGCCGGGAAATGCTGCAGCAGAAGACACCGCCAGAAAAGGAGAAAAAACATGAAACACGCTTCTAGGCTAATGCTGTTTCCCATGCTCGCATCCGCCATGACGGAGGGCGCCGCCGGGTATACCATGCAGCAACTAGCCACATCCCACAGCAAGCCAAGCCGAGGTGCTTTGGTATGCTGCCATGTATGCGGCGCGTCCTCGGTGACGCTTTACAAACACGACGGGCTGTATATCTGTAGAAAGTGCAAGGAGGAGGCGCCTTGAATACCGCCCTGCTCATTGCCTCAATTGTCACCCACGTTTCTCCCCCTGACCGATATGGAGTTCGTACCATGACAGCCAATATAGAATGCAACAGAAATGTAAAAGCCAATATGACGTTCCCTATCACTGCGGACAGCTTTGCTTCAGTAAAGAAGCATGGATTTTTCCAGGTGGTGTTGATATGAGGAAGCAAATAAATCGCAGGGCCCGTCTCGAACTGTTTGTCAGGAAATATGGGACGGAGGTGCTCAGTACACTGGCCTACCTGACCGACAGGGAACTGAAAGACCTCTTTTAAGCCCCAAAAACCACTTTATTGGATTTGCTGGACTATAGGCCAGAGGAAGAAGCTCTGCTCTGTATTCGCTGCGGTACCAAGGTCACCACCGAATTTACGACCCACTGCGGCTGTGGTAAAAACAGAGCTGTTTTCGACGAACCCTCATGGACCCAGGACATTCTGCAAAACAGTGCGCGGCTGAAAGGAGACGACGCCTTCCTGGCTGCTCACCCAGAGCTTCAAGATTTGACCTGAAAACAAAAAGGAGACTGTTTATGAACTATCAAAAGGTTTTTGGAGACTATGTTCTCACCGGCGTAAACAACGCCTTCAACCACAAAACGGGTTGGTGGCTCAGCAAGAAAAACATGACCCGGGCTATGTACTGCTTCTCCACATACGGGACTGGCCCTCTGGCCCTTAAAGAGTTGGATTCTCAGACCGCGGCAATCGATTCCTACATCCATGCCTTTGCCCAGTTGTTCGAGCAGAGCTCAAATCCTGAGACTTCGGACAACCTTTAAGCGGAGGTACGACATGAAAAATGAGAGTGCGACCATCGCCCGCAGGTTGGCCGCCCAGATGTGGGGACCGGTGCAGCGACAGAAAAAAGTAGGTCCTGGCATTTGGACCTACACCACCGCCGGACACGGCGGATATGTGGTGGATACGGACATCCGTCCGCAGTTCAAGGGCGACGAGACCATCGTATTCATAAGGGATGGGTCCAACTACTACCACCCAAATGAACAGCATTTTGCCGCATATGAAGAAGACTGTGAGGCCGCCAAGGTCGAGTGGCTGTGCCCCGACATCTTCCGGCGTCTGATTACCCTTTACGAACCTAATTGTCCCTATGAGGAATGGGTACGGCACCGGTTTGAGCTGCTTCGGCGCAGTCTGGAGCAATGGAATTCTGAATGGCTCCAGCAACACCCGGAGCATCCTCCTTTTGAATGGGGGAGGCGACATGACGCCTGATTACTTTTATCGAGTCGTCCCGGAATGGGAGGTCCTCCGCGGCCTCCCCTCCCCCATCTATCTACATCACGAACCGGCTGTCCCAACGTATACGATGCTTTGTGAGGACTCTATCTCGAAACGTGTCTGCATGTCGGATTCCATTCCGGGATGCTTAACCTCTATCGGGTTCCTTTCTTTGATAGACGAGGCCTACGAGAACAACCTTGATGCTAACATCACGGAGAACTATTTCTGCGTAAACGAAGGAGAAACGCGTGGCATTCCTGTCGCCCTCCTTCGAGTAAAGGCAAGCATCTTGAATCAAAAACTGCTGGTCTCCCCTACTGAGCTAAACCGGAAGCCGTCTGTCCCAGATGCTATCGCATCACATGAGTGGTGGTACTTAGGGCCGATTGATTTCGCGCTTGTCGGGCATTACCTTATTCAGGAATTGTCCCGCGCTGATTGGCCATTTTGGACCGTCTACCAAGACCTGTGGGACGAATATAGAGGGCAGGGCATGAGTCGGGATGAAATCCTGGCGCAGGATGCGGTCCAGGAGGCAATTGATAATCGCCTTTGCCATTTAGACCTGAGAATCACGGATTATGAGCTTGTCGAGAACCGGATAATCGTACCCAAGGAAGCCTAACCCATTAAAAAGCGGAGGTCATACTATGAAAAAGGAAAAGGGACACGCGATTTCCATGGAGCTTTACCGCCAGCTGGTCTTTGAAGTCGGCGCCCATCTGATGGATGGGCGCTGGGACAAGGAACAGGCTATGAACTATCTGTTTGACCTGGCGGACCGGCCGGTCAAGGATATGACGGTCCAAGAGGCCGACCGGATGGCTCCCGCAAAAGAACCGTCGTGTGAACGCTGCCGCAACTGCCTCCCTGATTTAAGCGCAGGCAAGTTGGTCTGCGCGAGAGGGATGGACTGCTTTAACTCCGAAGCAGAGCACATCGACTGCAGTGCGTTCGACTGCCGCTACATCCAGTACCCGCTGACTATCCAGGGCATTGATACCCGCGGGATTGAGGACTATCTGTCTACGGACCTGCAGTTTGCCAAGGTCCGTCCCGCCGGAGACAAGGAAACCTATACCGGATTCTATCTGGGGGAGCTCTATATGTCCCCCTCTGTTACCTATTACCGCAAGTCTGGGATGCTCACTGTTGCGCTGGCGCCAAATCCGGCCATCTATGTTCCGGCTCTCGGCCGCATTGTATTTGGCTATGAGAGCTGGTGGTCAAAGGTCAGCTCGGAGTCTGTTGTTCAAGATATAACCGATGCAGACATCGAGTCACAGCCATACGTCCAGTTTTTCAAGATTGCTGGTAATGCCTGTTACCGCAGAAAAGTCCATGAGCGTCTAAAACGCCATTATGACGGCAAGCTGGATATGGATGCAGAGGGTTTCGCCTTCAATATCGTCCAGGAACTCGACGGCTCTGATGTCGGCCCTCTCTCCGTGGAGAACGCAAAAGCCCTGGTCCCGGTGCTGGCTGAAATCTTTTACGACCTTAGCGGCGAAACCGGCATTGACGCTGCGACAAAGGACGCCCAAGAAATCCTTTGCCCGACCGATTCACACGATTGATAGAGGAGTGAACCCATGGGACATATCACACTCAGCTCCGGGGACCTTCTGTCCTCTGGAGCACAGCTCATCATCCACCAGACCAATTGCAAAGGAGTCATGGGCAGCGGTATCGCAAGGTCTATCCGCATAAAATACCCGGAGGTTTTCCCTCCCTATCATCGGCTCTGCCTTGAAAAAGGAAGCTCCTTACTCGGGAAGGCCCAGTTCATCAAAACCGATAGCGGTATCATCATCGCTAACTGCTTCGGCCAAAACGACTACGGCACGCAGTCCAGACAAACAGACTACCAGGCATTGGAGCACGCTTTGGAGTGCGCGGCAAACTATGCGGCTGATGCAGACCTTACCGTCGTTGGGCTGCCTTACAAAATAGGTTGTGCCCGCGGCGGCGGAGACTGGAATATCGTATATAGCATCATTGAGAGGGTGTTTTTCTATTACGATGGGGAAACACAAATCTGGAAATTCTGATTGGCAGCTACAAGAGGACGGCGGCAGCCGTCCTCTTTTTTACAACAAACTAGATGATGTCAGTTCAGTCAGGCTCCGGACGTTTACCTTATGATGGCGATTGGGTTTGTTGCGTTGGGTTTCATCCATACTCATAACGCTGCTTATTTGTTCGGACGAAAGGAGAAACAAGATGTCGGTTCCAATGCAGAAAAAAGCAAAAAGGCACAGCGTAAACACAACAAGAGGCAAAGGAACTGTTGGCCCATTTCCCCAGTGACCCAAATCGTTCCAAACAAAAAAGCCTATTGCAGAAGACGAGAGAAGCGGAACCTGCGTATGGAGAGAGGAGTGTTTTAATCATGCATCCACCCATTGACGGAATCAACTCGAAAGGCACATTTTCTGAAGGCCAGAAACAAGCTGATGCAAGAAGCGAAGATTACATCACAAAGGAGAAACTGGATGCCTTTCCGGTCCCTCTGAATTCCTGTCTGGTCATATATGATGTAAACACCCGCAAAGCACTTTTCTTCCGTAAGACAACGACTGGGTATCAGCAGTTCCTTATGCGGAATAAGCGCGCAACTCCCATCAGTGTCCGAATGAGCGACTATGTATTTACTGTGGATTTCAGCAAGGAAATCTTCCCCGGCGATTTGAGGAACGTATTCTGCCGCAAAGATTGATTTCCACAACATGAGTATAGAGACAAAACCCACATCACCCAGGCGATGAATCATTTTGCCGCATATGCGGTCGGAGGAATCAGATATGTACATCCACGAATTTAATGACCAACAGCTTTCCCGTTTTTTGACCATCAACGAATCCCGCTACACGAAGAAAGATTTTTTCGCTTTCCTTTGCCGGTGCCAAGACAACGACAAGCGCAACTTTTGGCTCCGCTGTATGAGTATTGCCGGAATCAGCTATGCGCTTGTTATTGGCGAACACTTCAACAAGCGCGTCAAAGAACGCGCCTGGCTCAGTGTCCAACAGCAGCGCGACCTCATCGTCAACCTGTTGGAAGATGACCTCATCGGGAGCGTCGTGACCAGCAACCCGGTCATGTACGAGGATGAGACGAAAAAAGTCATACCGTACTGCACTGATAGTGGTATTATGGCCACCGCTGTTGTCGATGAGGTGTCTGGGTATATCGTACTTTTTGAGGCCGGATTTACCTACGTCAGGGGCATTACCATATGGACCATCGGGCGCCCCTTCGGTCTGAGAAAGGACACCACCGCTGTAAAACGCTGCAAGGACTACAGCATCATCAACAACCCAGCCGACATCCCTGAGGTCTACTACCAGCGGGATAAAACCCGAAGGTAACGCCAAAAAGCCACCCAAACCCTGGGTGGCTTTTTTAATGCGCCTCATTGATATATTGAAGCAATGTAGGCCGGGTGTTCAACTCCGGGTTTTCCAGGACCATATCCAGCAGACGTCTCAGCTCTTCTCCGATTCCAGGCCCCCTCTGGTATCCCAAAGAAAGGAGGTCGTCGCCATTGACTGCCAAGTCCTTGACTGAGAGGCAATCGTAATGGGAAAGTACCCGGCTGGCAATCACCCGGAGGTTTGCAATTTTGTCCAGACGCTGTGTGGTGCAATCCGGCGCTTGGCCGAGGATGTCAGCAGTGCGAACTCTCAGCAGCAGGTCAAATTGGTCGGGGCCAAGTTGATTTAGAAGGCGGCGGATGGCTTTTTCACTCACCTCAATGAACCTATCATGGCGCTCCACCAGCTCGCTCACCTTTTGAATCGTCTCCCCATCGAAGCGGAGCCGCCGCATGATGGACCTGGACAGGTCGGCACTGATTTTCCCGTGCCCAGGAAAATGACCACCCCGCTCGTCCTCAAAATAACAGTGCGGTTTCCCGATGTCGTGGAAGAAGACAGCCAGCCTGACGATTAGGTCCTCATCGGATTCATCCAGGGTGTGCAGGGTATGCTCCCATACATCATAGATGTGATAAGGATTATTTTGTTCAAAGTCAAAACAGGGGGCTATTTCTGGAATTATCACCGCAAGCACATCCCGATAATCCCGACACATCCGTGCCGCGGCGGGTCCTGTCAGAAGTTTGCAAAGCTCCTCTCTTATCCGCTCACAGGACACGTTATTCAGCAGCATCCTGTTTTTATGGATGGCGGCGGCCATCCCTTCCTCTAAGTAAAAGCGGGAGGCAGAAGCAAACCTAAGCGCTCTCAAAATCCGCAGCGCATCTTCTCGAAACCTGACGTCCGGGGCCCCAACACAACGAAGAACCCTGCGGGCCAAGTCCTCCTGCCCGTAAAAAGGGTCCACCAGGCCGGTCTTGGAGCTAAACGCCATTGCGTTTACAGTGAAGTCGCGGCGGCCGAGGTCATCTTCTATCGATTCGGAAAACATGACCTTATCAGGATGACGGCCATCGGAATAGGAATCCTCGGTACGAAAGGTCGTGACCTCAAATCTCTCGCCGCGCAGATAAATTGCAATAGTCCCGTACTGCTCCCCTATCAAGCCCATCTCAAAACCGGAGAAACACGCCTTGATTTCCTCCGGCCGGGCAGAGGTGCAGATGTCCCAATCATGCGGCGTCTTGCCAAGCAAAGCGTCGCGGACGCATCCACCAACGACAAAGGCTTCATGCGCTTGCTCCGCCAGAGCCTCCAATATGAAATTGACGGTTGCAGGAATCTGAAGCACAAAATCACCTCTATCTATGACGGCTGTATAGCTTGCTATTTACGTCTTTTTGGTGTCCACATGGCATCTATTCCCCATCGTCAAATTGGTGAAGGTGCGCTGAAATTTTTTCAGCCAGGTCCCCAATGTCTGCCCCGTTGATTTCTCTTGTGTGTGGGCCGAGGATAGCGGACACC
>OKVW01001148.1_pt1 | contig 11743 bp, 26 predicted proteins | sample 1606991 | NCBI WGS metagenome assembly OKVW01 (sample SAMN03281021, study PRJEB24777) | human gut metagenome | isolation source: fecal sample PR177 from 1 month old male Malay infant, vaginal delivered...
TGATGGGGCTAAGAAAGGCTTCTGGAGAAAGCAAAGATTTGAAGGGGTACTACTCTGGTCACTATTACCAAGTAAATTATGATGTACATGCTGGAGAGGTGTTCGCTGACTATCATTATAGCCTTGTCCCAAATTGTTGGACACAGTATCGCGATGAAGACATTATTAATTGTGGCAATATTAGCAGCCCGAAAACTATGCAAGAGGTCGCCAATATAGTGTGGAAGAAAGTGCAGTATATGAAGGTGAACTGTCGTACCGTAACAATGAAAGGATGATCTATGAAGAAGAATACTAAAACTTTTCTTTTAACAGTACAGTGTTTGGCCGTTTACACTAGCTGCATTGAAGTTCCAGACGAAATGTCATTTGAAGAAGCGATTCAATATATCAATAATCACCTTAATGACATTCCTCTTGGTGAACTTGAGTATGTCCCTGATAGCAATCAGCTTGATGAAGAGAACTGTAACTTCTATGACGAATAGAGGAAGGAGAATGAATGCGGGCGCCGAATATGAAGGCGGAGTCGCGTGCTCAAGTTTTGCGGACTATTGCTTTGAAGCAATTAGTGTTGAAGATAACAAACTGGTTTTGTGGGTTGCCCATGAAGAAGAATAATCAAATAAAAGTACGGTTTGGTGAGGAGATAAATTGTATGGAAGTTCATGTCGTGTATCTGTGGCCAGATGGGGAAGAAAAGTTCTGTATTGGGGTAGTAAGTAACTGGAAGCAACTTGAGGAAGTTAAGGGGCGGCTCAAAGAGCATTTTGATAAAAATGATGAATACTTTGACCCAAATGAAGATGTTGTGACTGAAAGCTTTTTTGTCGACGACATCGAAATTGAAGACTGGTGGAAGATCTAAACCAAATGGAGGTTTTATAAAAGTTGAAGAAGGCGCTTAGGGTAATCGTACATTCAATTAGAGGTACAGCAGAGCTTATTGGTATAACGATTTTTATGTTGTACATATTTGGAACCAACCTGAATGGCGAATGTTGCGGAGAGTTTGCCAATAATTACTGAAGAGGACGGATATCTAGGCTACTATTTTGATGAACAGGAACTATGAAATGATTCTTTGTTAAAGGAGGACAAGTACTATGTATTATCACTTCTATCACGGCAATTTACATATTGGGACAGCGCATGGGGACGAAGATGCGAAGACCATGCTGGCGCAACTCAACAGCGAATGGCGGATCAACCACGAGAATTTTTGGAGTGATAATGGAGACGTTGAGATGAGTAAGCAGCGAACAGCCCCGCGACATAATGACACCAGGTCTATGCAACGCTGGAGGACAAGCCATCCTGGATGGTAAAACAAATGCACGTTTCATCGTGCAGAAAGGAGAGATGGATGGGGGAGCCGGCAAGGAAGTTGGAGGACAACATTGTTCACCTCTTTGATGAAGTTGAAGAAGAGCAAAAGGAAAATATGCCTCCCGCAGACCGATATGCTCAAGGCAGGGAAGAGCTTGCCAAAAAGAAAAAGGTGCTTCCATTCAGAAGCACCGACGAGGTGAATCAGGTTGTCTCTTATCTGCTAAGCAAAGGAAAGTACAGGGATGCTTGTCTGTTTGTAATGGGGTGTAATTTCGGACTGCGAATTGACGATTTGCTTCATATCAGGTGGAGAGACCTATTGCTGGGAGATGGAACAATCAGGCCAACCGTGGAGCTGGTCGAAAAGAAGAACAAGAATCAAAAGCGGATCTTCGTCAATGAGGCTGTCTGTGAGGCGGTAAAGTTGTATATAGAGCACCTTCCTCATGAACTCGATCTTGATGGATATGTCTTTGTAAGCGAAGGGCGTAGAAAACGCTCAAGGGCTATTGCGACCAAAGACGGGAACATTGAGGTAGAAGAGCTGCCACTTACAGAGCAGCTCGTAAGTGGAATGATTCGAGCCGCTACGGCGGACATAGGGCTAACTTTTGGCGGCCGTCGATTTTCTACTCACTCCATGCGGAAGACCTGTTTCCGGGCCGCATACGGCGCCGTAGAGGGCGTGAAGCTGCCGCCAGTGACGGAGGTCAGTGCTATGCGATTGTCCTATGTGCGCAAGCTGGCAGGGCACAGCAAGGACTCTATTACAATGGACTACATTGACTTCGAGGATCTGTTCGATGAGGGGACATACCTGGCTCTGAACCTCGGCTTGGAGGCTATCCGGAAATATATCAAAACACACGATGAAACAGTTGTTTGCTGAGGAGGTAAATGTTATAGAGATTTTCGGAACACTTTTGTTCTTGGTTATCATTGGGTGTTGGGTGGGCTGTTTGATTAATGGAGCTTGTACTACCTTCAATTGCAAGAAAGAAGGGAAGCAGGCTTTTGATCAAATGTCGATAGCTAAAGATGCAAATTGGAAAGTACAAGCTGATAGAGATGATATCTATTATAAGCCGGATTCGCACGCAATTATTGGCCCTAATCCATGCTTTTATAGTGATGGAAGTTTGAAGTATGACTCTTTGACAGGAAAGAGCTACCCTAAGGGAAAATACTATTGTCAAAGTGATGGGAGCAAAGCTGATTGGAGCATGGCTTCGAGCAACATGAGGCGGCCACCAAGAAGGTGAGGAGTAAATGTTTAAAAATAGAGAGTTCAACATTTCTAAGGTCAATCAGGTTTACTTTGATCAGTTCCTTGACAAGTTTGATATAAAGAGCCGAGCAACATACAAGGTCTCTATAGGAGAATTTTTGAGTGAAATTGGGACTAATGATTTTGCAAAAGTTACACCGGCGCGGATGCTTAGATTTGCAGGTAGTAAGAGTGCGCTACAACAGAAAAACGCGATTTCCCATCTGCGTTCAATGATGATGTATTCAGTGAAAAACAATATTAATGGCGCAGCAGATAAGGTTAAGAAGGAAACATTAATCTGGCTCCTTAATAATCGTGCTGGACAGAAGCATAGAAAGGATGATCATAATGCCTGCAAAATGTCGTATAGATGAATATACTAGATGCATTAGAGCATTTGAGCTCATACTTGCTGGAGAAAATTGTTACTATAAAGAACGTCTCCAGGATCCTGAATTTGTCTCATTGGTGACACGTGCCATGGAGGCAGAACAAGCTGAATTAGATAAACTCATGGCATGAAAGAATACTTTCATCAAGAAGGAGGTGCTACATACAAATGACAGAGACTAGCTTAATAGAAAAGAAAGAGCTACGGGAACAGATGGCGGGCCGGGTTGAAGTACTTGATAAGGTCAAGGAACTGTTCCTGATGCCCAAGTTGGATATGCTCACGACGCAGCAGGTAGCAGATTATTATGAAGTGGAATTTGCAGCAGTAAAAAAGTGTTTCCTGCGAAACAAAGAAGAAATTGATACGGATGGGACAATGCTGAAAACACCATTGGAACTAAAGGGACAATTTGTCCCGTTAGTTTCTACTCAAGGAAAGTATGTGTTTCAGGTTACAGATGACACAACTCTTGAGGTTCCCAACCGTGGCGTTCGGATGTTCTCCAAACGAGCAATCCTCCGTATTGGAATGCTGCTCCGAGACAGTAAAATTGCACAGGAAGTTCGAACACAGCTTCTCAACACTTTTGAAAAGGCCACCGCTGAGCAGCGGGTCGAGGATATTCAGACCGAAGAAGCCGTTATGGGAGAGATGGGGTTGGCATTCGCAAAAGGCGACATCATGGCGTTCTGTGAGGCAACCATGAAATATAACGCCTTTAAGGATCGACACATTATCCAGCTCCAGCAGGATAACAAAGTTCTGGCTGCTGAGATCATGGAGTGGAAAGACCGAAGCAGTGTCAACAAGGCGGTACGGCTGATTGCGAGCCGCCTAAACAAGCCGTATGGAATCGTTTGGAAGTGGCTTTATGACGAGTTGCGGTATAAGCATGGCATGGGGTTGTCTCAGCGCGGAAAGGCGCCGGTCATCCAATGGGTAAAAGAAAATGAGTGGTCCAATGTCCAGCAGACTCTGTGTGCCATATGCGAAGACCATGGGCTTAGCCCAAGTAAGATCATGCGTGAATGCAAATTGATGAAGGACGAAGAGAAAACGGCATAACAAATCGGTGTTTTATAAAGAGGAGAGATGGCTATGAAGAGCACTTTACAGATGCTTGAGACTGAATTGGGTGATATTCGCTTGTATAGGTGCATGCATTGTTCATGGGAGTGGTTTGAATTTTGCGATGCTGATGAGTATCCAGAGTACTGCCCCCATTGCGGGGATACGCTATCAAGCGATCATGATTGAGTCAATGAAACAGGCATTTGTTGAGGTGAAACAGTGAGGAAAATTCAGTGTCATAAGGACGACGAGTCGATTTGGTCTTACTTTGTACCCGGAGAAAATAATCCGTGTGGATGTGGATCAAATTGCTATCATTTGGAATACGATGGGGCAAATGTCTTTGGTGTTTGCAATGCTTGTGAATCAGATATTTATGAAGTCAAACCTGAATACACGGAACAATATTTAAAAGATGGTATATGGAAATTTAACAGGCGGGAAGGCAGTATGACACTAGAGGAAAAGAGAATTGCCCATCTGTACGACTTGCTCCAGAGGTTAGAAGATGATGATCCGGATGTGGTTGCAGCTCTTCGATGGGCAATCTTTACACTAGAGCAGAGGACGGAAAATATTTCTCAATCCCGCTAAAGCGGGTTGCCGCCGGGTGAACGAGAGCGGCGTAAAGTCTGAGTAGCTGCGTGAGTCCTACAAGGCTGATATACAGCGGGACAAGCATGGGAGGCCAGATAGATTTCCCCTTGAAGATCAAAAAATCTTTGGAGGGTGAGAAATTTGAAGCATATTGCAAGCGTAAGTTTTGGTAAGGACAGTCTGGCTATGTTGCTGCGGCTGATCGAGGAAAATTGGCCTCTGGACGAGGTCTTGTTTTACGATACAGGTATGGAGTTTCAGGCTATCTATTCTATCCGCGATAGAGTAAAAGTGTTGCTGGAGGAACGCGGGATCAAGTATACGGAGCTACATCCAGACTATAGTTTTGAGTGGAAGATGTTTGAGAAGCCTGTTAAAGAGCGTAACGGCGGCGGAACACATTATGGGTATTCGTGGTGCGGTGGCCGGTGCAGATGGGGAACTACGGACAAACTTAAAGCCATCGAAAAATATTGTGGTGACGCAGAACAGTATGTCGGTATCGCCGCCGATGAACCTGACCGACTCGCTAAGGAGCGGAGAGGGGATAAGAGGTATCCTCTGGCTGAGTGGGGGATGGTTGAGAGCAAGTGTCTTACATATTGTTTTGACCACGGCTATGACTGGGTGGAGGACGCCGGCGCCGGCGATGTGAGCCTATACTACATCCTCGACCGTGTTAGTTGCTGGTGTTGCTGCAACAAGAACCTCAAGGAACTGCGTAATATCTATCAGCACATGCCGGACTACTGGGAGCAGCTTAAAGCCCTCCAGCGTCGTACAGAGCGACCGATGAAGGGCTTGGGTAAAAGTGTATTCGATTTAGAGGAGAGGTTTAAAAAGGAACTGGAGGAGGTCTATGAAATCAGTCGAAGAGCTGGAGGCACTGTTCTGGGATGAGACTAACGAAGAGTGGACCCAGGCGTGGCGTGAGGATCTGACACAGGAGGAAGTTGCCTTGGTGGCACAGTGGGACGAGCGGGTGCGTAAGGGCATGCTGAAGATGTGCCAGGATATTTTGAGATTGGAGGAGCAACATGAAGGGTAATTGCGGAGAGTGTAGCCAGCGATGGACGTGTCAGATTGATCCGGACAAGTGTGATGTGTGGCCGGACCCTGTCATATTGGAATTTGACACAGAAGCGGAGATGCTGGCGGTGGCGCTGGAGGATTTAACATCTATCATGCTGTGTGGCGGAAGAAACATGGATACCTGCAACTTCTGCTCTAACACAGGGTGTTATAGCCGTGGCGGAGCACGGCTGTGTGAACCTGAATGGCATGGACTACTAAAGAAAAAAGACTAACAAACTCACGTTTTATTAAGTAACTCGGCCAACGCAAATGGCAATAGCGCAAGTTGCTTTCTTGGCTTTTTGGCAACTGTAAGCCGTTTTAGCACAAGTGCAGTTGCTCCGTCATAATTTATAGTCTCATCTGGATTAAAACACTCATGACAGATATCGGGGTCTCCGTAACAGCGGTAAGCCACACAAAGAAGTGGGCGTGTGCGATATACAGAACATTTTCCATCGCTTGACAATAATGGGCACTTGAGATGGAGGCTAAAATATTTTGACTGAAGTTCTTGCTGTGCGTCGTAAGAAAATGTGTTGGATGGGGAGTAAATTGAAAAACCGTTTTCTGATAGGATTGCACAAAGCGAATTTACTTTAGCCATAAGCTCATCTTTTTCAACGAGTGACAATTTCAATACATAGGGTGTCATTGACAAAAGCTCCGGCTCAGAAAGAACAATTAACTGTGAGCAGCAAGAGTCACAACCAGCAGAACAAGTGCAGTTTAGTCCGCATTTTTCATCTATAGCTTCAAATTGTGCTGTAAGAAAGTCGAGTTCTTTGGCATACCATTTGGAGAGCGCGAGCGGATTGGGGGAGTGTGGAATGTTGTTGGGGAATTGAACTTCGCGAAAATGTGTTTCAGAATACTTGGCGGTGCTGGCAATTTTTTCTACCAACTCCATAAATATCACTTCCTTTAAAATATAATACACCTTAACCACAATAAAATCTACATTTTATCCGCAATGCAAAAGGACGACCTGAAAATCAAGTCGCCCTCGTATGGGTCAAAATATATTCTTGGTATCCATCCGACAGTCCACGACAGCATCCAGATAGACTGTCCGCCCATCGACAGAGAACACCGCCTTGTATCTCTTAGCAAAGAGTGCCTTGTGATACTGGCCTTCTGGAAGGTTGGAATCCTCTTCCAGAGGGAATTGCAGCGGATTTTCCCCCAGCCGACGCAGAACGTCCCGGAACTCATCATAAAATGCTTTCGCGGCCGGGACGCTGACGCGGGAAAGAAACTCAGTATGGCGTAGCAGCATTTGATCCACTCGCTTGGCAAGGATGATTTGGTACTTAGCCATCCTGCTCCACTCTCTCAATGGCTGACTTCATATCAGCAAGCACATCTTCCGCCGTCCGCCCCAAGTAGCCCTGCTCTCGTTCAGCCTTGGCGGAGAGAAGGTCGGCATATAGAGAGCGGCTGGAGTCCAGAGACAGAGAAAGGGGTACAGCACGCTCTCTCACGATCTGTTGAAGGAACATATTAACCGCGCCGGTCATGTTCATGCCAAACTGGGACAATATCTGTTCTGCCTTTCCCTTCAGCTCTGAGTCAACGCGGATGCTCATGTTAGTATTGCCTGGCATAGTGTATCACTCCTTTGTAAATATTGTACTGCATTACATATGCGTTGTCAATACAAGAACGCTCGGATAAAAAGATAGTATTCCCAGAAAAACAGCAAACTCGCATTTTATAAACAGAATAGAAGGAATTGAATGAAAACGTGGACAAAGGAAGAGCTTGAAGCGGAAGGATATACCGTAGAGAACAACATCCTCAAATCGGTCGATGTAAATGTTGTTGCTCACTTTGGAAACTGCTGTTGTCTGGAGCTGTCGTGCGAAAATGTGTATGTAATGGCTGGCTATAACTGTACAAAGAATTTGGGTTGCTTGATTAAAAACCTCGTTGAGTTGCTCGAGCTGAGCAAAGAGGATGGGATTCGTATTAGCGGCATTCGCAACGTACCGATTCGAATTGTGCTTGAAGGCGGATGGAGCAGTAAATGTGTTGGCTTTGGGCATTTTATGAAGGATCGATTTGTGCTTACTAAAGAGTTTGCGCAAGAGACTTTGTAAAACCCGTATTTTGCGAGGTGAAGTTGTGGTAAAATATATTTGTGACCGGTGCAGAAAAGAGATTATGGAGGATGAATCAACAGCACCATATTATCTCGTTGTTAAAAATCGACATGGAGACTGGGTTCATATTTCTCCAATTTCTTTACAAAAGGCGGAAGTCGAGTTGTGTGCTGATTGTTTAGATGTGATTAAGAACTTAATCAGTGATCCAATAAAAGCATGATTTTGTAAGGAGGATACATGACCTGTTATCGAACTGACTGCGGTTGTCGTGGTGGCAGCACAAGTGACATTTATTATTGCGATTGTGCAAGACTTTGTACAGGTAGGATTGTTGGCAATGACATTACATATGGGACAGAAACAGAGGCAGAAATTCCAGAAGGACAGCATCTAACTGACTATGAGAAGTCTGTTTTTAAGGAACTCGTAGAGGATGGACTGGCTACAGAAGAGGCCATTAATGTTCTTAGCGAAATGTGAGGTTGGTAGCAATAATGCTTGATGTGATAGCGAAGAACTCTGCCTATCCTCTGTTTCTCCCTGGCTCAAAATATACTGTTTAAAGTGTCTTTGATAAAACAGAAGGGTGCCCGGAATTCCTGCTATAGATCAGAGCCATTCATATGATGAAATCACAACAGAAGATGGGTATGATATCGTGTTCCATTTGGTAAAGCTTTGATAAAGCTGGAATTTGGTGGTGTGAATATGGAATACAGCAAAGACATTGCAAGAGAAATTTGTAAAGAGCTTGGTATTCAGTGGGACGAGAAAGCTCTAGCCCCCTCTCTTAATGAGATGCCAATGAAGGAAGAAGATATTTTGGACTTATTTGAAACAACCGACAATGTTCATAAAATCTGAATTTGTTGAGGCGGTGAATGAATGTCTGGGCCGAGTGGAGGAATGACAAGTTATGTTTTTATGTGGGAGAAGCCCACTGGTGAACGTTGTTGGTAAGCTGTTGAAAAGGGGCAAACCAGCGGGTTCATAAAAAAGCTAATGGACGATGGTGTCCATCCAGTGAAAGTAATGGTTTCCTATGCTCCCATGCTGTTTCACTGGGTCTAGAAAGAGCTCCACGGCGGGCTGTCCGACGTCAACTTCCATAGAATTAACAAAGAAATTTCAGGAATGGAGCCTACGGCAAAGAGTAAGCATAAACCTGTCAACATTGCGGTTAAGCCGGACGAACCAGAGATGAAATATGGATGGATAGCTCCAGATGGAAGATTCTTTGGATGTGATTATGGGGGGCACTCTAGTCTCGCTGGAAAGATTTGTGGAAAAGTCCAGGATGTATCCGATCCAGAAAGACATCTAGAGGAGCTAGGGTGGGCAAAGGTTTTGAGCGGGAACTGGCACAGGACGCAGTATACTATCGGTATGGGGGCAAATAAAAAGCTCACGGACTCCCAGATGAGAACAATTCAGGACAAAGGGCTTGAGCACGCTTATGGGGTGTCAGGTTTACTTTAAGAGATAAAATCCATATTTGTTGAGGAGAAGTGATAGCAAATGAAAATTGAAGAGGCTATTTGTGTGCTGCAAAGCCGTATTGAATATCCAGAAGATGATACATACGGAGGGATGTGTGAGCGTGACTATCAGCGAGAAGCTATCGACATTGCCATTGTTGCCCTCCATGAGAAGCTGGAGCGGGAGAAGGGGTGCTTGAGGTGCAACTCAAAAAATTATTCGACTGTCGGAGTGGACGAACATGGCATCTATTTGTGTGGGGGGAATAGCGAACCTCCAGATGATGAGCGTTTTCTCTTCTGCCCTCGCTGCGGCCGCTCGCTTGGGGCTGTGAGTGAGCCACAATAAGAAACGACGATTTGTTTGCGGAAAGAAAGGATGAGTGTGATAGAAAAATTAGAGCCATGTCCATATTGCAGAGGACACAATGTCTTTATCGGTGTACATGATGATGAGGGGAACTATCATGGACGGATAGGCTGTGAATATGAATCTGACCCATGGAGCGGCCTTTCATATGCCCTGCACCACGAAGGATGGGGTGACTGTATTCTATGCTCCGATGGCGCGAATGAGGTCATGGGTGGCGTGCTCTTTGATACAGCAGAAGAGGCTGTTGAAGAGTGGAATCGTAAGGAGATTGACCATGGTACTGATTGAGCGGGAGGCGGCAAAGGTCAAAAGTGTGTATTGTGAGGAACGGCACGAGTATGTTGTGCCGGTGGCTTCGCTGGACTGGCTACCCGCCATCGACGCTGCGCCGGTAGTGCATGGATGTTGGATATTCCATACAGAACATTTTGCACCTTATCAACGTTGTAGCGTTTGTGGGTTTGAGATTCCAATGACTGCCTCTGAAAACGAGATAGAAATTTGCTTATATAAGCATTGTCCAGAATGTACAGCTAGGATGGACGGCGACACGAACAAATAAGCCTTTCATATGGCAGTGTGTGCCAAATGCGCCAATAGCTTTGTCGGAGCTTTTTGAGGGAGAAGCTCCGCAAAGACAATTAGCGGCTTCAGAAAAATTTACGTCTTTCTTAGCTTTTGTCATTGACAATGGCTATCGTACGTGCTATACTATAGCCGAAGCAAAAGGAAAAGCAAATTTTGGAGGTGGCTTTAATGTCTAAACTGTTAAAAGTGCACACGATGTTCATCTATGATGACGGCTCTGTCGTAATCAAGGAATCTGACTCCCTAGGCAAGATTGATTTTGGGGGGTGTTCTAGCTCAATGCGGCAGATTGCAAAGGTTATGGAACATGTCGCGAACGACACATCGTCGTCTGGTATAGGGAAAAAAATTAGCCAGGGGATCAATGCTGTCGCAGCCAGCGAAAATATTACCCAATCGTCGGTGCACACCAAATTTACACGGAAACTAGGAGTCTCAATGTCGGAATTTAAGGCCCTGGTTGCCGCATACTTGGATGGTTCATCAGATAACCTTTCGCACGTGTTGAGAGGAGCGTGTGTGGCTCGCACAAAACAGGCGGACGAATTGTGCGTCAACCAGATACTGGAGTTGCTCAACAACATAGGTGGGAGTGAAACCCATGGTTTGGATTTGTAGGAGTTGCGGATATACACTGGAAAGAGAAGGCTATACGGAGATATGTCCTAGCTGTGGACAGGCCTCTATGAGAAAGGATGGTGCTGATGAACAATGTCAGGCGCCGACGGATCAGAGTAGTGATTGATGAGCTTCGGAAGGATGTCCCAAACATCGAGATGGCACGAAGTATTATAGAAAATGTCCAGGGAGAAGAGGAAGATGTCCGTGACAACACACCAGAGAGTCTCCAGGAGTTTGAACGGTATGCTGTGTGTGAAGAGAGCTGTGACGCCCTAGAAGAGGCTTTAGACGCGCTGGATGATGATATAGAGACAGCGGTTGTGGCGTTGTCTCGAATTGACGGAGTATAACAATTGTTCATTTTATAGGGAGTGAGGCAAATGTTCGAGGCCGGGAAGTCATATTCGATGTGTGTTGATTGTATTCGGGAGCATGGGGAGCTTGATGCTGCGACTTCAGATACCGCATATCTAACAGCTAATGGGGCAATTTACCCCAATTATGATGGGAAAGTTAGGTGTAATCGACATTTGCGTGTCAACCTTTCAGGAATTAAATCGGAATTATTAAAACAAATTGCTGAAATAGAAAAGTTTGAAGAAAAAATAAAAGACTGATTTTATATTTTTCTCTACCACATTGACGAAATTTATCACATGTGATCATAGACATCCCTTTTGCGCTAGCGCATAATTGGGCTATGAAAAGGAGTGTAGGTTATGAGCGATGTGGCGATGTTGGATACATTAGGGATCCGGTTAAAAAATTTGCGTACACGTGCTGGGTTAACCAGAGCAGCGGTAGCCGAACGAACTGGACTCTCGGCTATATCAATAC
>OKVW01001149.1_pt1 | contig 11734 bp, 12 predicted proteins | sample 1606991 | NCBI WGS metagenome assembly OKVW01 (sample SAMN03281021, study PRJEB24777) | human gut metagenome | isolation source: fecal sample PR177 from 1 month old male Malay infant, vaginal delivered...
ATGTATACAAGTTAATTGCAAAAAGTATTACAACTAACAAGGTATGCGGATGGAGGAGGAAATGAAAAACAAAGCAGCTTATTTAGTGGACAAGGGACAGATTGAGATGGGGGAGAAGGCCTGTCCGGTCCCGTTGGGCAGTGAAGTGCTGATCCGGGTGAAGCACTGCGGCATCTGCGGATCGGACGTCCACAACTATGTGGAGGGCGGAACCGGCAAGCGGATCATCAAATTCCCTTTTATTCTGGGACATGAGCTCGCTGGGGAAGTGGTGGAGACAGGGGACGGCGTGAAGAATCTGAAGCCCGGAGACAGGGTATGTGTGGAGCCGGGTGTCCCCTGCGGCGTCTGCGAATACTGCCGGGCCGGGGAGTACAACCTGTGCCCTGATATGAAATTTATGGCGGCATACCCGGTGGAGGGGTCCATGCAGGAGTATCTCACATTTCCGGAGAGCAGCTGTTATAAACTGCCGGAGAATGTGTCCACTGTGGAGGGGGCGCTGATCGAACCCTTTGCCGTTGGGCTTTATGCGGCGGAGCAGGCGGGCGTGAAGGTCAACGACACGGTGGTGATTCTGGGCATGGGCTGCATTGGGCTGATGACCCTGCTGGCCTGCAGGGCCAGGAATGTGGGCCGTATCATTGCGGTGGACATCTATGACAGCCACCTGGCGACCGCAAGAGAGCTGGGGGCGGACTGCGTGATCAATTCTGCCTCAGAGGATGCGGCGGACGTGGTCGGGGAGCTGACCGGAGGCAGGATGGCGGATGTCACCTTTGAGACAGCAGGGCAGAGCGCCACGGCGCTGCTGGCCCCGGCCATAACCGGGAGGGGGAAAACCATCATGTGTGTGGGTAACATCACAAAGCCCACGCCCTTCAAGTTTTTTGACATTTCCTGTAAGGAGATTACACTGAAAACCCAGTTCCGCTACAGAAACGTGTTTGCGCTGGCAGTGGATCTGATCGCTTCGGGCAAGGTGGACTTAAATCCCATAAGGCCCAAAATGTTCCCGTTTTACCAGACCCAGGAGGCATTCCAGTATGCCATTCACCATGCTGAGAGCACGGTGAAGTGCATGCTTGAGATGTGATATAAAGGGAGAGCAAAAAGAGGCAGAACACCAAGGAGAGGAGTTACACAGATGAAGAAGAGAATGTATTTACCACTGGCAATCGGATGTGCGGCATTGGCGCTGTTTGGGTGCGGCGGAGGAGGAACCCAGGCACCGGCGGCAGGAACCCAGGCAGGCGGCGCGGCAGGGGAAATGAGCGCAGACCCAGGGAAAGCAGGTAACGCGGCAGCAGGAAATGCGGCGGCAGGGGACGCAGCAGCAGGGGATGCGGCGGCAGGGGATGCGGCAGCAGGAAATGCGGCCGCTTCCGGCCAGGCGGGGGGAGTCATCAAGGTAGGGGTCCTCTGGTCCGCTACAGGCGATACCGGCGGCAGAGGCGTATTCCAGAAGGAAGCCATGGAGATGGCGGCAAAGGAGATCAACGGGGCAGGAGGAATCCTGGGCATGGAGCTGGAGCTGGTGTTTGAGGATGACGGAAGCGACCAGACCACATCCATCAACATGATGAACAAGATGGTGGCTAATGATGAGATTGCCGCAGTGTTCGGCCCTCATACCTCTACCAACGCCATGGCAGTGTCCGATATTGTGGAACGGGCAGGAATTCCCTATTTTACAGGTGGAACCTCAGTGAAGCTAAAAGACCTGAACAATCCATATATGTTCAAGGTGCGCTGCAACGACGGCCTGGTGGTGGAGTCAGCCATGAATTTTGCCACCAAGGAGCTGGGGGCAAAGAAGATCGGTATCCTCTATATCAATGACGAGTTTGGCGTGGGCGGAAGGGATATTATGGTGAAATACTGCCAGGAGGGCGGCCTGGAGTATGTGGAGGCCAACCACAACGGCACGGATCAGGATCTCACCTCCCAGATCATGCAGATGAAGCAGGAAAATGTGGATGTGCTGATCGGATGGTCCTCCAATGTGTGCCCCATCCTTGCAAGGCAGACCACGGAGCTGGGATTTGACAAGCCGGTGATCATGAACGCAGCATTTGCCGGACAGGATGTGCTGGATTCACTTCCCGCGGAGTCTACGGATGGAAAATATGCGGCCACTGATTTTACCGCGGAAGATCCTGACCCGGAGGTAAAGAGCTTTGTGGACAAGTTCAAAGCAGCTTACGGCAAGGTGCCGGTGGGCGACCGGGATGCAGCCTACTACGGCGGACTCTACATGTTCAAGGCCGCGGTGGAGAAGGCCGGAACCACGGACAGGGAAGCAGTGAAGGAGGCAATGTACCAGATCCAGGATATTGAAGCGCCCTTCGGAAAACTGAAAGCGGATGAGAATGGCTGCCTGGTACACCAGTGCGACATCGTACAGGCCCAGAAGCAGGAGGACGGGAAATGCGTTCTGGTGCTGGTGGACAAGGTGAGGGAAGAAGGTTTCTAAGAGACGTGCAGAGTGGCAGGGCATGAGGAGGAAATATGGGGCAGATTATACTTCAACTGATACTGGCGGGCCTGGCCATGGGCTTTATCTATGCCCTGGTCAGCATTGAATACACGATCATATGGAACGCATCGGGGCTTCTCAACTTTTCCCATGAACGGTTTATTCTGCTGGGAGCCTACATTTTCGGGGCGCAGTTCATTGTAAATATGAAGTTTAACAGCGGCCTGGCGGTGATTGCGGCCTTAATTACGGCATTTGTGGTGGGCATGGCAGTGTCCTATGTGCTGGTGCGGCCGCTGCAGTACCTGCCCCTGGTGTTCTCTGTTACGGGGACCATCATGCTGGGGCGGATTATCACAGAGAGCGTGCGCATCATCTGGGGTAACAACCCCATCCCCCTGGCCAACTGGCTCCAGGGGGTCTACCGGGCCGGGGACCTGGTGATCAGCAGAACCTATGTGGCTATCATTATCACAGCCATTGTGCTGGTGGTGGCGCTTCAGCTGTTTTTGAACAAGACCAAGCTGGGCACGGCCATGCGCTGCCTGTCCCAGAACAGGAACGCAGCCAAGCTCATGGGCATTGACGTGGACCTGCTGGCAGCGGTCACCATGGGGGTGTCCACCATGGTCTGCGCGGTGATCGGCATACTGATCATTCCCCTGTTCCAGATCAGGGGCGACATGACCGGCATGATCGGACTCAAGGGCTTTGCCGCAGGGGTGTTCGGCGGGTTTGGATACCTGCCCGGCGGAATCCTTGGGGGAATCCTGATCGGGGTCCTGGAATCCTTAAGTACGCTGGTGATTCCCGGTATCTACAAGGACATTGTGTCATTTGTCATTATGATTACATTTCTTCTGATCCGCCCCCAGGGTATACTGGGGCATAAGGCATAGGAGGCAGATATGAGCAGAAAAAACAAAATTGTATTTTTACTGGCCCTCCTCCTGGCGGCGGCAGCGGCTCCGCTGATTGTAACGGATAACTACAACAGAGGCGTATTTACCATTGTACTGATCAACATTATCTCAGTGCTGGGACTGAACTTTATCACTGGGCTGACGGGACAGATGAACCTGGGCACAGCGGGGATCATGGCGATAGGCGCCTACACATCGGCTCTTCTGACCGTGAAAACCGGCTGTTCCCCCTGGATCACCCTCTTTGCCTCAGCGGGCATGGGTCTGGCCATTGGGTTTGGGCTGGGATATCCGTCCCTGCGGGTCCAGGGCGTGTACCTGGCGCTGACCACCATCGGCTTCTCGGAGGTGGTGCGCATGCTTTTGAGCAATTTCCAGTGGACCAATGGCATCCGCGGCGTTCACGGCATCCCCAACCTGAGCCTGCCCGGCATTGATGGAGCGGGTCCGCTGGCGCGGTATTATATCTATCTGGGCTTTGTGATTCTGGCCACAATCCTGGCCTTCAGGATCGCCAATTCTAAATACGGTAGATTGTTTAAGGCCATCCGGGATAACTATGAGGCGGTTCAGGCCTGCGGTGTAAACATTGCGGTGCCCAAGATCATGGCATTTACGCTGGCGGCGGTGTACGGGTGTATCGCAGGTTCCCTGTATGCACTACACATGGGCTTCATTTCCCCGACTGTGTATACATTTGACTACTCCACCACCTTTGTTGTGATGATGATCCTGGGAGGTATCGGATCAGTGCCGGGCTGCGTGCTGGGGGCGGTGATCTGTACGATCCTGCCGGAGAAGCTGCGTTTTCTGGGGAACTGGTACTGGATTGTGTTCAGCGCCATCATTCTGTTGATTATTTTGTTCCGGCCCTACGGCCTGATCAGCCTGTTTAAAGGCAGAAAGCCCGTGAAGCCAGATGCGGAGAAAGGGAGGTAAGCCATGGATACAGTGCTGGAAGTGAGGGGACTCACCAAGAAATTCTCGGGCCTGACGGCGGTGAGTGATCTCTCCTTTAATATGAAGAAACGGACCATACATTCCCTGATCGGCCCCAACGGTTCGGGCAAGAGCACCACCATCAATATGATCACCGGAGCGCTACCCATCACCTCGGGAACCGTCTCCTACAACGGCGACCTGGTCAGCGGCCTTCCCATGCACCAGGTGGCTTTAAACGGGGTGGGGAGAACCTTCCAGAATCTGAAGCTGTTCACCTCCATGACAGTGAAGGAGAACCTGATGGTGGGTATGCACGCCCAGCTGAAAACAGGATTTCTGAAGTTCATTCTGAACCCCAGGGCAGCGGCAGCGGAGGAGCAGATGGCGGGGGAAAAGGCCCTGGAGGTCATTGAATATCTGGGGTTATACGGTCAGAAGGACGAGATTGTGAAGAATCTGCCCTACGGCCAGCAGAAGCTGACCGAGCTGGGCCGCTCCATTATGACCTCCCCAAGGCTGCTGTTCCTGGACGAGCCGGCGGCGGGGCTGAATCCCAGCGAGCGGGTGAAGTTCATAGACGTGCTGCTAAAAGTATTTGACGACGGCATCGACCTGTTCCTGATCGAGCACAATATGGATGTGGTCATGAGTATCTCGGATTATATTACAGTGATCAATTTCGGGAAGAAGATTGCAGAGGGCACGCCGGGGGAGATCCAGAACAACGACGATGTAATCACAGCGTATCTTGGCGGCAAGTACAAGAAGGCAGCGGGGGTTTAAGTATGCTGAAAGTTGAGGGAATTGATGTTTATTACGGCAAGGTGCAGGCATTGTACCACATTGATTTTGAGGTAAACCAGGGGGAGGCTGTGTCCATCATAGGGTCCAACGGCGCCGGGAAATCCACGCTGATGAAGACCATCATGGGGTTAAACCGGACAGCCAGAGGAACCATCGAGTTCCGCTCCCAGCGCATCAGCAACCTGCCCACCAACAGGATTGTGAAAAAAGGGCTGATCTATATCCCTGAGGGGCGGGAGGTATTCCCCCAGATGTCCATTCTGGACAACCTGAAAATGGGGGCTTACTCCAAGACCTACAGCGCGGCCCAGATGCGCACAAAATTGGATGAGATGTTTGCCATATACCCGCGTCTGAAGGAGCGGCAGAGCCAGCTGGCGGGATCTCTGTCGGGCGGTGAGCAGCAGATGCTGGCCATTGCCAGGGGGCTTATGAGCTCGCCGGAGCTGATTATGTTCGACGAGCCGTCCCTGGGGCTGGCGCCTGTGATTGTGGACGAGATGTTTGAAACCATCCAGAGAATTAAGGAAATGCTGAAAATCCCCATTATTATTGTGGAGCAGAATGCATTTATGGCCATGAAGTCATCGGACCGCACCTATGTGATGGAGGTGGGCCATATTGTAAGCTCAGGGAAGAGTGAGGAGCTGCTGGATTCTCCGGATATTAAAAAGGCGTACCTGGGTGCGTAGATGAGGTGGAAAATGGAAGATCGAAAGAAGGCGGGACAGCTGCGCAGAGATGTGCTGGACATGCTCTACGGATGCCAGTCCGGACATCCCGGCGGTTCGCTGTCCTGTGTGGAAATACTGATGACGCTGTTTTATAAGACTATGAAGGGCCGCAGTCCGCAGCAGCCGGACAATCCCTGCCGGGACCGGTTCGTGCTGAGCAAGGGACATGCCTGTCCGGTACTCTATGCGGTGCTGGCGGACCAGGGATATTTCCCCAAAGAGGATTTAAAGAGCCTGCGCCAGATCGGCAGCCATCTCCAGGGGCACCCGGATTTCACCAAGACCCCTGGGGTGGATATGAACACCGGCTCCCTGGGACAGGGGGCGTCCCTGGCCATGGGTCTGGCCCTGGCGGCCAGGCACGGGGGAATGGATCTGAAGGTGTACGCCCTGCTGGGCGATGGGGAGTGCCAGGAGGGGCTGGTGTGGGAATCCGCCATGTCTGCAGCCCACTATGGGCTGGACAATCTGACCTTCCTTCTGGACAATAACGGCCTGCAGCTGGACGGTCCAACAGGCCGGATCATGGGGCTGGGTGATATCTGCGGGAAGTTTGCCGCCTTTGGGTTTGACTGCTTCCGGGTGGACGGCCATGACACAGAGGCCCTGGCCCAGGCTCTTGCTGAACCGTCCGGCGGGAAGCCCAAGTTTATCTGCTGCGACACTGTGAAGGGGAAGGGCGTTTCCTTCATGGAACATGATGCCGGCTGGCACGGGAAGCCCATGACAGAGGAGCAGTATATACAGGCGGTTAAGGAGGTGGAGGCGGCATATGAGTAAATCACTGAGAGAAGCTTACGGGGAGGCCCTGGCCGGTCTGGGCGCCCGGGATCAGCGGATTGTGGTGCTGGACGCGGATCTGTCCTACGCCACACAGACCTGCATGTTCGCACAGGCGTTTCCGGACCGTTTTTATAATATGGGCATCGCGGAGGCCAATGCGGTCTGCGCGGCGGCAGCGTTTGCCAATATGGGGTATGTGCCCTTTTTCAGCACCTTTGCGGTGTTCGGGGCCGGACGGGCCTTTGAACAGATCCGCAATTCCGTGGCCTATGTGAATGCCAATGTGAAGCTGGCCTTTACCCACGCCGGAATCTCCGTGGGGGAGGACGGGGGAAGCCACCAGGCCATTGAGGACATAGGCCTGATGCGGGGCCTGCCGGGGATGACGGTGATGGTGCCCTGCGATCCCCTGGAGACGGAAAAGGCGGTGAGGGCGGCCGTTCAGATCAACGGACCGGTTTACATAAGGATCGGACGTCCGGTGTGCGAAAATGTGACCAATAGGGACACACCCTTTGTGCCGGGGCAGGCGGTAGTGTTAAAGGACGGCAGCGATCTGTGCCTGACAGCCTGCGGCCTGGAGGTCCATGAGGCTTTAAAATGTGCGGCCATGCTGGAGTCGGAGGGCATCAGCACTGCTGTGGTGGATATGCATACCGTGAAGCCCATTGACCGGGAGGTGATCCTGCATTACGCGGCCAAATGCAGAGCACTGGTCACTGTGGAGGAACACAGTGTCATCGGCGGCCTGGGCAGCGCTGTGGCCGAGGTGCTGTGCGGTCAGCCGGTCGCTGCATTTGCGCGGATTGGAATCCAGGACCGGTTTGGGAAATCGGGTAAACCGGAGGATCTGTTCGAGGCATACGGCCTGTCTGCGGGACAGATCGCGGGGAGATGCAGAAGCCTTCTGGCGGCCGCGGGCCGGGAATGACCGGAGGGGGGATTCCGGCATGAATAGCAAGGGCTTTTGGATGGATGGCAGATTTTGTGAGAATCTGTATGTAAAAGACGGGTTTTCTGTGTTATGATGGATATAATAGGCGGATTTGGAACAATATGGATCATATGAAAATCAGCCGTAAAGCAGTTATGATAGAAAGGCGGAGGTGCAGAATGGGCGATACGGAAGACAGAAAAGGAAATAGTGATATATATGAGAGTATCCGGCGGAATATTATATCGTTGGAACTGCACCCCGGACAGCGGCTGCGTGAGAATGAACTGGCGGACCGGTTCGGCGTGTCCAGGACCCCTGTGCGGGCTGCCCTTCAGAAGCTGGAGAGCGACGGGCTGGTGTACACGGTTCCCAAAAGCGGCAATTTTGTCACCAAGATCAACCTGCACAAGATCTACAATACCATCTATATCAGAAATTCTGTGGACAAGAGCATTTTCAGGGATATGATTGACGTGCTGAAGGACATCGATTTTCAGAAGCTGTCCATCAATCTGGCCAAGCAGAAGGTGATCTGGTCCCTTCATGATGAGTCCATGCACAGCAACCTTGAGTTTATGAGCTACGACGACAGTTTTCACCGGGATCTGTACGCGGTGGTGGGCAAAGAGGAGATATGGGATATTGTGATGAACAACCAGTTTGATTATATCCGGCAGAGGATGTTCCTGAACCGGTATAACCTGACCCATATCGAGGAGAGCATTGAGCAGCATGAGCAGATATTCCGGCTGCTGAAGGAAAAACGGCTGGAGGAACTGATCCAATGCAACCAGGAACACCTCTACACCGGCGTCAGCGAGGCCTATGATTTTGTGAAGATTGCCCCGGAGTATTTTGGGTAAGAGTGAAGGAAGAGCAACGCCCGGGCTGCTGTACTAGTCCGGGCGTTTTGCTGTATACGATGAAGTGCCCCCAGAGGAGGATTCATCGCTGATATGTTTCCTCAGTCATTCTGATAAACGCCTGGGCGGGGCCGGACAGGGCGGTATCCCTGGGGTAGGCGATGATGAAGGTCCAAAAGGCCTCGAACTGATCCTCCATGTAGCAGAAGACTGGGGCATGGGTGCAGCGGAACAGCTGGATATAGCTCTCAGGGAGAAAGGTGACGCCCAGGCCCACTCCGGCGAACCGCAGCGCGGTCTGGACGCTGCTGGTGGTCAGTATGATATCCGGGGTGATGCCTGCATTTTTCAGAATCCGGTCGGATATCTGGCGGACCCGCTGGTAAGGGAAGGAGAGGACGAATTTCTCCCCGGCCGCCTCCCTGGGATCGATGTAGGGATATTTCCCGCTCTCTTTGTGGTACAGCTTCGCGGCCAGCGGATGATTCCCGGCAAATGCCATAACATACCGTTCCCTGGCGATCTCTGTGTAATTGGCCTGGACGTCCTTAAGCGGCAGATGCATCAGCGCCACATCCAGCTCGCTGCCGCCGACCATGTGTTCCAGCACCTGTGAGCTGCCCTCATACAGGGATACCTCGATGTTGGGGTATGTCCTGTTGAATAGGGGAATGACCTGGGGCAGCACATAGGAGCCGATGTGGGCGGAAGTGCCCACCTTCAGCCGGCCCATGGTGAGGGCGCTGATGCCGCACAGCTCCTGCTCAAAATCCCTGTAGTCCTTTAACACTTTCTGGGACATCAGAATATAGCGCTCCCCCGCGTAGGTGGGAATCAGGCCGGCGGCCGTGCGTGAGAACAGCGGGGTGCCCAGCTGGTTCTCCAGACGGGTGAGGAACAGACTGAGGGCCGGCTGGGTTACATACAGCCTTTCCGCTGCCTTTGAAATGGTTTTTTCTTTTGCAATAGCCAGTATGTATTCCAGTTCCCGGGTATTCATTCCACAGTCCTTTCTTTGCTAAATGCAGTGTATCAGATGACGATATAACCCATAATGCAGCCGAATGCGATCATCAGAAGCCCCACAATCCACAGCGGGAAGAAACTGAAACGCATATGTTCCTTTAAGGACAGGCCGGAAACCGCCAGTCCAAGGTAGGTGGAGGCGATTACCGGGGCCAGTGTAAAGCAGCTGTCCGCCCCGATTCCAAAGGCGATAGCCACGCTCTGGGCCGGGATTCCGTACTTAGCGCATACCTCGATGAGCACAGGCAGGATTCCGTAATACAGGGGGTCCGGCGATACTGCCAGGCCGATGAAGCTGCCGAAGAAAGCAAACACCAGATGCAGGTGAGCGCACAAAAAATCGGGCAGAATGTTGATGATCAGTTCAGCCATGGCAACGATCATCCCGGTGTTGTTGAGCACGCCCACCATGACTCCCGCGCTGAGAACCGTGGCCACCAGGGAGATGGTCTTGGGGGCGTGGGCAGCCAGCCGGGCTTCCTGATCCTTGGGATTGGGGTAATTGACCGCCAGGGCCAGCACGCAGCCCATCATGAAGATGGAGTAATTGGGCAGCGAGGTCTTAAACAGCAGTACAAATACTGCCACGGTTAAGATAATATTATACCACAGGAGCCTGGGGCGCTGCAAAGCCAAAACAGCTTCATCTCTCCCGGCATCTTCAGTCCGCTCATCCTGGGCCAGCACCACCTTGCCGGCGCCCCGCTTTACCTCGATACGGCTCATGACAACGGCCAGGCCCACGCAGCAGAACCAGCCGAAGATCTGCATAGGCAGATAGGCTCTCCACAACAGCCCGGAATCCATGGCCAGGGTGACGGACTGGCGGTTCAGCACGCCGCCCCAGGGCACCAGGTTCATCACCGTAATGACAGAACAGCATACGGCCATGATGGCGGCGATGCGGATATTCAGCTTCCTGCAGAGGGGCAGCAGGGCGGGGATGGCGATCAGATAGGTGGTGGGGCTGTTGCCGTCCAGGTGCCCCAGTGTGGCGATCAGTACAACCACCAGGAAGATGCCCAGCACGTGGCCGTCCGCGATTTTGATCAGCTTCTGCACAAGCTTATCAAACATACCCACATCGGTCATGATTCCGAAGTAAGTCACCACAAAGACAAACAGGGCCGCCATACTCCAGGTGGTGCTGACGCCGTCCTTGATGAACCCGGCAATATCCGTCAGCCCATAGCCGTTGACAGCGGCTCCCAGAATGGGAAGTACAACAAACAGTGTCATGGGAATGGCCTTCCCCTTTAAAAGGAAAAACATTAAAAGTCCGATCATTACAAATCCGGTAATTGCAAGCAGCATAAATCCCCCTCCTTATCTCATCTTATGTAATCTGTCTCACTCATCAGTTCATCGGCCTTGCGGACAAAACGTCCCAGGCACTGGTTGAATTTCCCGGCTTCATATAAAAACATCAGGTGCCCGCTTTCATAGAAGCAGTTGACCTCGCTGTAGCCCTTCACCTCCCCCGCGAAATGTTCCGCCATATCCAGTCCGTATGCCTCTGACTGAGCGCCGAATATGGATACCGGAACCGTGATATTCTGAAGGTTTTTTACGTTGTCGGTGTGGCTGAAATCATAGTGAAGCTCCAGCGCGCTCCAGGGCATAGTCTTCTTACACTCTTCGGTAATCCACTGCCTGTCCTCCTGGCTCATGCCGTCCTGGCTGGAGATCCTGGCGATAAATTTACCGTAGAATTCATCAGGATTGTAAAATAGCGGCATATAGGTATCAAACCAATTCTGAAGATTGTAATCCCTGCCGCGGTGATGGTTCCAGGATTCGCCGGAGAATGGAAACAGGGAGCCGTCCATCATCACCAGGCCGTTCAGCCGGTGCTGGTCCTGCTCCGCGGCATAGGTAACCACTGTGGAGGCGGCCAGGGACCAGCCAAGCAGGACCACGTGGTTTAAGTCCAGGTGGTCGATCAGCTCCCGGATATCCTGGGCGTGGCGGCTTAAGGTGTTGCCTGAACAGGTCTTGGATGACCATCCCTGGCCTCTCGGGTCCATGGTGACCACCCGGAATTCATCGGACAGCGCCAAAGCGTTACTGCGGAAAAATCTGGTGGTGCAGAGGAAGCCGGGCACCATCAGGATGGGCAGCCCCTGCCCCACGTCCTCGTAGTAGATGTGGGCGCCGTCGGAGGTTGTGAAAAAGTTGTTCTGTGAAAATGCCATGTCAGTGTTCCTTTCTTTGTGTGTTGATTAATTTTATTATATAAGAGC
>OKVW01001150.1_pt1 | contig 11733 bp, 9 predicted proteins | sample 1606991 | NCBI WGS metagenome assembly OKVW01 (sample SAMN03281021, study PRJEB24777) | human gut metagenome | isolation source: fecal sample PR177 from 1 month old male Malay infant, vaginal delivered...
ACCATGTTCTGACCACCAGCCTGCTGCTCGGTAACGTCCCGGCGCGTCATCAGAATAAAGACGGTTCCGTCGATATCGACACCCTGTTCCGTATTGGTCGCGGGCGTGCGCCGACCGGTGAACCGGCGGCAGCGGCGGAGATGACCAAATGGTTTAACACTAACTATCACTACATGGTGCCAGAGTTCGTGAAAGGCCAGCAGTTCAAACTGACCTGGACGCAACTGCTGGATGAAGTGGACGAGGCGCTGGCGCTGGGCCACAACGTGAAACCTGTCCTGTTGGGGCCGGTCACGTACCTGTGGCTGGGCAAAGTGAAAGGCGAGCAGTTCGATCGCCTTAGCCTGCTCAACGACATTCTGCCGGTTTATCAGCAGGTGCTGGGTGAACTGGCAAAACGCGGCATCGAGTGGGTGCAGATCGACGAACCCGCCCTGGTGCTGGAACTGCCGCAGGCGTGGTTAAACGCTTTCAAACCTGCCTGTGAGGCGCTTTCCGGACAGGTAAAACTGCTGCTGACCACCTACTTTGAAGGCGTGACGCCTAACCTTGAGACTATCGCCGCGCTGCCCGTGCAGGGGCTGCATGTGGATCTGGTCCACGGTAAAGACGACGTGGCGGAGCTACATAAACGCCTGCCGTCTGACTGGCTGCTGTCCGCCGGTCTGGTCAATGGACGCAATGTCTGGCGTGCCGATCTGAGCGAGAAATACGCGCAAATTAAAGATATCGCAGGGCAGCGTAATCTGTGGGTCGGCTCGTCCTGCTCGCTGCTGCACAGCCCCATCGATCTCAGCGTCGAAACCCGTCTGGACGCGGAAGTGAAGAGCTGGTTTGCCTTTGCTCTGCAAAAATGCGCGGAACTGACCTTGTTGCGCGATGCGCTGAACAGTGGCGACACCACGGCGATCGCCGAATGGAGCGCGCCAATTCAGGCGCGTCGTCACTCAACCCGTGTACACAATGCGGCTGTCGAAAAACGTCTGGCGGCCATTACCGCACAGGACAGTCAGCGTGCTAACCCATATGTGGTGCGTGCTGAAGCCCAACGCGCCCGCTTCAACCTGCCCGCCTGGCCGACCACGACGATTGGCTCGTTCCCGCAGACCACTGAAATCCGCAGCCTGCGTCTGGATTTCAAAAAAGGCCAGCTTGATGCCAACAACTACCGCACTGGCATCGCGGAGCATATTAAGCAGGCGATTGTTGAGCAGGAACGTCTGGGGCTGGACGTGCTGGTGCACGGTGAAGCCGAGCGTAACGACATGGTGGAATATTTCGGCGAACATCTGGACGGTTTCGTGTTCACCCAGAATGGATGGGTGCAAAGCTACGGCTCCCGCTGCGTGAAGCCGCCCGTGGTTATAGGCGACGTCAGCCGTCCACACCCGATTACCGTTGAATGGGCGAAGTATGCGCAGTCGCTGACTGATAAGCCGGTGAAAGGCATGTTGACCGGCCCGGTGACCATTCTCTGCTGGTCTTTCCCGCGCGAAGATGTGAGCCGCGAAACCATCGCCAAACAGATCGCGCTGGCGCTGCGTGACGAGGTGGCGGATCTGGAAGCGGCAGGCATTGGCATCATTCAGATAGACGAACCGGCGCTGCGCGAAGGTCTGCCTTTACGCCGGAGCGACTGGGCCGCTTATCTGGAGTGGGGTGTGGAAGCCTTCCGTATCAACGCGGCGGTAGCGAAAGATGAGACCCAAATCCACACTCACATGTGTTACTGCGAGTTTAACGACATTATGGATTCTATCGCCGCGCTGGATGCCGATGTGATCACCATTGAAACCTCGCGTTCAGACATGGAACTGCTGGAGTCGTTCGAAGAGTTCGATTATCCGAACGAAATCGGACCGGGCGTGTATGACATTCACTCGCCGAACGTCCCGAGCGTGGAGTGGATTGAAGCGTTGCTGCAAAAAGCGGCGCAGCGTATCCCGGCTGAACGCCTGTGGGTGAACCCGGACTGTGGTCTGAAAACCCGTGGCTGGCCGGAAACGCGCAGTGCGCTGGCAAACATGGTGAAAGCCGCGCAGAATCTGCGTCAGGTGTAATCGGTACCTGATAGATATGCCGGGTCAGGCGATATCGCCGCCCGGCCGTTTTCCCACTCGCAACGCTGACCTATAGCGTGCCGTTCAGTTTGAGCAAATAATCCATACACCACTGAGCGGCTTTTCCCATGCTATCTGAGCGAGCGGCCAGAAACAATTTTGTGGCGTGTTTGTGCTCCTGCATCGGTTTTTTAAGCAGTTTTCCGCTGTTCAGTAACGGTAGCGCCAGATGATGCGGGATATAGCCAATTCCCACGTTCTGTTCAATCAGCGCAATTGCGGTAGGAAAATCAGGGACAAACAGCGGTTTTTGCCCTTCCAGCAGCCATGCCTGTAATGGCGGGAAGTTGACGGAGGTGTCACGGATACACACCGCCGGATACTGCCGAAGCTCACTGTTTTCCAGCGGATGACGCTTCGCGGCGAGCGGATGCTGCGGGCTAACCACAAAATCCCATTCCATCTCACCTGCCGGTTCACTGATGATCCCTTCGGTGCTGGGTACGGCATGGGGGGCACCGTAAACCAGATCGGCCCGCTTGCTGTACAGCGCATCCCAGCAGCCGTTGTAGACCTCAAGGTTTATTGTCAGGGTCGTCGACGCAAACTGGTGTTCGAAATCGCGGATAAAATCCACCAGCAAAGCCCCCGGAATAATATTATTTACCGCGATAGTCAGTTCGCGCTCAATGCCGTCGTGGATCAGCACCGTATTGCGCTTTAGCGCTTCCATATCACCCAGTATCGTTTTGCTGTGCTCAATGAAATAGCGCCCCGCCGGCGTAATTTCGATATACCGGCCTTTGCGAATAAAGAGGGCAACGCCCAGACTTTCTTCTGCTTTTTTAATGGTATAGCTAATGGCAGAAGGCACCTTATTCAGTTGCTCAGCGGCGACGGAGATGCTCTGGTGTTTCGCGACCAGATGAATGACACGAAGGGTTTCGTCGGAGATGAACATAGCGCTTCCCGGTTAGCAAAAGTGGGCTGGATCAGGGGATCCAGCCGTTATGTGTATGCCAATTATATCCGGGAATTAATGGCGCTGGCGTAGACGACTTAACAGCGCATACGCGACGCAGGCCACAACAATAGAATCTACCGACGGGATTGTGGTGAGGGTGAACAATCCGTTTACCGTCATAAAGCCGACGACGGCGCCGAAGATCCAGGCAACAAACGTCAGCGCTTTGACGGGCGGTTCCTGCGTCAGAACCGTCTCCTGATACCCCTCACGGCGATAGAGGAAAAAGTCCGCGATATAAATTCCGGCGACTGGCGGTGTGGCAATACCAAGAAAGAGAAGGAAGGGGATAAACCACGCCATGATGTCCAGGCTGCCGACAATGGCGGACAAAACGCCCAGCGCGACGGTGATTTGCCATTTCGGGAAACGGGTCAGCAGCGTCGATACCACCAGCGTTCCCTGGAACATGTTTCCGGCGTTGCCAGTGACGCATGCGAAAATTAGCAGCAGCGCGGCAGGCAGTACGGCACCGAAAACGGCCATTGCCCCCAGCAACGATCCCTGACCACTGATCGCACTCGGCGTAGCGCCCGCCCAGTAGAGCAGCGGATAGGCAACCAGGAACGTGACGCCAGCGGCGATCAGCGCATGTTTGCGGTTATGCACGAAGCTGCCGAAGTCGGGGAGCGTGGCGACCAGCACAATAATGGTGCCAACCACCGTAGAAACGGCAACGCCCGTATTCATGCTGGCTACAGCCGCAGGTGCGGCGATCTCGCTGTGGGTGGCGGTGTAGAGGATGTAGCACAACACCAGCGCGATAACCGGCACGGCGATCTGCGCCACTTTCCCCAGCACCGCAAAACCAAACGCTGTGGAGGCGACAAAAATAACGCAGCCCGCAGCGACCAGTAACGGAAGGGGAAGCGTGAGCCCGTGTTGGGCCAGCAGATCATGCACCGAGTGACCAAACATGTTAGCGGTGACGGCAATCCAGCCAAACAGACTGATCGCCATCAGAATGTTAATGGCGATGGCGCCTTTTTCCCCAAACGCATATTTCACAATCCCGTAAGTGGGCAGGCGCGCTTTTTCGCCCACGCTGATAGTGATAGCGGCCAGCAGGGTCAGAATAAACCCGCCCAGTAACACGACGCTGATTAAACTGCTGCTGGAGAGTTGATTGCCCAGACTGGAGGATGACAGCAGAACCGGTGTCACCGCAATACCCAGCAAAATCATGGCAATATGCAGTCCAGATGCGGTATTGAGACTCTCTTCTGTTTTACGCATAGGTGTTCCCTCTGATAATGCGCGTTACACAGTATGGAAATGTCCGGTGTATTTGCGCCAGCTTCCCAGTTCAGTAATTTCCCGTTGGCCTTCTGTCAGCCAGCTTTCCGCCAGTACGCCAAGCACGTCGCTGCCATCGGCAAGTTTGACCTTACCGATCGCCAATCCGGCGGGTTCGCTCATCAGCAGTTCCGCAAAGCTTGCCAGCGGCAGTTCCCAGATTTCCAGTTCGACGTGTGTTCCGCCTTCTGTCACTCGGATCATGCCCGGATGGCGGTCGTTGATGCTCCACAAACGGTAGTGGTTGTCGGTACGATCTTCGCGGACGAAAACACCGCCCGCTTTTTGCATATTGGGGTTCAGCTCCAGGCCGCGCATCAGAGTACCGTTTACCGCCAGTAAAGTGGTTGTTGTCATTTATCTCTCCTGAATTAAGGGGTTATCCATGTGCCGCTCTGATGCTCCAGCGCAGCTTTAATGCTTTGCGGGCGGGTAATAAGGCCGTGAGCCTGTTTGCCCTGTTGCTGGCTGGCAGTGACAAAATCGAGGATGGCTTCGACTTTGGGTTGCATACTGCCCACGCCGAAATGCCCTGCCTGCATAAACGTCCGTGCTTCGGCGACGCTGATAGCATCAAGCCATTGCTGCTGCGGCGTACCAAAGTGGATCGCGACTTTTTCCACGCCGGTGGGTATCACTAGCAGATCGGCGTTTAACTGACTGGCAAGCAGCGCGGAGGCGAGATCTTTATCCACCACGGCTTCCACGCCGGTAAGCTGCTCTCCATCTCGGACGACGGGGATCCCGCCGCCGCCGCAGGCGATGACGATATAACCCTGGTGTACCAGATGGGCGATAGTGTCGTGTTCAATAATTTCCAGCGGCGCGGGAGACGGAACGGTTCGCCGCCAGCCGCGCCCGGCATCTTCCATTAGCGTCCAGCCAAGTTGTTGCTGCCGCGCTTGCGCGGTGGCCTCATCCAGAAACGCACCGATGGGTTTGCTGGGGTTGGCGAAAGCGTCATCGTCCCGGCTGACCCGCGTCTGGGTTACGATCGTCACCACGGGCTTGTGAATACCACGGCAAGCCAGCTCGTTATGCAGCGCCTTCTGGAACATGTAGCCAATCGCGCCCTGCGTATCTCCAACGGCGTAATCCAGTGGCACCGGGGAGACTTCCGCGCTCGCTAATTCGGACCGACGCAGGATAAAACCCACCTGCGGGCCGTTGCCGTGGGTTAACACCAGGTTCCATCCGCTTTCAACCATGTCGACAATATGCTTTACGCTTTCCATTACGGCAGCGTATTGATCGGGAATGCTGTTACGCCGATCGTCCAGGATCAGTGCATTGCCGCCCACGGCAACCACCGCTAAAGGTTTGCTCATCATTTCTCTCCTTCGGCGACAGCCTGCGCCAGCACGGTGATAGCCTCGACAAAACAGGGCATGGGCGCCGTGGTGATCCCGGCACCAATCTGGCCGATACCCGCCTGTTTATGGGCAATGCCGGTATTGATGACCGGTAAGATGCCGCGATCGGCGACTTTGCGCGCGTCGATACCGGCTGCGGTTGGGGCAAAATTCAGCGCTGGCAGGGTAAATGCCGGGTTGCTGCCCAGGGTGATCGCCTGCATACGGCGGCTGTTATTGGTGGCATCGGCCGGGGTGCCTCCCACAAATTTCACGATTGCCGGGGAAGACGCCATCGCGAATCCCCCGACACCCGCGGTTTCCGTAATGGCGCTGTCGCCCAGATCGGCGGCGGCGTCATCCACGCCATAACCGGGAAAAAACAGACCCTCGACAGCATTAGCGGGCGCCTGGAACCAGCGGTCGCCGGTACCGGAAAGACGAATACCGAAATTCACGCCGTTACGGGCCATGACCGTGACCATTGAACTGAAAGGGACGTTGGCGGCGGCATCCATCATTGCCTTACAGGCCGCCATCGACAGGTTCAGGAAGAAGTGGTCATTTCCGGTGATAAAATCCACCGTCCGCTGTACGTTTTCCAGGGGCAACTGACAGGCCAGCAGAGCAGGCAGCAGGCGTTTGATCAGCAATCCTGTGGCCGCCGCATTACGGTTATGAACCTCATCGCCCATATGCAGCGCCTGCGCCATCAGCGGTTTTAACTCCAGCTCACCGAGTTTGCGCACTGCGGCCTTCAGTGCCGGGGCCAGTTCATCGCGCATCCAGTTCAGGCGGGTGAGCACCTCTTCGTTATTGGCGCCGAAACGGAGTACTTTCCCCAGCCCTTCATTGAAATTACTGAAGGTACGCTGACCGTTGGTTTTATTTTCAATCACCCATACCGGCATGGACGGACTGATAATCCCCGCCATCGGCCCAACCGCGTGGTAATGGTGGCAAGGCTCCAGTGCGACGTTGCCTGACAGTATCAGACTCTCTGCGTCTTCATGGCAGGTTGCCCACCCTTCGAACAGGAGCGCGCCGACAATCGCGCCTTTTACCGGACCGCACATGTTTTCCCAGGCAATAGGGGGACCGGCGTGGAGAATCAACTTGCGGGCCGCCATCGCCGGAATGGCTTCATGGGCGGACATCACGTCTACCAGCACAGGCTGGGCGTTCAGGTATCGCTCCATAGCGATATGATTAGCGTGTTCCACGAGCGGGTGGCGCAACAACGCAGCCAGATCCAGACCCGCATTCATATTTCCCAGCGCCGGGGGTTGCCAGTTAAGGGGGATCACCTCGCCGCCAGACTTCTGAATATTACTGGCGAAGCTTTGCAGCCCCACGTTTACGACCTTCAATGGCTGCTCAAATAAGGTGCTCATGCGTTTACTCCCTTTTTCTCAACCTGAATCTGTGCGACCACGCTGGCCCAGCGTGCCGCCTGAGCATTGCAATCCGCGATGATGACGCCAGCGTTGCGTAACGCCATAACCTGCTGGCTGCGTTGCTGGGGATCGGCTTCTGTGCCGCAAACATGGGCAATCAACACCGGCGCGTTGGCCCTGTCGGTATGCGCGAGAAGTTCCAGCAGTTCTGCGGCGGGGGCTTCCGATGCGCCATATCCCAGAACCAAATCGAACAGGACAACTGCCGTTTGCGGATCGTTAAGTTCCGCCAGCAGCCTCTGGTTACGTAATGTCGGGTCAATCATCGGGTGTGGTTTGCCACGGGTGAAATCATCATCCCCCATGTCGATTAACGTATGGCCGTGGCTTTGCCAGATATTTTCCAGCGCCTGATTGCCTGCGACAGGCGTATTAGAGGACGCGGTAAATCCGTGCTGCTGGCAGATAAGCTGGGCTTCATAACAGAAGGTTCCCCCGGCAAATACGCCGCGAATGGCCTGGCGCTGAGCCGCAAGCGGCTGGCATGCCTGTTGTAACCGCACAAGTTCCTGCGCAGAAAGCTGTGCTTCTTTTTCTGTAATTGATTGTCCGTTCAGTAGCGCCACGGCAGCATCGGCAGCGCCCGCGAGCGTTGTGGCGGCGGTAACGTTCGGGCGAGTCACCTGGGCAGGATCTGCGCCGAGGAAATTCACGACCACAGGCTTACCGGCGTTTTGTGCGCGTTCGAGGATGCGTTGCGCGACTGCAGGTGATGGCGGCTTCGAAATCAAAACGATGACGTGGGTGGCGTCATCCTGCGCCAGCGCGTTCAGAGCAAACAGCATGGAGATCCCGCCGATGTCGGCACTGAGATCGTGCCCGCCGGTTCCGAGAGCCTGAGAGATCCCGGCTCCCAGCGTATCAATACGGCAGGTCACCTCCTGTAAACCGGTACCGGATGCGCCCACCACGCCGATTGCCCCGCGTTTCACCACATTGGCGAAGCCTAACGGAATGCCGTTGATAATTGCCGTGCCGCAATCCGGCCCCATCACCATAAGGTTGCGTTCGTGGGCGAGGGTTTTGATCGCTTTTTCCTGTCCGAGGCTGACGTTGTCGCTGAACAACATGACGTTCATCCCGAGATTGAGGGCTTTGAATGCTTCGGCTGCGGCATAGTCACCGGGCACGGAAATCAGCGCCAGATTGGCGTCCGGGTCTTTCTCCAGCGCCATCTCAATACTCACCAAATCGGGCGCTTTCACGCCATCGCTGTTTCCTTCTTCTGGTTTACTGGTGAGTCGTTCTTGTGCCAGGGCAAGCGCCTCTGTGCAGATGTCATCTTCACCCATTACCGCAATTACCAGGTCGTTTGGTCCGGCATTGACGCCATCGCCAAGCCCGGCATCCTGGAGTTGTTCAAGATTGTTAGGCGTTCCCATCACCACGGAAGCCTGCTGAATGCCCGGTAGCGCGCTGATTTGCGCGGAAATCTGCATCAGCGAGACGGAGTCCTGATAGAGGTTGCTGAAAACTTTATGCTTTACTTTCATTGCGTTATGTCCGTTTTTGATCACCCAATGATGAAATTTGGGTACAGCGAATCCACGACGCGGCAAGCGCGGCGAGAAAAATTCAGTGATTCAGGAACGTGTGTTTAGTGTCCTCATGCCGTGCAGAATGCCGGCGAGGCAGTCGACCCCTGACGTCGCGCCAAACTGCATGACCTGGTCTGCACAGGCGGCGATCGTGTTCCTTGCCGCACGGGCGTTAAGTTGCTCAAGCAGATGGCATATCGGTTGTGAGAAATGCCCTTCCAGCGCGCGGTTCAGGTAGTGCCTGCTAATATCCGTTGTGCAGGGCAGCCGACACTGAATGGCCTGTTGCAATCTGCGATGGTGCGCAGCAAGGTCAGCAGGAAGCAGCCAGGGCCAGAGCGCGGCCAGATAACCCAACAGATAGTCATCGCCATCGGGCGTTAGTCCTTTACCGTAGCCAATCAGTTGGGACACCTGCTGTTCGAGTTGCTCCGGTGATTCCTGTACGCGTAGCCCGTGCTGCAAAGGGCTGCCTGACCATTGCAACGCGCTTTCAACGTGATGTTCGAGATAAAACAGCCGCAGTTGAGAGGCGAGGGTCTGAATAGCGCCTGGGTCCCACGCCGCCGCTTTTACATCCCGGCTTCCTCCATGAAGCCGGGGTTGCCATACCGTTGCAGAGGTCAACACCACACAAAAACGAGGCGCGTGTAAAACACCGTTGGTCAGGTGAACCGATGCCGAGACGGCGATCTTCTCTCGCCAGTCCCAGTTTTCCGGCAGCGCTACGCGTGCGGCATCGGCAAGGTTCTGGTACGTCTTTGCACATAAAAGCGTGAGGCAAATTCCGCTTTCTGAGCACAGGTTAAGCGCGTGCTGAAACACACTATGAACCCGTAATACCTGCGTTTTTGTCGTTGCAAACAGGTAGCCAATCGACTGTGCTGAGAGCGTAACCGGAACCATCGGCGTTAGCCTTTCAGTCCTGCGATAATGGCGTTAGCGTCACTGACCCAGCCAAAAATCGCACCCTGCGCTTTGATCATTTCCAGCGCATATTTCTGGAATTCCGGGAAGTAAGATCCCACGCAATCCTCAGGAATGATGCACTCATAGCCGCGGTCATTGGCTTCACGTACCGTGGTGTTAACGCAGACTTCCGTCGTGACACCGCAGACAATCAACGTCTTAATGCCGTGGTTTTGCAAAATCAGATGCAGATCGGTTTGGTAGAACGCACCTTTTCCGGGCTTATCGATAACCGGTTCACCAGCAATCGGATAGAGTTCAGGGATGATGTCGTGGCCCGCTTCGCCGCGAACCAGGATGCGTCCCATCGGACCGGCTTCGCCAATGAATGTTTTACCGCCGCGAGTGAGTTTTGCCGGCGGACAGTCGCTGAGATCGGCACGGTGCCCTTCACGGGTATGAATGACCATCAGCCCTTTGTTACGCGCCGCCGTCAGCACCCTTTTGCAAGGTTCTATTGCGCTACGGACGAGGGACACATCATTGCCCAGGGCTTCACCAAATCCACCGGCTTCAACAAAATCTCGTTGCATATCGATCATCACCAACGCCGTTGTCTGGGGATCAAAAGGCAGAGCAAAGGGTTGAGCCTGGAAAGTCTGTTGCGTCATGATCAATCTCCTGTTTACAAAATAAGCGTTCCGTTTGTCTGTCATTGAGTATTCAGGAGAATGGCGGCGTAAAACAGAAAAATAGTTTGGTGCTCAGAGACGAAAATTTTGCATACGAAAGCGCGGCGGGTGATGAATGTGAAGGAGGTCAACATGTGACCTTTAGCTACAAAAAAATTGATGCTGGGAGGTGATGTGAACAAATAAATTGTCGCAAGAATGTGATGTAACACACTTAATTCAGGGAAGGTTAACCCTGGTCTGAGCCAGGGTTAAAACGTTACTTCCGGTTGCCGTTCTGCGCAAACCAGTCAAGCATCCTGTTCCAGCCATCTTTGGCGGATTCTGCGTGATAGCTCGGACGATAATCGGCATTGAAGGCATGGCCGGCATCGGGGTAGACCACAATCTCTGCTTTGGCATTCGCGGCACGCAGCGCCTGACGCATCGTTTCAACGCTCTCCTGCGAAATGCTGTTATCCTGACCGCCATAAAGACCCAGCACCGGGGCATTCAGGTCAGTCGCCACATCGACGGGCTGTTTTGGCGAATTCAGCGACTTATCACCCGTTAATTTCCCATACCATGCCACGGCCGCTTTAAGCTGCGGGTTATGTGCCGCATACAGCCAGGTTATCCGACCGCCCCAGCAAAAGCCGGTGATCATCAGGCGATGGACGTCACCGCCGTTGCGGGAAGCCCAACTGGCGACGTGATCAAGGTCGGCAAGTACCTGCGAGTCGGGCACTTTTGCCACCAGACTTGTCAATAAAGTGGGAATATCGGCGAAATCATTCGGATCGCCCTCACGGAAATAGAGTTCTGGCGCGATTGCCAGATACCCTTCCAGCGCCAGACGGCGACAGACGTCTCGGATATGTTCATGTACGCCGAAGATTTCCTGCACGACAATGACTACGGGCAGTGAGCCCTCACTCTGTTTTGGTCGGGCGTGATACGCCGGCATGTCGTCTCCCTGGGAGGGGATCGAGGTGATGCCTGCGACAATGGCGTCGTCCGGGGTATGAACCGTGGTAGAGGCAAGAGGGGATGCAGCAGGTGCAAAACCCGTTTGTTGTGTTGATGTCATGGTATTCTCCGTACCCTTAGAAAAATAGCGCACTGTTAACTATAGTCAGCCTTTAACAATTCACACTGCCTCAAACGGTTCGCTTTTTGTGCAAAGAAAGATGAAATCGGGTTGTTAATGTGATTTATATCACTAGTTATAAGTAAATTAATGCAAATGATTTATCTCATGGTGATGAGTGTCACGAAATTATGTTGAGTCCTTCGGTAAAGTGTCTTTTTGCTTCTTCTGACCAAAACCGAATCACAGAGGAGTTTTCTATGTCCAAGTCTGATGTTTTTCATCTCGGCCTCACTAAAAACGATTTACAAGGGGCTACGCTTGCTATCGTCCCTG
>OKVW01001154.1_pt1 | contig 11716 bp, 9 predicted proteins | sample 1606991 | NCBI WGS metagenome assembly OKVW01 (sample SAMN03281021, study PRJEB24777) | human gut metagenome | isolation source: fecal sample PR177 from 1 month old male Malay infant, vaginal delivered...
GAGAATACGCGCCGGTGAAGCAGAACAGTACGATTCCGGTAAACAGGTAGTGATAGGGAATCGACAGGATCTTAGGAAATATTCTCAATCCGCAAAATGAGAAGATCAGTGCAAGGACTGCACCCAGCAGCAGGGTGATAAAAAACAGATATACATAGTCTGAGGAGGTCCGCATAAGCAGAGGGCCCGGCTCCAGGCCAAACACGATCAACGCACTCAGAATCAACGTTGTAGGTGTATCACCGGGGATACCCAGGGTAATCATGGGAATGATCGCACCGCCGATGGATGCGTTGTTTGCAACTTCCGATGCGTATACGCCCTCAGGATTGCCATGGCCGAAGGTCTCCGGTTCCTTGGATGCGCTCTTTGCCATGGCATAGGATACCTGGTTGGAAAGACCGGGGCCCATGCCGGGCAGGAAGCCGATCCAGACACCGACCACAAATGACCGGATGATAAGGAACTTCTTTTCAATGAACTCTTTCAAGGATACCCCGAGTCCCTTAAAATTGCATGGCTCTACCGGTGGGTTCACATTTTTATGCTTTGCATAGTTTATGATGACCGTGCTCAGAGCAAATATGCCCAGCATCAGGCAGGTCGTATTGATTCCGCCCAGCAGCAGGTGAATGCCGAAGTTAAACCGTTTTCCACCGTCGATGGGGGAGAAGCCCACACATGAGAGGATGACACCCAGAAACGCGGCGATCAGGCCGTTCCACATATCATCCTTGGATATCGTCACAACAAGTACAATCGCACAGAAACACAGGCTGAAGTATTCCCAGGGCCCCATGAGAAGCGCCACCTTCGAGATAATGGGACAAAAGAACATAGCGACCAGAATGCCTCCGATGGAGCCGATAGCGGACGAAAGGATCGCGATACCGAGAGCCTTTGTTGCCTCACCTTTCTGGGTCATGGGATAACCGTCATAGACAGTAGCAATGGATGCCGTTGTACCCGGTATCCCCGTCAGGATCGAACCAAAGAGGCCGCCGGAGGTTCCGCCAATGTACATACTGCCCAGGAAAATCAGTCCCGTGTATCCCGGCATAATAAAGGAAACGGGCAGAAACAGAGCCAGCGCCATACTGCCTGTCAGGCCGGGGATTGCGCCGAATATAAGGCCAATGATATTTCCCCCCAGAGCCATGCACACATTCTGCAAAGTAAAATATGTAGATATCGCCTGTAAAATCATGATAATCCCCCTCTCAGCCCAGCATCTTCAGCAGCGCTTTAATCCATTTCCCCTGTGGAAGGGGAATTTTAATGACGTAGGAGAAAAGTCCATAGGTCAAAGCCACCATCAGCACCGCGAACAGAATCCTCTGCCAGACCTTCAGTTTCTTCGTATCGGCCAGAAGCGTCGTCATCACGAACATCAGTACCAGTGAAGAAAAAATGTAGCCCAGGTACTTTACCGCAAGCACATAAACAACCAGGAGTACCCATAATCCAGCCAGCCGGATATAGTCTCTCTTATTAGGAAGAAATGTTTTTGCTTTACTCTTGGCAGAAGTCAGAAATTTACCAATTCCGCAAAGAATAATACCGATCCCGCATAGAAATGGGAAAAATTTAGGTCCTAAATCATTTGTCGCTACTGTGAACAGAGATGTGATCCTGGATGTAAAAAACAAGATCAGTACACCTAATGCGATGTAAAATAAAGAGAGATAATGATCTTTATTGAGTTTCATATGGCCCCCCTGTAATGATAGACTTTTTAGCGGCTTGCCTTGACGCCAAGGGTCTCGCCCACGGAATCATAGACATTGTAAGTATCCTTGTACCATTCCTGGCTCTTTGCAAGATCGAAAGGATCAATGATGGTTCCTTCCTTCAGCATATAATCCTTCAGTTCAGGGTCGGAGAATACCTTTACCATCACCTCATTGATTTTCACAATCACTTCGTCGGGAACATTCTTGCTGGTAACAATCAGCACGGGGTCCAGACATTTAAGGTCAGTGTAGCCCATCTGGGCATAAGTAGGAGCGTCCTGGTTGATCTCACTTCTGGTAATTGGTTCGTCAGAACAGGCCAGAATGCGGATATCGCCGTTCTTAGCATAGCTTTCAGCGGAGGAAGCACTGAGAGAGGTCACTTCGATATGTCCGCCAAGGATTGCGGAGATGGCCTCAGCCGTCTTTCCAGCCTCAACATACTTGAACTGCACGCCGGCTGCCTGGGCAAACTCCTCCACTCTGAAATGTGATCTGGAACCAAGGCTGGTGCCGAATACAATCGCTCCCGGGTTCTTGCGCGCATCATCCAGCAGCTGTTCCATGGTCTCATATTTAGAATCAGCTTTCACGCAGATGTAGGCGCAGCTCTCACGGTTCACATAGTTGGCAACCTTGAAATCCTCCAGCGGATTCACGTCAACGGCGCCGGTGATGTAGCTGGTAAAGAAGGAGGGAATGAAGAATCCCAGGTTCAGAGCGTCCTCGTCATCCTGATGGACAGTATCAATGGCAACAGCGCCTCCCCCTTCAGCCTGGTTCACAACTATGAAATTGGCGCCAGTCTCCTTCTTGGCAATCTCAGCCACCTTCCGGGCAATCAGGTCCGTTCCGCCGCCGGCCGCGGCAGCAACAACCAAGTTGACATTGCCATCAGGCCAGCTGACCTCTTTGGCGCTTTCCCCCGCCTCTTTGGCACTCTCGTTCCCTGCTTTCCCCGTATCACCCGCCGTAGCCTTGGCTGAGCCACAGCCAACAGCAGACAGGCACAGAGCGACAGCTAAGAATCCTGTTAAAAATCTCTTCTTCATTTTTTCCCCTCCATATTATATAGTAGATTTACTTTTCATTAACGCCAACTCAGGTCACAGTTTCTTTTCAGCAATGGCATAAGCGGCCTTGATTTTATTGTCTTTGGCGCGGGTCTCCATGCGCCGGAACAACTCTGAATACAGAAGCATTACGATATACATCTGAGAAGCCACCCCTGATATGGAACCGCCCTGGATAGGGCCCTCAGTGGCGCCGCTGCACAGAAGAATGTCCGCATATTGGGCAGCAGGCGTCTGCATAAATTTGGTAATAAATACTGTTACCGCACCTGCCTCGTGGGACATCTGGGCAAGGCGGATGCTGTCCTTGGTGATGCCTGAGTTGCAGAAAATGATGGCCACGCCATCCTTTGGCATCAGAGCGGCAGATGTAAGCTGCATATGGACATCACTGGTATAAAAAATGTTTGGCAGTATCCGCATAAACCGGTTCTGCATCATCAGCGCAGACACGCCGGAGTTGCCAAAACCAAAGAGATGGACACTTCGGGCATTCAGTATGGCATCCACGGTCCGGGATATCGCCTCATAATCCAGTGAGTTAAACGTCTCGCTCACCGCATCCACAAATACTTCGGACACCTGCTGGGCCAGTTCGTGCAGGTCATGAGACTGCGCAAGGTTGAATGTCCCCTTGCTGTCCAGCATATCATTCACATTGCTGCTGAGCGCAAGTGCGAGCTTGAAGTCCTGGTATCCCCCAACTTTCATAGAACGGCAGAATCTGAACACCGTAGTATCTCCCACCCCACAACTGTTGGATAACTCGTTGATCGTCATCTTGACCACAGCCTGGGGATTCTGCAGCACATAGTCTGCAACCTTCTTCTCCAGCTTAGTCAACTGGTCATAGCTGCTGCGAATACTGATCAGTAAATTTGTCTCCGCCATAAAACCTCCTGTATATTTTGTCACAAGCAAAAATGCTTTGTATGTATCCATTATAGCGCATGAAAATAGAATTGCAATAGAAAATGAAAAAAGAATTTATTTTTTGGAGAAAAATTTTATTTCTATTGACTTGGTCACAAAATGTTGCTATCCTAAAATAAGTTTAGTGGCGTTACCACTTGTTAAGGAGGAATCTGCTATGATGAAACAGCAAAGCCGAGGCGGCGCAGAACTGGCCCAGGCCGTCCTGACTGCCTACTCCAGAGGCGAGAGCGATTACAACATGGAGCCCCTTGTGCGCATAGACGAAACCGGCTCCCCCATTGGCCGCATACAGGATGGAGACACGGTAATCTTCGGCTGCCGCCGGGGCGAGCGGGAAATTGAACTGACAGAGATGTTCACTGAGCCTGAACTGGACATAGCCGGCCGAATCAGACTGAACGATCTCCAGTTTGTCATCCTGACCCTATACCATGATAAATTCAAGGATTTGCCCATCGCCTTTGCGCCGGAGCAGGTACATAAACCTCTGGCCCAGATTATCAGTGAGGCGGGCCATACTCAGCTCCATGCCGCCGAATCGGAGAAATTCGCCCACGTGACCTTCTTCTTCAACGGCGGCAACAGGACCCCCTATCCCGGCGAGGAGGACATCATGGTACCCTCGCCAAAGGGCGTGCCTTTTGAGGAAGTACCGGAACTCAGTCTGGCAGAAGTTGTAGATGAAGTGACCCAGCGGCTGGGAGGACCGGATTTCATTGTGGTGAACTTCGCCAACGGCGATGTCATCGGACACACCTCCAGCAACCCCGCCAAGATTGCCGCCGCCGGCCATATGAGCAGACAGCTGAAGCGTCTGGTTGATGCAGCCCAGGCTCAGGATTACGTGGTGATGATCACCGCTGATCACGGAAACCTGGAATCCATGACCACGCCCAGCGGTAAACCGGATGTGGCTCACACCACCAATCCGGTCCCCTTCCTGATGATTGATCCCCGCCGGCCAGATCCCATATGCCCCCGGAACGGGAGTCTCTGCGATGTGGCGCCTACAGTGCTGCACGTTATGGACATTCCACAGCCCTCAGAAATGAATGCCTCCACCCTGGTTCCTGACGCCCGGTTCGGTGAAGGGCGGAAGGTACTACTGATCATCCTGGACGGCTGGGGGCTGGGGGAGCAGAATGAGCGCAACCCCATTTTCCTGGCAGACACTCCCTACTGGGATTCCCTGCTGGATACCTATCCCTGCGCCGCTCTCAATGCCTCCAGCAGTTTCGTTGGTCTCGGCCAGGGAAAAGCCGGGAACTCTGAGGCAGGACATCTGAATCTGGGAGCCGGCCGTGTTGTTCCCCAGGATGACATCCGCCTGGATAAGGCAATCGCTGAAGGCAGCTTTGAGCAGAATCCGGTTTTCCTGGAAGCCATCCGCCGTACCAGGGAACATGGCAAAGCGCTCCATATCCTCTCCTACCTGACGGATAAATCCTCCCACGGGTCCATTGACTACGCCAAGGCTCTGTGCCGTATGGCTGGAGGGCTTCCGGAGATCAATCTGCATATTATCTTCGATGGCCGCAGCACGGAACCCGGCAGCGCGCCGCGGCTCCTGATGGAATTGGAAGAAGAATTAGAGCAGATTGGAGCCGGACGGATCGTAGACGGCGTAGGTCGAGGCATTGTGCTGGACCGGGATCAGAATTATGCCAAGGTCAAACGCGGGTATGATGCCATGGTTTTGGGGCAGGGAACCCCCTACAGATAAGAAAAGTACCCGATAGTTGTGATTGTATTTGCCCTTTCGCCATGATAGAATATTCAAGTACAACAGTCTATAGCGAAAGGCAGGCATACATAGTGAGAAGATTGATCGTTTATGTGATTCTGGCAGTATTAATCTCATTAACAGGCTGCGATAAAGCCGATCAAGTAATACCCAGTGTTTCATCGCAAACCGCAGAGAGCGAGCGGCCATTATCCCAGCCCCCCGAAAGTACAACCAGCAGCCCAGAGCTGCCGCCTCCCGTTGTGTGGGATAACCAGGCGTTGATGAAGGATTTATATACCGCCTCTCCTTATTCAGTCTCCTACAGCGAGTTAATTGATACCTACCTCATTGCCTGCGGCTTGTACTTTGATTTTAACAGCCCGTATCTCTTTCCCGCTGATGTAATGGCTGACTATCAGGAAACCATTGATTATTTTTCGCCCTACAAAGACCATGGCTTTATCCGGGACTTGGGGGCGTTTGTAGACGAGCAGAATACGAACGCATCCATGAATGTATATGTGCCTCTTCTTCAATATGCAGTCTCCATGAAAGAAACCGGTGAATGTACCGGAAACATCCAGTCATATGTGTTTCAAACCGATGAAGCATTTTATGAATTTCTGGAGAAGCTGCAGCAATTTTATACTGATACACAAGCAGCTGCATTTTTTGAACAATCCGCAATTCACAAGCAGCTGGAAACGTATATCCAGAGTGAGATGCCAAGGGTACCCGTGACAGCGTATTTTGATGCAGCCGAATCATATACAGGAACAAAAAACCGATTATTCCCCGGACAAAACCTGCATTATGCCACCTGCCTTTCGGTATACAAGTCCCGGAATAATGCCTCATTTCACCAAGTCTCTGTCAATGAGGACATGTATTTTTTAAGCTATCAATCCCCGCTGGGCTATAATGGAAGCTTTCATATTCAAGACATGTTGGAAACGACCCTTCATGAAAGCCTTCACCCATTCATCAATCCCGGCGTGGAGCAGCAGCAGGAGATGATTCAGTCACTGGCCGGTGATAAAAACCCTGCCGAATACACTTCTTCGATCTACGTGAATATGCCGTGGTACAGAATAACGGACGAGGCCATTGTCCGTGCCGTACAGGCAAGGATTTACAGGAACATCGAACAGGGGAATGAGACAGCAGCAAAGCAGCTTTTAGACAGGCAGACCGGTGTTGCGAATCTGTATTCGATGTACGACAGCCTGGCCGGTTACGAAAACAATCGGGAAACATATCCTGGTATTGACGATTACCTGCAGATTTTAATTCCCATCTATTTAGGTGAAAACTGAAAACCGCCCTGGCATGAGAGGGGATGAACTCTCACGCCAGGGCGGTTTTGCGGAACTTTACTTTATATTTCACTCATCTTCGTCAGCTTCGCTGCCTGGTCCGCCGCAATCAAATTATCCAACAGCTCCTGTATATCCCCATTCATAATCGCATCAATCTTATACAGCGTCAGCTTAATCCTATGGTCGGTTACCCGGCCCTGTGGAAAGTTGTAGGTGCGGATCTTCTCAGAGCGATCTCCGGTTCCGATCTGGCTGCGGCGCTCCTCGGCCTCGTTGCTCTGGCGCTTCTCCAGCTCGATGTCGTACAGCTTGGAACGCAGCAGGCGGAAGGCCTTCTCCTTGTTCTGCAGCTGGGATTTCTCGGTCTGGCTGTAGATCACAATGCCGGAAGGCATATGGGTCAGACGCACCGCGGAGTCCGTGGTATTAACACACTGTCCGCCGTTACCGGACGCACGCATCACGTCGATGCGGATGTCGTTCATGTCAATCTGAACGTCCACTTCCTCCGCCTCAGGCATCACCGCAACCGTGGCAGTGGAAGTGTGGATACGGCCGCCGGATTCTGTCTCCGGCACGCGCTGCACCCGGTGCACACCGCTCTCATATTTCAGCTTGGAGTAAGCGCCCTTGCCTGTGACCATGGCCACCACTTCCTTGAAGCCGCCGATGCCGTTCTCGTTGAGGCTGATGATCTCCACCTTCCAGCGGTGGCTGTCCGCGTAGTTGATATACATGCGGTACAGCTCTGCTGCAAACAGGGCCGCCTCGTCGCCGCCTGCGCCTGCGCGGATCTCCAGGATAATGTTCTTGTCATCGTTGGGGTCCTTGGGCAGCAGCAGGATCTTCAGCTCATGCTCCAATTCCTCGATGCGTTTCTTGGCGTCGGAAAGCTCCTCCTTGGCCATCTCCCGCATCTCCTCGTCGCTCTCCTCCTCCAGCATGGCCAGGCTGTCCGCCACCGCCTGCTTTGACTGCTTATACTCCTTATATGCCTCCACAATGGGGGCCAGATCCGCCTGCTCCTTCATCAGCTTTGTAAAGCGCTTCGTGTCCTGGGTCACTTCCGGGTCCCCCAGGGACAGCATCAGCTCTTCATAGTGGATCAATATATCATCTAATCTATCAAACATAACTCTCTCCCGATTCTTTCTATATTATATTATGAAGTTACCCGATTCCGCCCGGTCTAAAAGCCGCTATGGCCACCCGGCCCTCACCACCCGGTCCAGCCCTGCCATGTCCTTCACTGTGCGGATATCTACAAACCCATTATTTTCCAAAAGCTGGCTTACTGCCTGGGCCTGGTCCCAGCCGATCTCCAGGTAAATGGCGCCGCCGTGTTCCAGGTGCATTTTCCCTTCCTCTGCCAGAATCCGGTAGAACTTCAGCCCATCCTCTGTCCCGTCCAGGGCCATCCGCGGCTCATGGTCCCTGACCTCCGGCTCCAGTCCCTCAATAACCTTGCTGGGGATGTATGGCGGGTTGGACACCAGCACGTCGAACAACTCCCCCGTGGGGACTGCGGCGAACATATCACTCTCAAAAAAGCGGAAATCACCCACATACCCAGCCAGCAGCCGTTCCCCATTCCTCCTGGCCACCTTCAGTGCCTCGGCGGAGAGGTCCAGTGCCGACACATGGGAATATTCCCCCATGACAGCCAGGCTCAGGGCAATGCAGCCGGAACCGGTACACAGATCCAGCACCCGCAGGTCCCGCGCCTTCTGCTCTGCGAGAACCAGCTCTACCAGTGTCTCCGTGTCCTGTCGCGGGGTCAGAACATGCTCATTGACATAGAATTCCATGCCCATGAACTCCTGGACCCCCAGCACCTGCTGCAGCGGTATCCGCCTGGCCCGGCGGGCCGTCATTTCCCGGAAACGGGCCGCTTTCTCCTCACCGTCCGGGATGGAGGCAATCTCCTGCCCCCGCCCCGCCAGAAAGGAGGCCAGACCCATGTGAAATGCCTCCAGCATCAGATACCTGGCGTCCAGATCCCCGTTTGGGACCCCCGCATTATTCAGTTGTTGGGTTTCCTGAACCAGCAGCTGCTGCAACGTCATCTTTCTTCTCCCATCCCGGAAATTCTTCATCCAGGTAAGCTCTCCAGTCAAATACCGCTTCCACCGACGCGATGGCCACCTCGATCATGCTGTCGTCCGGCTCCGTGGTGGTCAGTCCCTGCATCCACATGCCGGGGCGGCTTAAAATGTTCACCAGCGCATTGTCATGCCTGCCCGCGAACCGCAGGAACTCGTAGGATACGCCTGCGATCACAGGGATCAGCACGATCCGGCTAAGTGCCCGCAGCCACACAGTGTCCACGCGGATCACCATGAAGAACAGGATACTGATCACCATGACAATCATGATAAAGCTGGTGCCGCACCGCTTGTGCTCCTTGGAGCTGGCCCGCACATTGTCCACAGTCAGCTCCAGGCCGTGCTCAATACAGTTGATGCACTTGTGCTCAGAGCCGTGGTACATGAAGGTCCTGCGGATGTCCTCCATCCTGCTGACCATTTTGATATAGCCCACAAAAATCACAATGCGGATCACGCCCTCCAATATGGCCATCACTGTCTCCGAGGCAATGAACCGGCGGCACAGCCCTGCTATGAACAGGGGAAGCACCATGAAAATGCCGATGGCCATAACAAAGGAGAAGATCATCACCAATGTCATGATCACGCTCTCCAGCTTCTCGCCGAACACCTTGTCGAGCCATGCCTCGAACTTGGATTCCTCCCCGTCCTCGTCATCCTCGAAAAAGCTGCAGGACCAGGTCAATGCCCGCATTCCCAGTATCATGGAATCCACAAAGCTGAAGATTCCCCGGATAAAGGGGAGGCCCAGGAATTTCACCCGTTTGGCCATGTTGATATACTGATCCTTTTTCACCTCAATTTCCCCGTCCGGCTTGCGGACTGCTATGGCGTAGTCCGGCCCGTTCTGCATCATAATGCCTTCAATCACAGCCTGACCGCCAATTCCTGAGTATTTCATGTATTCAAACCTTTCTTTTCAGATGCGCTCCTAAATATGAAAAGGGCTGAGCTACTATTCAAGCTCAACCCCTTATCAGCCTAACTTATTTGCCAGCGTTCACGCCGTACTTACGATTGAACTTATCAATACGTCCACGAGCAGCGGCAGCCTTCTGCTGACCGGTATAGAAAGAATGGCACTTGGAACAAACCTCAACGTGAATGTCGTTCTTGGTGGAGCCTGTTACAAATTCATTCCCACAGTTGCAAACTACCTTTGCCTGATAATAACTTGGATGGATTCCTTCTCTCATGATGTTCACCTCTCTGATTATATTTGCGGTTTCCGACCGCGGCCTGTATGCCAATCTGCCTTTGTACATAACCACAGCCCGTCCGGACATGGAACGCACAAATATCAGCACTGTTCGAGTTAAGCGCACCCTTTCCGCAAGGTTCTGACTCACGCGGATGCCAAAACTGCTGTCAATTCTGACAGCTTAAACAGTATAGCATAGATGATTTTAAAATGCAACTGTTTTTTATGTCGATTTAAATGTCGATTTGAATGTCGATTTGAATTCGATTCAAGTCCATTTTATAACCGATTTATACCCAAAAAGGCTTTCAGGATCACCCTGAAAGCCTTTTTTTCTATGCCTTCATGGCATATCTCATTTTTAGTTTTTTAATCAGCGGCCACAACAGGAACACCGCGGACAAAATCACCAGCGCCAGGGAGATAGGCCGTGTAAAGAACACGGACACCGAACCGCGGGCGTACACCATACTGGACATCCAGTTGCTCTCCATCATGCTTCCCACAAAAGTGGACAGAATCAGCGGGGCCTGGGGAATCCCATATTTCCAGAACAGGTAACCCACAACGCCAAACAGGATCATAACCGTAATATGGAAAGGATTATTTCTGTAGGCAAATGTTCCGGTCACGCAGAGCACCAGCACACAGGCAGCCAGAATCTCCTGCTTTACCATCAACACCTTGGAAGCCACATATTTACAGAACAGCAGTGACATGGGCAGCATGGCAATGTTGGCAATCAAAAATCCCAGGATAATCATATATGCCATATCCGGGCTGTCCCTGAACAGGGACGGGCCGGTCCTCAGCCCCTGAATAGTCAGCGCGCCCAGGAACAAAGCCGCCGTGCCGTTTCCAGGGATTCCCAGAGATAGAAGCGGAACCATGGAGCTGGCTACTACCGCATTGTTGGCTGACTCAGGCGCGGCAATCCCTTCCTCCACGCCTGTGCCGAATTCCAATTCCGGGTGGCTCTTCTCAGCCTGGTCGTAGGCCATGAAAATGGCCATGGTCATTCCTGCCCCCGGGATAATACCCAGTATATTTCCAATCGCGCTGGATTTCAGCCATGTTGGCAGCAGGCGTTTACAGGTCTTTAGGCCGGGCACCCGGATGCGGTCATCCTGATCCGACCAGGCTTTTCCTGCCTGGGCCGCCTGGTTTTTCCCAGCCGTATCGCAGAGTTTTAAGATAGAACACACGCCGAAGAGCCCTATCATTCGGGGTATCAAAGGAATTCCGTCATACAGGCTGGCCTGGCCGAAGGTATACCGGGCCACGCCGGTGACAGCGCTCATGCCGATTGTGGACAACCACAGCCCCAGGCACATGGACAGGAAATTCTTGCCCACATTTTTATTTGCCATGCCAATCACAGTACACAGCCCCAGTACCGCCAGCATAAAGTATTCCGGCGGCCCGAATTTCAGCGCGCAGCTGGCCAGAATAGGCGCGAACAGCAGCAGCACAATGGAACTGGATATGCCGCCGAACACCGAGCTGGTCATACAGATACTCAGCGCCCGCTTGGCTTTTCCCATCTTGGCCATGGGGTAGCCGTCGAATGCGGTTACCATGGCCGAGGCTGTGCCGGGAATCTCCAGCAGAATGGCGGGG
>OKVW01001155.1_pt1 | contig 11713 bp, 8 predicted proteins | sample 1606991 | NCBI WGS metagenome assembly OKVW01 (sample SAMN03281021, study PRJEB24777) | human gut metagenome | isolation source: fecal sample PR177 from 1 month old male Malay infant, vaginal delivered...
TTGCAAGTTCGTGCTGAGGGGAATCAGCTCTTTATTGAAGGATCTGAGGCGATTGATAAGGAGCATTTTAAGAAGAATCATCTACCTAATTTAGCCAAACAACTTGAAAAGTTTGGCTTTCCAACTTTTAACTGTCAAGTGGAGAAGAATGATGTCCTGACCCAAGAGCAGGAAGAGGCCTTTCATGCTGAAAATGAGCAGATTGTTCAAGCTGCCAATGAGGAAGCACTCCGTGCTATGGAACAACTAGAACAGATGGCACCTCCTCCAGCTGAAGAGAAACCAGCCTTTGATTTTCAAGCTAAAAAAGCTGCATCAAAACCGAAGTTGGACAAGGCGGAGATTACTCCTATGATCGAAGTGACGACTGAGGAAAATCGTCTGGTCTTTGAAGGGGTTGTGTTTGATGTGGAGCAAAAAGTGACCAGAACAGGGCGTGTTTTGATCAACTTTAAAATGACGGACTACACTTCCAGTTTTTCTATGCAAAAGTGGGTTAAGAACGAGGAAGAGGCTCAGAAATTTGATCTCATCAAGAAGAATTCTTGGCTACGAGTGCGTGGGAATGTGGAGATGAATAACTTCACACGCGATTTGACTATGAACGTGCAGGATGTGCAGGAAGTTGTTCACTATGAGCGGAAGGATTTGATGCCAGAAGGTGAGCGTCGGGTTGAGTTTCATGCACATACTAATATGTCGACCATGGATGCTCTACCAGAGGTAGAAGAAATCGTTGCGACAGCTGCTAAGTGGGGCCACAAGGCGGTTGCCATCACGGACCACGGGAATGTCCAGTCCTTCCCACATGGCTATAAGGCGGCTAAGAAAGCGGGAATCCAGCTGATCTATGGGATGGAAGCCAATATCGTAGAGGACCGTGTCCCTATCGTCTATAACGAAGTGGAGCTGGACTTGTCGGAAGCGACCTATGTGGTTTTTGACGTGGAAACGACAGGACTTTCAGCCATCTACAATGACTTGATTCAGGTTGCGGCCTCTAAGATGTATAAGGGGAATGTTATTGCCGAATTTGATGAATTTATCAATCCTGGGCATCCCTTGTCAGCCTTTACTACTGAGTTGACTGGTATTACTGATGATCATGTCAAAAATGCTAAACCACTGGAACAAGTTCTGCGAGAATTTCAAGAGTTTTGTAAGGATACGGTCCTAGTTGCCCACAATGCGACCTTTGACGTTGGCTTTATGAATGCCAATTATGAACGTCATGGTCTGCCTAAAATTAGCCAGCCAGTTATTGATACGCTGGAGTTTGCTAGAAACCTCTATCCTGAGTACAAACGTCATGGTTTGGGACCTTTGACTAAGCGTTTTGGTGTGGCTCTAGAACATCACCACATGGCCAACTACGATGCGGAAGCTACTGGTCGTCTGCTTTTCATCTTTATCAAAGAGGTGGCAGAAAAACATGGTGTGACCGATTTGGCTAAACTCAACATTGATTTGATTAGCCCAGATTCTTATAAAAAAGCTCGGATCAAGCATGCGACCATTTATGTCAAGAATCAGGTGGGTCTGAAAAATATCTTTAAACTGGTTTCTTTGTCTAATACCAAGTATTTTGAAGGGGTACCACGGATTCCGAGAACGGTTCTAGATGCCCATCGAGAGGGCTTGATTTTAGGATCAGCTTGTTCAGAGGGGGAAGTTTTTGATGCAGTTGTTTCCCAAGGTGTGGATGCAGCGGTTGAGGTGGCCAAGTATTATGACTTTATCGAGGTCATGCCACCGGCTATCTATGCTCCCTTGATTGCTAAAGAACAGATCAAGGATATGGAGGAGCTCCAGACTATTATCAAGAGTTTGATAGAGGTAGGAGACCGTCTTGGTAAGCCTGTTTTGGCTACGGGAAATGTCCACTATATCGAACCAGAAGAAGAAATTTACCGTGAAATTATCGTCCGTAGTTTGGGACAGGGGGCGATGATTAACCGAACCATTGGTCATGGTGAACATGCCCAACCAGCTCCTCTCCCAAAAGCTCATTTTAGAACGACTAATGAGATGTTGGATGAATTTGCCTTCTTGGGAGAGGATTTGGCTCGTAAACTGGTTATTGAAAATCCCAATGCCTTGGCAGATACTTTTGAACCTGTTGAGGTTGTTAAGGGTGACTTGTACACGCCTTTCATTGACAAGGCTGAAGAAACAGTTGCCGAGTTGACCTATAAGAAAGCATTTGAGATTTATGGAAATCCGCTGCCAGATATTGTTGATTTGCGAATTGAAAAAGAATTAACTTCTATTCTGGGGAATGGATTTGCCGTTATTTATCTGGCTTCCCAGATGCTGGTGCAACGCTCCAATGAACGGGGTTACTTGGTGGGTTCTCGTGGGTCTGTCGGGTCCAGTTTTGTTGCGACCATGATTGGGATTACCGAGGTTAATCCTCTCTCTCCTCACTATGTCTGTGGGAAGTGTCAGTACAGTGAGTTTATCACCGATGGTTCTTACGGTTCAGGTTTTGATATGCCTAATAAGGACTGTCCAAACTGTGGCCACAAACTCAGTAAAAATGGGCAGGATATTCCCGTTTGAGACCTTCCTCGGTTTTGATGGGGACAAGGTTCCCGATATTGACTTGAACTTCTCGGGAGAAGACCAGCCTAGCGCCCACTTGGATGTGCGTGATATCTTTGGTGAAGAATATGCCTTCCGTGCAGGAACGGTTGGTACGGTGGCTGCTAAGACTGCCTATGGATTTGTAAAGGGCTATGAGAGAGATTATGGCAAGTTTTATCGTGATGCAGAGGTGGAACGACTTGCTCAAGGTGCTGCTGGTGTCAAGCGGACGACGGGACAACACCCGGGGGGGATTGTTGTTATTCCTAACTACATGGATGTCTATGATTTTACGCCTGTCCAGTATCCAGCGGATGATGTGACGGCTGAATGGCAGACCACTCACTTTAACTTCCATGATATCGATGAGAACGTTCTCAAACTTGATGTGCTAGGGCATGATGATCCGACCATGATTCGGAAACTGCAGGACTTGTCTGGGATTGACCCTAATGAAATTCCTATGGATGATGAAGGCGTGATGGCCCTCTTTTCAGGGACTGATGTTCTTGGAGTAACTCCTGAGCAAATCGGAACACCGACGGGTATGCTGGGGATTCCAGAGTTTGGAACCAACTTCGTACGTGGGATGGTAGATGAGACGCATCCGACGACTTTTGCGGAGTTGCTTCAGCTCTCAGGTCTGTCCCACGGTACCGACGTTTGGCTGGGCAATGCACAAGATTTGATTAAGGAAGGTATCGCCACTCTGAAAACAGTTATCGGTTGTCGTGATGATATCATGGTATACCTAATGCATGCGGGATTAGATCCTAAGATGGCCTTCACGATCATGGAACGTGTGCGTAAGGGGATGTGGTTGAAGATTTCCGAAGAAGAGCGTAATGGCTATATTCAAGCCATGCGTGAAAATAATGTTCCAGACTGGTACATTGAATCTTGTGGTAAAATCAAGTACATGTTCCCTAAAGCCCATGCGGCAGCCTACGTTATGATGGCCCTACGTGTAGCTTATTTCAAAGTGCACCATCCTATTTATTACTATTGTGCCTACTTCTCGATTCGAGCTAAAGCATTTGAGCTTAAGACGATGTCTGCGGGTCTTGATGCTGTTAAAGCTCGAATGGAAGATATTAAGGAGAAGCGCCAACGAAATGAAGCGACTAATGTTGAAAATGACTTATTTACAACGCTTGAAATTGTCAATGAAATGTTAGAACGTGGCTTTACCTTTGGTCAGTTGGATCTTTATAAGAGTCAGGCAACTGAATTTCTGATTGAAGGAGATACTTTGATTCCACCGTTTATTGCACTTGAAGGTTTGGGTGAGAACGTTGCTAAGCAAGTGGTTGCTGCGCGTGAAGAAGGGGAGTTCCTTTCCAAGACAGAATTGCGTAAACGAGGAGGCCTATCATCAACCTTGGTTGAAAAATTGGATGAAATCCGTGATTTGGCTGCTATCCGCAACGGTCAAGGTTCAGAAGCTCTTGCAGCTAACAAAGAACTCTTTGCGACTGAGCGTGTTGGTGTCAATGCAGAACTTCGTGCGCGCATCGCTGGTTTGACAGACGCTGACTACACTCGTTTGCCAGCCTTTGCAGAACGTGAAGCTATCCAAGAAGAAGCTTTCAAACTTCCAGCTCTTCCAACAACAACTATCGGTTCATTCCCTCAAACTAAAGAAGTTCGTGCTAAACGTTTGGCTTACCGTAAAGGTGAATTGTCTCAAGAAGAGTACGACGCTTTCCTTGCTGAAACAATTGACGAATGGATCAAATGGCAAGAAGATATCGACTTTGATGTCCTTGTTCACGGTGAATTTGAGCGTAACGACATGGTTGAGTACTTCGGTCAAAACTTGTCAGGTTACCTCTTCTCTAAAAATGGTTGGGTACAATCATACGGTATGCGTGGGGTGAAACCACCAATCATCTGGGGTGATGTAACTCGTCTTAACCCTATCACTGTTAAATGGTCTAGCTATGCACAAAGCCGTACAAACAAACCTGTTAAAGGGATGTTGACTGGACCTGTTACCATCCTCAACTGGTCATTCCCACGTGAAGACATCTCTATCAAGGATTCTACTCTTCAAATCGCCCTTGCTATCAAGGATGAAGTGCTTGACCTTGAAGCTGCTGGTGTGAAAATCATCCAAATCGACGAGGCTGCTCTTCGTGAAAAATTGCCACTCCGTCGTAGCGACTGGTACGAAGACTACCTTGACTGGGCTATTCCTGCCTTCCGCTTGGTACACTCAACAGTAGCGCCAGATACACAAATCCACACTCACATGTGTTACTCAGAATTTACAGATATCATCCCAGCTATCGACAACATGGATGCAGACGTTATCTCATTTGAGGCAAGCCGTTCAAACCTTGAAATCTTGGACGAACTCAAAGCGAAAAACTTCCAAACTGAAGTGGGACCTGGGGTTTACGATATCCACTCACCTCGTGTGCCAAATGAAGGCGAAATCGACCACACTATCGAAGCTATCCTTGCTAAAGTACCAAGTAAGAAAGTTTGGATCAACCCTGACTGTGGTTTGAAAACACGTGGTATTCCAGAAACAAAAGAAAGCTTGATCCGCCTTGTTGAAGCAGCTAAAGCTGCGCGTGAGAAATTGTAAGATTAGATTTCTCCCTACAACGGTTGTTCAAAATGAAATCAAAAAGAAAAGGATAAGGACTATGTCACGCCAAACACCGTCACTCTCATTTGAAGTGTTCCCTCCCAACCCAGCCGTGGGTAATGATAAGATTATTTCTGCTCTTCAAGATATGCAGGAGTTGGCACCTCACTTTATCAGTGTAACTGCCAGCAATAATAAGTTTAATATTAAGGAAACAACGGTTCGTTTGGCTGACTTTATCCAAAATGACTTGGCGATTCCGACTATTGCCCACTTGCCAGCTATTTATCTGACCAAGAACAAGGTCGCTGAAACTATTGCTGACTTGGACAAGGTTGGGGTACAGAAAATCTTGGCTCTTCGTGGGGATATTATTCCTGATGTGGAACCACAAAAGGATTTCCGCTATGCAACGGACTTAATTGAGTTCATCAAGGAACAAGCCCCTCACTTTGATATTGTTGGTGCTTGTTATCCAGAAGGGCATCCAGATTCACCAAATCAGATTTCAGATATCCAAAATCTTAAGAAGAAAGTGGATGCAGGCTGTTCCAGTCTTGTAACTCAGCTTTTCTTTGACAATGAGCGCTTTTATGATTTCCAAGACAAGTGTATCTTGGCTGGGATTGATGTTCCTATTCATGCAGGGATTATGCCAATTCTGAATCGAAATCAGGCTCTCCGTCTCTTGAAGACTTGTGAGAATATCCATCTTCCACGCAAATTTAAAGCCATCTTAGACAAGTATGAGCATGACCCTGAGTCGCTCAGAGCAGCAGGACTTGCCTATGCAGTGGACCAAATCGTGGACTTGGTAACTCAGGATGTTGCTGGAGTGCATCTCTACACCATGAACAATGCGGAAACAGCAAAATACATCCACCAAGCAACTCATGCCTTGTTTAATCACCAGTCTCTAGGATAATAAAAAGCAAACCATTCTTCTCAGGTGAGGGGAATGGTTCCTTTTTAATGGTAAAGACCGCACTTTTTAAGAAAAATATGATAAAATAGACTCTGTACGTACTTGATACAAAGATGAGGGTATTAAATAATACAATGCATTCAAACTGCAAGATTTAGCGACACGAGCGAGTCAAATCGATATTATTTGACGAGGGAGTTAGTAAAGCATTTAGCTAATCGTCCGATAGCGATTAGCGTGAAAGGTTTAGATACTTTAGTATCAAACCTTTCTAATGATTTGTATCTTGAGAATTGAACACGCCTACAACTCTTTGGAAAAAGATAAATCTGCCTAGGAGCATCGCTCCAGCGTCAGATTTCCTATTTTTCAGTCGAATTTTACGGTCTTGGTATCTTGTATGAACAATACTGAATTTTATGATCGTCTGGGAGTGTCCAAAAACGCTTCGGCAGACGAGATCAAAAAGGCTTATCGTAAGCTTTCCAAAAAATACCACCCAGATATCAACAAGGAGCCTGGTGCTGAGGAAAAGTACAAGGAAGTTCAAGAAGCTTATGAGACTTTGAGTGACGATCAAAAACGTGCTGCCTATGACCAATATGGTGCTGCGGGTGCCAATGGTGGCTTTGGAGGCTTCGGTGGTGGAGCTGGTGGTTTCAACGGGGCAGGTGGCTTTGGTGGTTTTGAGGACATTTTCTCAAGTTTCTTCGGTGGAGGTGGTGCTTCGCGCAATCCAAATGCCCCTCGTCAAGGGGATGACCTCCAGTATCGTGTGAACTTGACCTTTGAAGAAGCTATTTTTGGAGCTGAAAAAGAAGTTAAGTACAATCGTGAAGCAAGCTGTCGTACATGTAATGGCTCTGGTGCTAAGCCAGGAACAAGTCCAGTCACTTGTGGACGCTGTCATGGCGCTGGTGTCATTAACGTTGATACACAAACTCCGCTTGGTATGATGCGTCGCCAAGTAACCTGTGATGTCTGTCATGGTCGCGGAAAAGAAATCAAAGATCCATGTACAACTTGTCACGGAACAGGTCATGAAAAACAAGCCCATAGCGTACATGTCAAAATTCCTGCTGGTGTGGAAACAGGTCAACAAATTCGCCTAGCTGGTCAAGGTGAGGCTGGCTTTAACGGTGGACCTTATGGTGACTTGTATGTGGTGGTTTCCGTGGAAGCTAGCGACAAGTTTGAACGTGAAGGAACCACTATCTTCTACAATCTCAACCTCAACTTTGTCCAAGCGGCTCTTGGTGATACGGTAGATATCCCAACTGTTCACGGTGATGTTGAATTGGTTATCCCAGAGGGAACTCAGACTGGTAAGAAATTCCGCCTACGTGGCAAAGGAGCTCCAAGCCTTCGTGGCGGTGCAGTTGGTGACCAATACGTTACCGTTAATGTCGTAACACCGACAGGCTTGAACGAACGCCAAAAAGCAGCGCTTAAAGAATTCGCAGCTGCTGGTGATTTAAAAGTCAATCCAAAGAAAAAAGGTTTCTTTGATCATATTAAAGATGCCTTTGAAGGAGAATAAAGCAAAAAGAGCCGTTGGGCTCTTTTTGTGTTATCTTTGAAAATTTAGCGTCGAAAAATCATTTTCCAGTTAGCCTATTATTTATACTTTTGCTTGAGTAAGCCAGCTGCATCCATCTCCTGGATAAGTTGCTTGAATTCTGCTTCCTTACCAGGCTTAATGGTAACGGTATCAATATGTTTGATTGCTGAGTTATCCTGAATATCCACCAAAGTCAAGGCTTTTTCATAGAAAGCAATTCCCTTTTTTAGACTTTCCTGATCCCATAAGGTTAGAATTGTGTAAGAATAATTTGATTTCTTTCCGTTTGCTCGAAAATACTTCTCGCCTTCCTCCTCTAAAAATCGCAATAAACCATGATTTAATAAGTTGTCTTCTACTGAATGGTAGGAAATATCTCCTGTGTTTAGGACATAGACTTCAAGTTGATTTTTGGTGAGTTTTGGGCTTTCCTTTAGGACAGGGTGAGTATTGATGATCTCATCTGAGAAAGTAACATAAAAATGTAAGCCTCCGCCCTCGAATTCATAGTGTCCATCTGATTCTACTTTTTTAGGAGGGAGATCAAGGGAAACAAAGATTTGTTTGAGGGTGTTATTTCCCTTGTGAATGTCAATCGGTGAGGCTCTGAAAGCAAAAAACAGTACTAGAAATGCTAGGACCGCAAGAAGGCTAAGGCAACCACAAGGGATTAGGATAATCTGTGCCAGAATTTTAAAAAACTGTTTCATTTTCTTTCCTCTTTTTGTTTGGACCTGACAACCTAAAATGGATTTAAGGAAAGTTGATGGCTCTTTTACTTATCTTCGATTTCCTGTGTTTCTTTGATGACAGCTAGTCTGGTCTGGATATCCTTTTCCAAAACCTTAAACTTGTAAGTCAGGTCTTCTTGGTATTCCTTGATGAGTTCTTTTTGTTGGTCGATGATTTGTAGGCTGTTTTGGATAATATCCACATCGTCCTTGATAGCTTGAACGCGGTCAGTGGTATTCAAGACTTCATCTGTGATGGTTTGGCGATTTTTTGTGACCAGATAACTTCCGGCTGCAGCTCCTGCAAATAGCAGTAGGTTGGATAATTTCATGGCAACTCCTTAGGCGTTTTTGATAGTTTCAGCAACTTGAGCAAGTTTGTCAAAGTCTGGTTCGTGGGCGATAAAATCAATCTTGAGATCATCGTCCGCACTGTAGCGAGGCACGAGGTGAACGTGGGTATGAAAGACTGTTTGCCCGGCGATTTCTTCACAGTTGGCAATGATATTCATACCAGCAGCCTTGGTAGCTTTCATGACTTTTTGAGCTACTTTTGGTACTTGGGCAAAGAGTTGGCTGGCGCTAGTAGCGTCCATTTCCAAAAGATTGCGATAGTGTTCTTTGGGAACGACCAAGGTATGTCCTGGTGTCACTTGAGAGATATCAAGAAAGGCAAGAACTTGCTCATCTTCGTATACTTTTGAAGCAGGAATTTCCCCTGCGATGATTTTACAAAAAATGCAATCTGACATAAAATCTACCTCTACTGTATTGAATTTTGATATAATATAGCTACATTATACCAGATTTGGAGAAAATATGTTAGAAATTAAAAACCTGACAGGTGGCTATGTCCATGTCCCTGTCTTGAAAGATGTGTCTTTTACCGTTGAAAGTGGACAGTTGGTTGGTTTGATTGGTCTCAATGGTGCTGGGAAATCGACGACTATTAATGAGATTATCGGTCTCTTGACACCTTATAGTGGCTCCATCAATATCAATGGCCTGACCCTGCAAGGAGATGCAACGAGCTACCGCAAACAAATTGGCTACATTCCTGAGACACCTAGCTTGTATGAGGAATTGACCCTCAGAGAGCATATCGAAACGGTTGCTATGGCTTATGGTATTGAGCAAAAAGTGGCTTTTGAACGAGTAGAACCTTTGTTAAAAATGTTCCGTTTGGACCAGAAATTAGACTGGTTTCCTGTTCATTTTTCAAAAGGGATGAAGCAGAAGGTCATGATTATCTGTGCTTTTGTGGTGGATCCGAGTCTCTTCATCGTGGATGAGCCTTTCCTTGGTCTTGATCCGCTGGCTATTGCGGACTTGATTCAGCTTTTGGAGGTGGAAAAGCAAAAAGGCAAGTCTATTCTCATGAGTACTCACGTGCTGGATTCGGCGGAGAAGATGTGTGATGCCTTTGTTATTCTCCACAAGGGAGAGGTGCGTGCCAAGGGGAATCTAACTCAACTGCGCGAAGCCTTTGACATGCCTGAGGCTAGTTTGAATGATATTTACTTGGCTCTGACCAAAGAGGAGGAGCTATGAAAGACTTGTTTTTAAAGAGAAAGCAGGCTTTTCGTAAGGAGTGTGTCGGTTATCTGCGCTATGTTCTCAATGACCACTTTGTATTGTTCCTGCTTGTCCTGCTGGGTTTTCTAGCCTACCAGTACAGTCAACTCTTGCAAGATTTTCCTGAAAATCATTGGCCTATCCTTTTGTTTGTAGGAATTACGTCTGTTTTACTTTTGCTTTGGGGAGGAATTGCCACCTATATGGAGGCTCCAGACAAGCTCTTTCTCTTAGTTGGAGAAGAGGAAGTCAAGTTCCATCTCAAGCGTCAAACTGGCATTTCCCTAGTCTTTTGGCTCTTTGTCCAGACCCTTTTCTTGCTATTGTTTGCGCCCCTATTTTTAGCCATGGGTTATGGCTTGCCTGTTTTTCTGGTCTATGTGCTTTTATTGGGGGTAGGTAAATATTTCCTCTTTCGTCAAAAGGCTAGTAAATTTTTCACTGAAAATAGACTGGACTGGGACTATGTTATTTCCCAAGAAAGCAAGCGTAAGCAAGTCTTGCTTCGTTTCTTTGCCCTCTTTACGCAGGTCAAGGGAATTTCAAACAGCGTCAAGCGTCGTGCCTATCTGGACTTTATCCTAAAGGCTGTTCAGAAGGTTCCTGGAAAGATTTGGCAAAATCTCTATCTCCGTTCTTATTTGCGAAATGGAGATTTCTTTGCCCTCAGTCTCCGTCTGCTCTTGCTGTCCATACTGGCGCAGGTCTTTATCGAGCAATCTTGGATTGCGACAGCGGTGGTAGTCTTGTTTAACTATCTCTTGCTCTTCCAGTTGCTGGCTCTCTATCACGCCTTTGACTACCAGTATTTGACCCAACTCTTTCCACTGGACAAGGGGCAAAAGGAAAAAGGCTTACAGGCTGTAGTCCGAGGATTGACCAGTTTGGTCTTAGTAGTGGAATTAGTTGTTGGATTGATTACCTTCCAAGAAAAACTAGCCCTTCTAACCTTACTGGGAGCTGGTTTGGTTTTACTAATCTTGTATTTACCTTATCAGGTCAAACGTCAGATGCAGGACTAACATTGCCTATATGACACTAAAAAAGAAGTTGAGTTCAGTCTGTCTCAACTTCTTTTATTTTCTACAGGATAATGGTTGGTCCGTAGAGGCTCAACTTGGTCTTGACTTGGTCAAAGTGGAAGCGGTCATAGGCCCGCCAAGCGGCACGAGTAGGAGCATCTGGATCGAGAGCGCTGAGTCCCATGAGAAGACTGGAAGTCTGGTAAAATTTTTCCAGTTCAATCAATACCCGATTATCCACTGTCTCAGCCTTGGCTAGAAAACCAAGAATAGAGTTTAATTGTTCCTGAAAGCGGACGTCGTCAGCGGTTGCCTGTTTGCATGCTTGATAGGCTTTGTTTAAGTCAGTAATCAAAGTCTGAGCTCTTTTGATAGGGTCTGTATCTGTCATGGGAATTCCTCCTTTAATCTGGCTGCTAGTCTTGTTTCTAGCAATTGTATTTTGATACTGTCATTCTATCACTTTTATCTCCTTTTTCAGCTTTAAATCTTTAATTGTCATTGAAATTTCCTGAATGGTACTGTTAAGATTTTATGATAAAATAGTGGTAAGATTATCATGCTTATTTGAGGAACAAGCTACCTTTTAGGAGCTTTCAAAGACTGTTTAGGATTGGGTGTGCTTGTATCAAAGCATTTTTGCTATTCTCTTTTTAGGAAGAAATCGAAACAAGGAGAGTAAGAAGATGAGAATATTTGTTTTAGAAGATGATT
>OKVW01001156.1_pt1 | contig 11691 bp, 11 predicted proteins | sample 1606991 | NCBI WGS metagenome assembly OKVW01 (sample SAMN03281021, study PRJEB24777) | human gut metagenome | isolation source: fecal sample PR177 from 1 month old male Malay infant, vaginal delivered...
TTTTTATTTAATCCATTGATTTGATTATATCATGACATGTTGCACAATGCAAGCAATATTTTTGTAAAGAGGATGTAAAGTTTACTCAAACCCCAGTCTCCATTTGGCCCATAAACGCTTGCCGGGGAAATAAATCTATAGTATGATAGATCCATCTCAGTTATCAAACTGTGCGTTTCGCACAAATCGGCATTTCGCCGGAGATTTCCCAAAGAACTTGAAGTACCCGCAGGAAGCATGTTAAAATGAAAGGAGAACTACTATATGGAACAAAAGAAGCCAAAAGCGCTGAGGGAGCTGAACCTGTTAGACCGTTTTTTATTCAGCGAAGTGATGGAAGATGCCGGCACCTGCCAGGCGGTCCTGGAGATGATTCTGGGAAAGGATATTCAGTTAAAGGAGAACGTCCAGAGCGAAAAAGAGCTGCGCACCCTCCCCACCTTCCGGAGCATACGGATGGATGTGTGGAGCCAGGATGAGGAAGACAGCATCTACAACACGGAAATGCAGGGCGTCAACAAGAAGAATCATCCCCGGCGCAGCCGGTTTTATCAGTCCACCCTGGACGCGGGTCTGCTGGAACCGGGTGTCATTGATTTCAACCGGCTGAACAACGTGTACCTGATCATGATCGCGCCTTTTGATCTATTTGGGCAGAACCGCTGTATCTATACCTTCCGCATGCGGTGTGACCAGGATCATGACCTGAGTCTGGATGATGGCGCGGTGCGCATGTTTTTGTACACCCGCGGAGATCCAGGGGCGGAGGTCTCCGAAGAACTGCAGGAATTCCTGCGGTATGTGGAGCATTCGGATGAACACAGTACAGGCCGTTTCACCAGTCCGCGCATGCAGAAGCTGCACGACCGGGTGCTGTCAGTGAAACACAATGAAGGAATCGAGGTGAAATACATGCAGTTATGGGAAGAAAAGATTATGGAGCGGGAGGAAGGGGCTGAGCTGGTCAGCCGCCTGAATGTCCTGCTTATTGAAGAGAAACGCTATGATGATCTGGAAAAGGCAGCAAAAAACCGTGAGTACCGTGAGCAGCTTTTCAAAGAATACGGTTTGTAGCGGCCTTTTATCCAAGCCCGTGTTATATTATAGACATAAAAGGAACAACCGTCCACAAGGGGCTGGCCTCATAAGAAAAGATAGAAACTCCACCCTCTCCACTAGCCAAGTTTACAAGGGTGGTTTTTCTATGCCTGTTTCCAGGACTTTATATACTGCATCATATTGGCCCATTTAAGATAGATCACTTCACGTACATCGACGCCCTTGCACCCTAAATATCCAATTTCCTCACATTTTAAGTCCCCGTTACACCGCCATCAGCCGCAGCATCAACCCGGCGGTAAACGCCAGATCCTTCACCGCAATCTGTTCCGTCAGTGCATGGGGATTGGTCATGCCGGTGGATACCACGATAGACACAATCCCCTTCTGATTCAAGGTATTGGAGTCGCTGCCCACCATAGTGGCGCTGCTCTTACACCGCACACCCATATCCTCATAGGCCTTTTGCACAAGGCCCAGAAGCACCTCATCCTCAACCTGATACGACTCATAGGGATATACCGTATCAAACTTGTACTCCGCCCCATGCTTTCTGCATGCATTTTCCACGCAGTCCTTCATATGTGTTACCTGGGCAGCCAGTTTTTCCTTGCTCCGGCTGCGCACCTCCGCTGCCATCTTTACATAGCTGCACACAATATTTGTGGGATTATCCGCCATGATTGAACCGATGTTGGCGGTTGTCTCCTCATCAATCTTCAGCAGCTTCATTGAGGAAATTGCATCCGCCGCCGCCATAATGGCGCTGACCCCCAGTTCCGGGCTGTTGCCGGCATGGGCTGCCCGCCCTGTGATCTCAATGGTAATGCTTGCCTGACCTGCTCCCACGGTCACAATCTCATCCATGGGTCCGCAGCCGTCCACCGCCAGGGAATATCTGGCCTTTATCCCGCTTAGATCGGCGTTGCCGCTGCCGATCAGCCCAATCTCCTCCTGAACCGTGAACAGGATTTCGATGGGCCGGTGGGCAAGCCCCTTTTCCGTAATCACCTGGACGGCCTCCATGACTGCCGCAATGCCGGACTTGTCGTCTCCGCCCAGAACAGTATCCCCCTGGCTGCGGATCACACCGTCCTCAATCTTCGGGGTGATCCCCCTGCCCGGCACCACTGTGTCCATATGGGCCGTAAACAGCAGAGGCTCCTCCCCTTCTCTGCCGGGAATGGAGACAAACAGGTTCCCCGTATGTTCACCTGCCCTGTCCTCCGCTGCCTCCAATCCCATTTTTTGGAAATCTTTCTTCAGCCTGTCGGCAAATGCCCTCTCCCCGCCAGATTCGCTGTCAATCTGTATGTATTCCAGGAACCGGTCCAGTAACCGTTTTTCATTGATCATCTTATAATCCCCCTTCTCACAATTCATTCAAAAGAAGCGCCGTCCAGCTCTGCATTATCAACAGAGCCAAAACAGCGCTTTCTATTTAGTCCGCTTCTATACTTCATCCACCACTGCCACAACTTCTCTGGCGCTGTAATGGTGGGCTTCCTCAAGCATCATATCCTTGACCTTCATCAGGCGGACCTGGGAGCTTCGCTCATTCTCATCCAGCTTCATGGTGATAAAGCGGATGTTCTCCCTGGTCTCCGGGATCATTACGTGTTCCAGAGCGTTTACTCTTCGTCTGGTCTTTTCGATCTCGGAAGCCATCAGCTGGCAGGATTTCTCGCACTCAGCCAGGCGCAGCATATCCGGCAGAAGGTCTGCCAGGCTCTTAACCGCGCCGTCCAGGTCACTGGAGGTAAATGCAAATCCGTAGGAGTAGATATCGTTGGCATCTGAGGTTCTGGTCTTGTAGTGGAACACCGGGATCTCCACGCTCATTACGTTTCTGGTCTCGGCTTCCAGATAAACCTCCTGCTTCGGCGCCATCAAAGCTACATTCAGGGCCTCGTCGGTCATTCCCGAACGGGCCAGGACGAAATTCTGGTTGGCTGCGGCGATACCGGCCTCAACTTTTTCACGCAGGGCTTTGTTCTCACGCACCAGCTCCAAAAACTGGCGCATCAGCTCATCCCGCTTATCCTTTAAAAGCTTGTGGCCGCGCACAGCCGTGCTCAGCTTCTTTTTCAGGCGCGTCAACTCCATACGCGTAGGGTTCACATGTTTTGCAGCCATACTCTGTCAATTCCTTTCGTTATGGGAGCCGGCGTCCCGCCCCGTCTTATGGGCGCAGGACACCGGGCACCTGCCAGTTACTTTTCGTCGTAATACTGATCCAGGAACGCGTCCTTGATACGTTTTAACTCGGTTCTGGGCAGGATGCGCAGCAGCTTCCAGCCGATCTCCATGGTCTCTTCAATATCGCGGTTGCCATAGTAGCCCTGGGACACGTACTCCTTCTCGAAGGCGTCTGCAAACTTAGCATACAGCTTATCCATCTCAGTCAAAGCCGCCTCGCCCAGGATAACCATCAGCTCCTTGGCGTCCTTACCTCTTGCATAAGCTGCAAACAGCTGGTTCATAACGTTGGCATGGTCTGCTCTTGTCTTGCCTTCACCGATACCTTTGTCCTTCAGACGGGACAGGGAGGGCAGCACGTCGATAGGCGGTACTACGCCCTTGCGGTGCAGCTCACGGCTCAGGATAATCTGGCCCTCAGTGATATATCCGGTCAGATCGGGGATGGGATGGGTCTTGTCATCCTCAGGCATGGACAGGATGGGGATCATGGTGATGGAGCCGTTCTTGCCCTTCTGACGGCCAGCTCTCTCATACAGGGAAGCCAGGTCCGTATACATGTATCCGGGGTAGCCGCGGCGGCCCGGAACCTCTTTACGCGCTGCAGATACCTCACGCAGGGCGTCGGCATAGTTGGTGATGTCGGTCAGGATAACCAGCACGTGCATGCCCTTCTCAAATGCCAGGTACTCAGCCGCAGTCAGCGCCATACGCGGTGTGGCGATACGCTCTACCGCAGGGTCGTTGGCCAGGTTGATGAACATTACGCTTCGGTCAATAGCTCCTGTCTCCTTGAAGCTCTCCATAAAGAAGTTGGCTTCCTCGAAAGTGATACCCATGGCTGCGAACACAACGGCGAATGGATCGTCGGTGCCGCGCACCTTGGCCTGACGTGCAATCTGCGCGGCCAGGTTGGCATGAGGCATACCGGAGGCGGAGAAGATGGGCAGCTTCTGTCCTCTTACCAGGGTGTTCAGTCCATCGATGGCGGATACGCCGGTCTGGATAAACTCCTGGGGATAGTTTCTGGCTGCCGGGTTCATGGGCAGGCCGTTGATATCCATACGCTTCTCCGGCAGGATGTCGGGACCGCCGTCAATGGGACGTCCCAGGCCGTCGAAGATACGGCTTAACATATCCTCAGATACGCCCAGCTCCATGGTGCGTCCTAAGAAGCGCACCTTACTGGAATCCAGGTTGATACCGGTGGAGGATTCAAACAGCTGTACCATGGCGTTGCCGCCGTCAATCTGCAGAACTTTACAGCGGCGCTTCTCACCGCTTGCCAGTTCGATCTCTCCAATTTCGTCGTAGGTTACTCCCGTAACGCCGCGTACCAGCATAAGAGGACCGGCTACTTCTTCTATAGTTCTATACTCTTTCGGCATTAGAAGTCCTCCTTTCTGCTCAATTCGTCGTTAATCTGAACGGTCAGAGTATTGATGATCTCATCATATACCTTCTTGATGTCGTCCTCATGTGTGTATTTGAAACGTCCGATGGTTTCACGCACCGGCAGGTTGACAAGACGCTCGATGTTGGCGCCCTTGTTCAGAGCCTCAATAGCCTGGTCATAGTAGGCCAGAACCAGCATCATCATCATGTGCTGTTTGGTCAGTGAGGTATAGGTATCCACTTCATGGAAGGCGTCCTGATGGAGGAAGTCCTCGCGGATTGAACGGGCCACTTCCAGCTTCAGACGGTCAGATGCGGACAGGGCGTCCATACCTACCAGTTTAACGATCTCATCCAGCTCAGCCTCCTCCTGAAGCAGCAGCATCATTCTGCCGCGCAGGTCGGTCCAGTCGTGCTCCACCTCCGCGTTGAACCATTTTTCCATGGTGTCCACGTACAGGGAGTAGCTGGTCAGCCAGTTAACAGCCGGGAAATGACGTTTGTACGCCAGGTTGGCATCCAGACTCCAGAATACCTTTACAATACGCAGGGTGGCCTGGGTTACAGGCTCGGAGATATCGCCGCCCGCCGGAGATACGGCTCCGATTACGGACAGGGCGCCCTCTCTTCCCTCGCTGCCAAGAGAGATCACGCGGCCTGCGCGCTCATAGAACTGGGCCAGACGGGAACCTAAGTATGCGGGGTAGCCTTCCTCACCTGGCATCTCCTCCAGACGGCCGGACATCTCACGCAGAGCCTCTGCCCAGCGGGAGGTGGAGTCAGCCATCAGGGCCACGGAATAGCCCATGTCGCGGAAATACTCAGCGATGGTGATACCTGTGTAGATGGAAGCCTCACGGGCCGCCACAGGCATGTCGGAGGTATTGGCGATCAGCACAGTACGCTCCATCAGGGACTTGCCGGTCTTGGGGTCCTTCAGTTCCGGGAACTCGTTCAGAACGTCCGTCATCTCGTTGCCGCGCTCGCCGCAGCCGATATATACTACAATATCCGCATCCGCCCACTTTGCCAGCTGATGCTGAACCACTGTTTTACCGGAACCGAAGGGTCCGGGAACTGCGGCCACACCGCCCTTGGCGATGGGGAACAGGGTATCAATTACACGCTGTCCTGTTACCAGAGGCATATCCGGTGACAGTTTTGTCTTGTAGGGACGGCCCCTGCGGACCGGCCATTTCTGCATAAGGCCAACAGGCTGCTCCTGGCCTCTGTCATCAGTCACAACCGCCACGGTGGAGGTAACTGTGTACTCGCCTCCGCTGATATAGGTCAGGGTACCGCTGATTCCGTTGGGAACCATGATCTTCTGAACCACTACGTCTGTCTCCTGGACAGTACCGATGATATCGCCGCTGGTAACCTTATCGCCCACGCTGGCAGTTGGCTTAAATTCCCACTTCTTCTCACGCTTCAGGGAAGGTACCTCAACGCCGCGGTTCAACAGGTTGCCGCCGGTGGCTTCCATGATTGCGTCCAGTGGACGCTGGATTCCATCGTAAATACTTCCGATCAGGCCTGGGCCAAGTTCCACGCTCATGGGAACTCCGGTGGACTCCACCGGCTCGCCGGGGCCAAGGCCGGATGTCTCCTCGTATACCTGGACGGAAGCCTTATCTCCGTGAATTTCTATAATTTCACCAATCAAACGCTGGTCGCTTACACGCACCACGTCAAACATGTTGGCGTCGCGCATGCCTTCTGCAATGACCAGCGGACCGGCTACTTTTTTAATCACGCCTTTGCTCATTATTTACCTCCTACGCTAGTTGTTGAATATAATATCCGAACCTACCGCCTGCTCCACCGACTTCTTCACCGCCATGATTCCCTGTCCCGTATTGCCGGACACGCCGGGGATCAGGATGATGGCCGGAAGATCGGCTGTGCGGTAGCGGTCAATCTCCGCTTCCAGCTGGGCTGCCAGGGCCTCTGTGATATAGACCACAGCGTAGCCGCTCTCTGCCAGCTGTCTCAGCTTCCTGGCTGCCTCCACTGAGTCTGAGAAGGGAAATGGTTCCAGGCCCAGAGCCGCAAAACCGTAGATGCTGTCGCGGTCGCCCATTACTGCTATCTTATACATACATCTCCCTTACCCTTTCCCGGATGGATTCTTCGGGAAGATGGTTCAGCTTCCCGGATAGCACGATCCGTACTGTCTTAATCTCATTTTCACGCGCCAGAATATAGGCGGCCAAAGGTCCGATCCCAAAGGGATTAAATCTCTGGGGGCGTATCCTGCGGATCAGCAGGTTGTCGCACCACCGTTCAAAGGCGGATGGGGAGTGATTCAGCTCCTCCACTGCCTCGCCGTAGGGCGTGAGCTCCAGATAGGACGCGATTGCCTCCAGGCCCTCCACCGCAGCCTGGGCCAGACGGCCCACATCCAGTGTATCGCAGGGGGCCAGAGCCCGCTCCAAAAATGCCTTGTTCTTGCCCGTACGCGCTGCGCGCACCGCTGTCTTTATATCAGCCGCGGCCACAGTCAGTTCGCCGTACAGCTTCAGACACTCATTGCCCGAGGCCTTGGAGGCCCCATAGATGGCTGTCAGAGCCGCCCGGTCAATGATGATATCACACAGCTGTCCGTCCCCGGTCTGCAGCAGCACGTCATAGGCTTCCCTGGCCGGCGCTCTCATGGCCTCCGGCAGATCTGCGAATTCCCTGGTGCGCACAGCCTCACGGATGCGTTTCACTTCCACCGTGCCCTGGCCGATGTAGATGCCCGGGAACTCGGTGTTCATGCGGGCTTCCTTGATGGCTGCTTTCAGATTGTGGTAATCGTTGGCATACAGGAACACGTCAAAGGCGGACAGGTCGCCGGTCAGCTCACCGATCAGCTGCCAGGTCTTCTGCTGTTCCAGGGCAAAAAGGCCCGCGGCGTCCACCGCCTCGTCGCCTCCCCACCCCTTCTCTTCCAGAAGCTGGATGCACTCGTCATAGCTTTTGGCTCCCAGGAGCTGTTCGATAAATGAAGCTGTTAAAAGGGAGAGTTCTTTGGATCGGATACGGGCCACTGCGTAAACATATTGATTTTCTGCCATTTATAAGTCCTCCTACTGCAGATTCCAAATAATCCGCTAAACCGTACCGAACAGAATCTCCTGAACCTTATCCTGCAGGGCTTCATGGGCTGAGTCAAACAGCGCATCAAATGAGCAGTTCTCCTCAATTCCCCCGTAAGTAAGCACAAAGCCGCTGTCAATGTTCCGGGTCTCCCCGGCCACAGTCAGGGATGTGCCCGCTTTGCCGCCTGCTTCTAATGCCGCGTTCAGTGTGTCCCCGAAGTTCCCGGGAAGGCGCGCCAGATCTTCCTGTGAAAACAGTATCTTGCCCTCGCCCTTCTGAGCCGCCTTTACAGCCAGCTTTACAATGCTGTCAAAGTAAGCGTCAACCGGCATTTCCTTTAGTTCCCGCTTCGCTTTGTTAAGAATTTCACTAATCAATATCTGTTTCTCGGCCAAGATTCTCTGCCGCTTTTTCAGTTCAGCTGCAGAGCGGCCCCGATCCAGGATATTGTCCGCCGTCTGCTGCGCCTTTTTTTCAATGGCAGCGCATTCCTGTCCGGCCTCTTCCCTGGCCTCCTGGAGAATCTGCTCAGCTTTGGCCTTCGCTGTTTCCAGGGTCCGGGCTGCCGCTTCTTCAGACTCAGCCTGAATCCGGGCAATGATTTTATCTAATCCCGCCATGCCTTGTTCTCCTTTCATTAAATGGTACACATTCTGATTGTTTAATTATACATTCAGTCCTGCAATACCGAAGATAGAAAGGATAGAAATCAGCAGAGCCAGAATTGCGTAGGTCTCAACCATGGCAGGGAAGATCATCGCTTTACCAAACTGCTCAGGACGCTTTGCAACCAGGCCGATGGAGGCTACGGAAGCCTTACCCTGCTTGATGGCGGACAGTAAGCCTACGAATGCCATGGGCAGGCATGCTGCCAGGTATAAGAAGCCCTTAGTAACTGAGATATCTGCGCTTCCGCCCATGATACCAATCTGGGTCAGAGTGATGAAACCGATCAGCAGGCCGTAGATACCCTGTGTACCGGGAAGCAGCTGAAGTACAAGAACCTTACTGAATTTGTTGGGGTCTTCTGTTACAACTCCCGCGGCCGCCTCACCTGCGATACCTACTCCGATTGCAGAACCGATCCCTGCAAATAATGCTGCCAGCGCTGCTCCTGTCAATGCTAAAACAATACCAAAACTTCCCATAATTAAATGTCCTCCTTGACTTTGTAATATTTAGTATGAATGGCAAATGGCGTGAACTTCCTTCCGCCTCCCTCATAAAACTTACCGAAAAACTCTACAAACTGCAGACGGTTGGTGTGCACGTAGGCGCCCAGGGCGTTGATCGCCAGGTTCAGGCTGTGACCCACAAGGAACACCAGGATAAATACAATTGCTCCGAAGAAATTGCCTCCCACCATGCTGCCCATCTTATTGAAAACAGTGGAGATAACGCTGGTGGCCAGTCCCAGGGCCAGAAGTCTGGAGTAGGACAGGATATCACTGAGGTATGAGGTAATTCCATAAACGCCGTAAAGGCCTTTTAAAATCCGCTTAAACCAGCTCTTGGACTCTCTTCCGCTGGTCAGCACGATTCCCACGGCTCCGATAATGGCCAGCACACCGCATACGGTTCCCAAAGCTGCGGGAAGCGCAAAGGTCAGGCCCAGCATGCTGGTAAACATAGGCATGGTCAGCAGATAGATAATGGACCCGCCCACCAGCATATACCAGAAACCGGCATCATAGAAACCGTCCAGTGGATTACCCGACTTAATGCAGGTATAGAGCTTGATTCCCAGTCCGGTAAACAGGTGGAGAATGCCGATTGCAAATGAGAATACCAGCATCTTCATGGGCAGGCTCACCGGCTCAAACCACAGGGGTGCAAGGCGGATATCCGGCCGGCCAAAGAAGGTTGTTGCGATTATGTTCACCGCATCTCCGAAGAAGCTGCCGAACATAAAGCCCCAGAATGCTGTGGAAATGCCGCAGTAAAGGAACATTTTCAGCATTTTCTTAAATCCGGGTTCAATGTTCTTGATCTTCTTCAGGCAGTACACACAGCCGCCGATCATGATCAGGCCATAGGCTGCATCTGAGAGCATCAGACCGAACAGCACATAGTAGAAGGTTGCCACCACGGCCGACGGATCAAGTTCCCCGCGCCCGGGAAGGCTGTAGCTCTCCACCACAGATTCCACCGGCTCCGCAAACTTGTTGTTGTGCAGCAGCACCGGAACATCATCGTCATCCGCCGGGTCGGTGAATTCCACCACCAGCTCAAAGCGGGATGCAAGAGCCTGTTCCAGTTTGGGTGCCTCCGGCTGGGAGACATAGCCCGTAATTAAAAATGTTCTTGCAGACTGGACAAGTCCGCCCAGCACGCCGTACTTCTCGGCACGCATGGTGTAGTAGTCCATCACAAACTTCAGCGCCTCCGCCTGGTCTGCCAGGCCTGCTGCCTCGTCTGTGGCCTTCTGGATATTCTCCCTGGTCTGGGCGACTTTCTTCTCCAGCTCTTCCTGCTTCCTGGCCGGAATCTCCCGGGACATGGGCGGTCTGGAGAAATTCATCTTGTGCAGTGCGTCGTCCACTGCCTCCGCGTCCCCTTTGCTGCAGATAATGATGGTGCAGACCTGTTCCGCCGAAGCGCTGATAATGGTCACATCCACTGCTTCTGCCTGGGGAGCCAGCTGTCCCAGCTGCTCGTAAATCAACTCCAGGGTAGTCTCTCCTGAAAGGGAGCCAATAAATGCCGCGGTCTTTCTGGTCCCCCGGTAGTCCAGAGGAAGGTCAAAATCCTTCCACGGCTCCAGCGCTGTGATCTGCTGCTCCAGCTTGGGGATCGTCCCGATATTCTCGGCTATTTCTTTTTCCAGTTCCTGCAGCCTGTAGGCTGTCTTCATAATGCTGTCATGCATCCCTGCATGATTCTCGTACTCCTCCAGGGACATCTCTTCCCTGCCTTCAAAGCCGGCCAAAAGCCCCTTCTTCTCCGGCGCATACTTTGCCAGTACGGCCAGCGCCTGCTCTGCTACCAGGGCGTTGCGCTCAAACACTGTCCTGCTGGAGGTCACATCGGTTTTCCTGAATATGCTGTCTTCTTCCAGAACGTTGCTGATCTCTAATGCCTCTTGGCGCTGTAAAAACTCCAGGATCTTTTTGCGGTCCTTCTTGAGGCCGCAGATCAGCATTTTCTTCATAGGCACTATCGCCAAACTTACGCGCCCCCTTTCCTACAGCAGCTCGGCTAACACCGCTTTGACTGCCTGATCTGATTTGTCTGTTACCGCACTGCGAAGCGCACCCAATTCCTGATCCTGCGCCTGGTCGGCTTCTTCCATGATCTGATCCGCCCGGACTTTGGCCGCGGCCTCTGACTGCGCCGCCTTTTCTCTGGCCTGTCTGGTAAGATCCGACTTCACCGATGCAGCCTGGGCTTTGGCGTCTGCTACAATCTGCTCTGCCTCCCGGCCCGCATCCATCTCTCTCTGCTCCGCCGCTTGTTCTGCCTGACGGATTGCGTCAATTGTTTCCTTGACCAATTTCATCCCCCTCTCTTTTCAGAACCCTTGCCAATGGACTGTAATGCATACGGATTGCATTATTCTAAAGATCCCTTTATTTTTTGTACAATATGGATAGATTATACCTCATACAAAATTTATTTTCAATGCAATTTCTAATTATTTCATAAATTATTTTTAGACAACAAAAAAGTTTTTGTATGTCTATTAATTAACATTCTTGTTTTTCCTTGCAGCTGCGTTAAAAAAGCGTTAATGACGGCTGCTTATAAAAATAGGAGCAGGGTTCATTTACCTACTCCTATTTTGTCAAATCCGGCTTAGAGCGTGTCTTAAAATTCATTCCCGCCATCTGCCATAAGGAATCCACCGGCTTCGCCCGGTCCCCCTTAGGGCGTCGCACGCCCCACTTTGCGGCATATTTGACCCCAATTCAGTCAACGTAGCCCGCTACGCCTCCTTCATCGGGGCCAAAT
>OKVW01001158.1_pt1 | contig 11682 bp, 11 predicted proteins | sample 1606991 | NCBI WGS metagenome assembly OKVW01 (sample SAMN03281021, study PRJEB24777) | human gut metagenome | isolation source: fecal sample PR177 from 1 month old male Malay infant, vaginal delivered...
GCGTCTGGAAGACGACCTGCGGACAGGAAAGCTGTCGGAGAGAAGCCGCGGCTGGCTGGAATTTGCGAACATTCCCGCAAACCTGATGGCGGTGCAGCTTGACCCGCTGCCGGTGGTGAATATCCGACAGGTTCACCTTTACCAGTGTGACCTCCGGGGCGATGGGCCAGCGCACGCGTTACCGCCACGGGGCCTTCGACCTGCTGTGTGAAGTGGAAGACGCGGGTGGGCAGCGGATACTCTGCGACTACGACGGTGCCGCAAGGCTGAAGCAGCTTACGCGCAGCGGCAACCAGCAGTGGCGGTTGTACTTCGATGCGGCAGGCCAGATGGCCGGGGAGGATGACTGGTCGGGACGCAGAACCGTCTATATCCGTGATGAACAGGGACGCCTGACACAGAAACAGCGGCCGGACGCCATCGTCTGGTGGCGGAAGAGCAGGACGGCGAGCGTATCGAATACCGTTACGACGAAGCCGGAAGGCCGGAGGGCACCACAACGCCGGACGGGGAAACCCAGAGAGAATATGATGCTTCGGGCATTTTGACCGGTTACCGCAGCAACGGTCACTGGATGGATTTTGGCCTTACGCCGGCAGGGCTGGAGAAAAACCGGCGCTACCGGCCGGAGGATGAAGCGCGCTGGCTGGGGCAGACACAGCTGAACCATGCGGTGTATATGCAGGAGCAGGGATATGACGCCTGCGGGCGTACGGCATGGCAAAACAGGGCGCAGAACGGCTGGCAGGCAGCCACCAGAGCGTGGCGTCGTGGCGATCGCTGGGTGAACACCGTTACGCGTGCTATGAATTAAAGAGTCATGAGTATGACTCTCTCTCTTTGCCTTAACCCTCTTTGACAGCTCCTCCGGGGGCTGTTTTTATATGTTCACTGAGGAAGTCTATAAACGCCCGTATGCGTGTACTCACGGCACGATCGCTGTAATAGACGGCACTGAACGGCATCTCTACCGGTAGCCGTTTATCTGCCATGAGTTCCACCAGTTCACCGCGGGCGATTTCCCGGTCAATCATATAGTCCGATAAGCAGGCTATACCGTTTCCGCTCAGACACAATTGTTTGAGCGTTTCACCACTGTTGGAAGACATTCCACAAGTAATTTCGTGAAGCTGGCCATCGTGGCAGGCGACAGGCCAGGTATTAAGTGACACCGGTTCGGTGAAACCCAGGCACAAATGCTTTTTCAGATCCTCGACCGTTTCTGGTTGACCAAAACGTTTAAGGTAGTCTGGTGAGGCGATAATTTTTCGGTAACTGGTAAAGAGTGGACGGGCGCGCAGACTGGAATCCGTTAGCGCGCCTGCGCGGATTGCAACATCCACTTTTCTCTCGATTAAATTGATAAACGTTTCAGAGGAGACAAGAGAAAGCGTGATTTCCGGATAACGTTCGCGGAAAGGTTTTATTAGCGGCATCAGAAAATGAAGAACCACCGGTGTGGCGGCATCGATACGCAGCATGCCGCGCGGGGTGCTGCGCGTTTCCATGATTTCCGTTTCCGCAGCGGCCATCTCCTGCAGGAGAGATTGTACCCGACGAAAGTAGCGCTCGCCTTCCTCCGTCAAACTGAGCTGCCGTGTCGTGCGGTTGAGTAAACTGACGCCGAGCTTCATTTCCAGCTTTTTGACTGCCCGACTGACGGCGGAGTTTGCCTGGCCCAGTTGTTCCGCCGCACGGCTAAAACTTCCGCTTTCGACCACGGAGACAAAAATGGCGAGTTCGTCTGAGGTTGCTTTCATTTTTGCACCCGTAGCAAAATTATAAAGGTATTGTAGTTTATTCTGTTATTAAATCACTCCAGCATGCCGCATGTCATCATGAAATATAATGCCTGAGAGCAGTGAAAGTACTTAGATTAAGTCTTTGATGTAAGCGCTTGCTTACAAAACAATGTGCAATGGGTCGTTGAAAGTGCGCGCGAAAATCCCTATAACTGAAGAACCGCCCGGCTTCGGACGGGTTGACGTTACAGAGGTTTGAAAGTCAAAAGTGCGAAAAAACACCTATGCCATGCGCTATGTTGCCGGACAGCCCGCAGAGCGGATTTTACCGCCCGGGTCATTTTCGGGCATCGGTCAGGCATTGCCCGCCGGGGCACCGCTAAGCAGTGAAGATCGGATTCGTATCCTGGTGTGGAATATCTTTAAACAGCAGCGAGCTGAATGGCTGTCGGTGTTGAAAAACTTTGGCAAAGACGCGCATCTGGTGCTGTTGCAGGAGGCACAGACGACGCCGGAACTGGTGAAGTTTGCAACGGCGAATTATCTGGCAGCCGATCAGGTACCGGCATTTGTTCTGCCGCAACACCCGTCAGGAGTGATGACGCTCTCCTCCGCGCATCCTGTGTACTGTTGCCCGCTTCGTGAACGGGAACCAATCTTGCGGCTGGCAAAATCGGCACTGGTTACCGTGTACCCGCTGCCCGATACACGGCTGCTGATGGTGGTGAACATCCACGCGGTTAACTTTAGTCTGGGGGTCGATGTGTATAGTAAGCAGTTACTTCCAATCGGTGACCAGATAGCACATCACAGTGGTCCGGTAATTATGGCCGGTGATTTTAATGCCTGGAGCCGTCGTCGCATGAATGCGCTGTATCGCTTTGCACGCGAAATGTCGCTGCGTCAGGTGCGCTTTACCGACGATCAGCGCCGTCGTGCGTTTGGCCGCCCTCTGGATTTTGTCTTCTACCGGGGTCTGAACGTCAGCGAGGCATCAGTGCTGGTCACTCGCGCCTCCGATCACAACCCACTACTCGTTGAATTCAGTCCCGGCAAACCTGAACAATAAGGTGTGTCAGGTCTGCCGTCGGGGCAGGCCTGAAGTGGTACTGCCCTTTATCATGCAAACAACTAAAGGACAGCACAATGACCGCACATTCCCACCACGATAATGTCGAAAAGCAGTTTGGTTCCCAGGCTAATGCCTATTTAACCAGCACCGTACACGCTTCTGGACGCGACTTGCAGCGTCTGGCCGGTCGCCTGTCTCTTTTCCCGCAGGCCAATGTGCTGGATATGGGCTGTGGTGCCGGTCATGCCAGTTTTATTGCTGCTCAGAACGTGAAACAGGTCGTGGCGTACGATTTATCTTCGCAGATGCTTGATGTTGTTGCTCGGGCGGCAAGGGACAAAGGGTTCACGAATATCATCACACAACAGGGTTATGCCGAAAGCCTGCCATTTGACGATGGCGTATTTGACGTGGTCATTAGCCGTTACTCTGCGCATCACTGGCATGATGTAGGTAAGGCGCTTCGCGAAGTGAATCGGGTATTAAAGCCGGGTGGCGTGCTGATTGTAATGGATGTTATGTCCCCGGGGCATCCGGTACGCGATATCTGGTTACAGACGGTTGAGGCCTTACGCGACATGTCGCATGTTCGAAACTATTCCAGCGGAGAATGGCTGGCTTTGATGAATGACGCGAACCTGACCGTCGATACGTTAATTACCGATCGCTTGCCGCTGGAGTTCAGTTCATGGGTGGCAAGAATGCGCACACCAACGTCATTGGTTGAAGCTATTCGCCTTTATCAGAAAAGTGCTTCCTCGGAAGTGAAAACCTACTTCGCCTTACAGGAAGACGGTTCATTCACCAGCGATACCATCATGGCTGAAGCGCATAAATCGGCATAAATAAAAAAGGCACCGGGGGAAGCCGGTGCCTTTCACATTTATTATGATCAGGAATCAGGTAAGCTGTTGTTTTTCACAAACAACGTGAGCTGATCGCCTGGCTTCAGATTGTCCGTATCGGCGTTCCAGCGCATCACATCTTTGATGTTAACGCCGTGACGTTTAGCGATGCTCGAAAGCGAATCGCCTTTACGTACCCGATAGGTAATGCTGTCGCTATTTTTCGCCAGTAGCTGCGCACTGTTACCAGCGCCAACCGTCAGGCTTTGGCCCACTTTCAGCGTTGACCCGCGCAGTTTGTTCCACTGCTGCAAATCTTTGGCGCTCACGCCGAGACGTGAAGCAATGCCCGAAAGTGTATCGCCAGAGCGAACGGTATAGCTACGGCTGTTCAGCGGCGTGTTATCAGCCACCAGTGTGGACTGAACGGCAGCAATTTCGCCCGACGCCAGAGATTCACGCAGTTGTTCTGCGTGCTTCTTTGGCACCATCACATATTGCGGGCCGCTTGCACCCAGCGTGGAGCCTTTCACACCTGCATTAAATGTCTTCAGCTTACTGACGGAAATACCCGCCATATCGGCAACCTGAGCCATTTCAACCGGACTGCTTAAACGAACACGCGCCAGTGCCCGACTTTCGTCTGTTGTAGGCAGACGTACGCCATAACGTTTGCTGTTCTTGAGAATATCGCTCAGGGCCAGCATTTTGGGCACGTAAACTTTCGTTTCCTGAGGCAATGGCAACGACCAAAAATCGGTGGATTTACCACGCGCCTTGTTCGCTTTCATCGCCTTCATGACCCGACCTTCGCCGCTGTTGTAAGCTGCAATGGTCAACAGCCAGTCGCCGTCAAACATCTTGTTCAGACGCTGCATCATGTCGAGCGCTGCGGTTGTGGAAGCCACAACATCGCGACGCGCGTCATAACTGCGAGTCTGTTTCAAACCATAATTGCGCCCCGTGCTCGGAATGATCTGCCAAATGCCTGCGGCATTGGCGCCAGACGTCGCGTGAGGATCAAAAGCGCTCTCCACTATGGGTAGTAGTACCAGTTCCATAGGCATGTTACGTTTTTTAACTTGCCCGGCTATCCAGTACATATACGGCTCTGCCCGTAAAGTTACATCGTGGAGATAGCTCTTATTGCGTAAATACTTCTGTTTTTGTTCGCGAATCCGGTCATTTTCCGGAATTCCCATCTTTAGCTCGTCGCCAATGAAAGCCCACAAGTCTTGATCCTGCGCGAGGGACGTCCCATCGTCCATCCATCGTGCCTGACTCGTAAACTTTCCTGCTTCCCCTTGACCAGCTGCAGAAAGGCTCTGTGCGTGCTGTTGGACATTACCGGCGTTTTGAGACGACTGGCAACCCACGAGCAGGACAGAGGCGAGTAAGATCGCTTTTGCCTTCATGTGTGTGTCAATAGTTGCTTAAAAGACGACCGATCATAACGGCGAAGTTTTGAAAAGGCAACCCAGAATTGTCAGAAGCTGTCTTTCTTTGACCTTAACCAGGCAAATCGCTCTTCTGGTTGTAGCAATATCGTGTCTTTGTTAATTTTATCAATTAAATCAGTATCTTCCGTACGTAAAAAAATATTATTTTGCCGCTCATTTTTCAGAGTGACGGGGAGTGTCATTTGTTTTTTTACCCGTAACTCATTAACTTTACGATAATATTCATTTATAGAGGAATCATGCGGCAGGATACTCAATGCAAACTTCATGTTTGATAATGTATATTCATGCGCACAGCAAATGAGCGTATCGTCAGGAAGTGCATTAATTTTTTTAAGTGATTGATACATTTGCTTTGCTGTTCCTTCAAACAGGCGTCCACAGCCGCCCGAAAAAAGTGTGTCGCCGCAAAAAAGATAAGGATGGCTGAAGTAACAGATATGTCCTAAAGTGTGACCCGGCGTAGCAATAACACTAAATTCATGCGCCAAAATGAAGGCGGAATCGCCATCTTTGACTATCTTTGTGGCCCCCTTATCTTGTGTTTCTGCCGGTCCGTAAACCACAAGTTGCGGAAATTTTTCTACCAGTTCTTTTACGCCGCCAACGTGATCCTGGTGGTGATGAGTGAGTAAGATCGCCTCCGGTTGCCACTTATTTTCTGCAATGGCGTTTAATACCGGTGCAGCATCACCCGGATCGACGATCAGACAGCGTCCTTCATCATTACTCAGAACCCAGATGTAATTGTCCTGAAACGCCGGAATACTGTTAAGATTCATAAATTACCTCTCTATGTGCATAACGGATGGTTGTCATGAAACCGGCAAGGAACCCTCAAACAGTCGATGCCCCCGTTCGTTGGGGCGATTTACCCTGGGGTGAATACTATCGTGAGGCGCTGGAAAAACAGCTTAACCCGTGGTTTGCAAAAATGTATGGTTTTCACCTGCTTAAGGTGGGCAATTTAAGTGCAGAAATCAACACAGAAACCTGTGCAGTTTCGCATCAGGTTAATGTTTCTGCCAGTGGGACGCCGGTACAGGTACAGGCCGATCCGCTTCATCTCCCTTTCGCGGATAAATCTGTCGATGTTTGTCTTCTGGCGCATACGTTGCCCTGGTGTGCCGATCCCCATCGATTGCTGCGTGAAGCTGACCGGGTACTGATAGATGATGGCTGGATGGTGCTGAGCGGATTTAACCCGGTGAGCCTGATGGGGCTACGCAAGCTCATTCCGGTGCTACGCAAATCGCCACCTTATAATAGTCGTATGTTTACGTTGATGCGCCAACTGGACTGGTTGTCGCTCCTTAACTTTGAGGTTCTGCATTACAGCCGTTTTCACGTGTTGCCGTGGAAAAAGCAGGGCGGAAAGATGTTAAGCGCCCATCTTCCCGCACTGGGGTGTATGCAGGTCATTGTCGCGCGTAAGCGAACAATTCCTCTTACGCTAAATCCGATGAAGCAGACTAAAGCGAAAGCTCGCATTCCTCAGGCGGTGGGGGCAACCCGCCAGTATCGCAAGCCGGACGTTTAAGCGTCTGGCTGATAGCCAACATCTTCCTGAGTCGGATTCATTGCCGCAGCGCGGGCAAGCTCGTCGCAGCGTTCGTTTTCCGGATGACCGGCATGGCCTTTAACCCATTCCCATTTAATTTGATGCTGGCCAAGCGCGGCATCGAGACGTTTCCAGAGATCGACATTTTTAACGGGTTTTTTCTCGGCTGTTTTCCAGCCGCGTTTTTTCCAGTTGTGGATCCACTGGGTGATCCCCTGTCGAACATACTGGCTATCGGTGCTCAAAATGACTTCGCAATGTTCTTTTAATGCTTCCAGAGCGACTATCGCCGCCATCAGCTCCATGCGATTATTCGTTGTGAGGGTATAGCCTTCACTAAAGGTTTTTTCGCGCCCGCGATAGCGTAAAATCGCACCGTAACCACCCGGACCTGGATTTCCCAGGCACGAACCGTCGGTGAAAATTTCTACCTGTTTAAGCATCTCTGGTAGACTTCCTGTAATTAAATCGAACTGTAAAAGACAAGTCTGACATAAATGACCGAGATGAGCACAGCAATTACACGGCAGATCGTTCTCGATACCGAAACCACCGGTATGAACCAGATTGGCGCGCACTATGAAGGGCACAAGATCATCGAAATTGGTGCCGTGGAGGTGGTGAACCGTCGTCTGACGGGGAATAACTTCCACGTCTATCTGAAGCCCGATCGACTGGTGGATCCTGAGGCGTTTGGTGTTCACGGTATTGCCGATGAGTTTTTACTTGATAAGCCAACGTTTGCGGAAGTGGCGGATGAGTTTCTCGACTATATTCGTGGCGCGGAACTGGTCATTCATAACGCCTCGTTTGATATCGGCTTTATGGATTACGAGTTTGGCAAACTCAACCGTGATATCCCGAAAACGAACAGCTTCTGTAAAGTCACCGACAGTCTGGCGCTGGCGAGGAAAATGTTTCCTGGCAAGCGCAACAGCCTGGACGCATTGTGCTCACGTTATGAGATAGATAACAGTAAGCGTACGCTGCACGGCGCGTTGCTCGATGCCCAGATTCTGGCTGATGTTTATCTGATGATGACCGGTGGTCAGACGACGATGGCGTTTTCGATGGAAGGGGAAACTCAACAGCGGGACAATACAGGGATCCAGCGGCTTGTACGTCAGGCCAGCAAGTTACGCGTCGTTTTTGCGACCGATGAAGAGGTCGCGGCCCACGAATCGCGTCTCGATCTGGTGGAAAAGAAGGGCGGAAGTTGCCTCTGGCGGGCGTAAAATATGCGTTAAGGCGGTAAAAATCGCAGCCTGGGTGATTTTTACAGCAAACGATTAAAAACACGAGAAAAAGCGTTGACGAGGTGCGTGGCAATCCGTAATATGCGCTTCGTTCCCAAGCGGAACACATCGCGGAGCGGTAGTTCAGTTGGTTAGAATACCTGCCTGTCACGCAGGGGGTCGCGGGTTCGAGTCCCGTCCGTTCCGCCACTTACCTTTCTCAGGGTGTCTCTGGATGTCCTGATGAGAAGAAAAACCGTATCGCTGTCAGAGTGATACGGTTTTTTTTCGTCTCCAGGTATCCCTCCCGATATCGGGGAATCCGGCGCAAAATGGCCCACGAAATGGCCCACGCGCCCGGAAGGGATATTTCGTAGGCCATTTTTTGTTTTTTGGCCGAAAAATAAATGCGGAAACAGGATATTACGTCACCCATGTCGCGCTACATTCGACGACAACTGAAGGAGTGAATAATGGCTATATCTTCCCGACACCTTTCCGCCGCTGCGGTTCAGAAAGCAAAACCAGCCGACCATGATTATAGTCTGTCTGACGGACATGGACTGACGCTTTCGATCAGAGCCACCGGCAAAAAAATCTGGCGTTTTCGCTATCAGCGTCCCGGTTCAGGGACAAGAACCAATATCACACTGGGCCATTACCCAGCGTTAACGCTGGCTGCGGCCCGTACCCTCCATGATGAATATATTACTTTGCTCGCTCAGGGGATCGACCCGAAACGACAGTCCCAACTGGAGGCTGAGCGCCAGTGTCTGAATACGGAACGCCTCTTTATTAATGTGGCCAAAAAATGGCACAAACTGAAAAAATCCACCGTATCTGCCGAACATGCACAGGAGATCTGGTCGTCGCTGGAGAAAAATCTTTTCCCGCTAATAGGTGAGATGCCGGTCAGCGAGCTGAAGGCACCACAGTTGATCGCCGCACTTGAACCTGTGCGCGCACGGGGCGCGCTGGAAACGCTGCGTCGCCTGACGCAGCGTGTGAACGAAATCATGAAATTCGCCATCAATACCGGATTGCTTGAAGCGAACCCGGCTTCCTGCATTGGCCAGGTGTTTGAAAAGCCCAAAAGAACGCACATGCCCACCATTCGCCCTGAGCGATTGCAGGAGCTGGTACAGCGCATCGAAACCACCAATCTGAATCAGATGACCCGTTACCTCGTGAAATGGCAGCTTCTGACGCTGGTACGCCCCGGAGAAGCCGCCGGGACGATGTGGAGTGAAATCGATACAGAGAAACGGCTGTGGACAATCCCGGCAGAGCGAATGAAAAAAAAGCGTGAACATCAGGTGCCTCTGACAGACGAAATGCTCTGGTTACTGAAGCAGGTTGCTCCCCTGAGCAGACATTCCTTGTTTGTGTTTCCGGGGCGTTGCAGCCAGTACAGTCCGATGAACAGTGAAACGGTGAATAAAGCACTGCGGCGAATGGGGTATACCGGAGAGCTGGTGTCACATGGTTTCCGGGCACTGGGCAGCACAGCGATGAATGAAGCGGGCTTTCCAGCGGATATCATTGAGGCAGTGCTGGCGCATGCCGATCTGAACAAAACTCGCGCAGCCTATAATCGCTCTGCTTATCTTGAGCAACGGCAGGAACTGATGATGTGGTGGAGCCACCAGATAAGCAGCACACTGCCGTTGATGTACGGTGTGAAGACTGACGTCAGCTAGTTGTTTGAGAAGGGGCCAGCGTTGTGCAGGACTCTGACCCCGACTTTTTTACCTAAGCAAAAGACGTCGCGATGGACATTCATCGCATCAGGGGGAAACTGACGGTAGCCTGCAATTCTTCTGGTGCTATCGTATGCCGCTTAAAGTGACAACTGTTAATTCGCTGGAACAACTGTCCTTCTTAACCAATTCAGCAACAAGATTGTGTACGTTAAATGTGGCAATGAAATCGTCGACATCACCGCATATTTTAAAATCGACCGGGGCCACCAGCGCCCCGGTATCTGAGAATCCCGCAGTAAGTGCTGATTTACACACGAAAAAGGCCGGGCCATCAGCATCCGTAACGAACAGTCCGGATGCCCATTCTTCATCGGTTGTCACCACGTTTTCCCAGCCCTGTTCCGTTAAGACGATCACCGCACGGGTCAGCCTTTTCAGGGGATGAGGCTGTGCCTCCTGCCATAATGCTTCCAGCTTCTGTCGCAGGCTTCCTGTCGCCCCCTGTAGTTGCCCCAGACGGATCAGCAGTGTGATATCGTCGGCCACTGCTTTGGGAAATCGCTTTTGTTTCTGCGCAAGCGTCAGCCAGCGCAAAAGAAAAATGTTTTCTGCATAAAGCGAGTCGATGGGGTGATCCTGTCGCGCAAGATGTAGCGCAGTCAGCGCGCAAAAAACCAGGTGATCGATATTGTCGGAGCGGGAGGCAGGCATAATTCTCAGTAAAAGTGAAAGACAGTGCAGTGTAGCCTGGTTTACCGCGGCAGAAAATGCCATTTCTCATAGCCCAATGCCATCAAAAGAAGAGATTTCTGGATTTTGCTATGGCGAAAAAAATTGCCTGAATTTTTTCATAACTGAAAACAAACAGATACTGACTATCCCCGCAGAACAGGATAGAGATGCAGGCGTTCGTTCCGCTCACTCAGTAATAACACTTTGTGCCGGGGCGACGTTGTAGCGCCCGATCGGCACAGGATCGAAAGCAATATCGCGTTCTGCCTCATTTGCCAGGTAAGCAAGGGAGTCTTCGCGGGTCTGTGACTGAGCAAAACGTCCGCATACGGGGATCTCCGGTCAGATGTAAAACACGTTCAGTATGGCACAGCACGGTGATGCGATGTAATGCAATGACACGTTTATCATCATTAACTCATGAAATAATAACTGGATTTATCCTTATGTTTTTATTGTAAAAGAATTGATTATCTCCCGAATTTTGGTTTTCTGGTGGTGTATCAATGTAAATTCACTTCGCGGGATTGCCGGTTACAGCAATCTCATTGTCATGATGTTGTACTTCTTATCTGAGGTTTCTATGTCTGACTTTACAGTAGTGGATAACACGGACACACGATTCAGCACCCTGCAAAAGGGGTTTAACCTGCGCTGGCCTGCTGATGAGGGCGCGGACTATATCTATCTTTGCGACTCCCCGGAGGCGGTGATCGAGGCGGTCAGTGATGCGTTAGCAAAAGGCCGGCGGATAACCGTTCGCAGTGGAGGGAGTTGTTATGAAGGTCTGGTGGCCAACAAACTGCAAGGCGATAATGGCCAGCCACTGGCCATTATCGATCTCAGCGAGATGAAGGGGATGCGTTACGATGAGGGCGGTAATATCACGTCCCCCTGGGATGCATCCGTTCATTATAAATTTTCACTCTCCAGCGGCAACCAGAACTGGGATGGCTATAACAGCCTGTATAAAGCCGCAAACCGTACTATCCCTGGCGGTTCCTGCTATTCGGTGGGAGCTGGCGGGCATATTGCCGGTGGAGGCTTTGGTCTGCTGTCCCGTATTCACGGTACAACGGTAGACTGGCTGTCCGGCGTGGATATTCTGGTGCCCGACGGCAGCGGCGGGCTGGTGGTAAAACATGTCAGTCTGAACAGTACCGGCAGCGAGCGGGATCTGTTTATTGCCTGTCGTGGTGCCGGGGGCGGCAATTTTGGCATTATCCTCAATTACTATTTCAGCGAACTGCCCGTCGCTCCGCAAACGGTCTATCTGTTGACGCTGGCGTATCCCTGGAGCAATTTCACTACCCAGTCGCAGTTTGATACCTT
>OKVW01001160.1_pt1 | contig 11646 bp, 10 predicted proteins | sample 1606991 | NCBI WGS metagenome assembly OKVW01 (sample SAMN03281021, study PRJEB24777) | human gut metagenome | isolation source: fecal sample PR177 from 1 month old male Malay infant, vaginal delivered...
AAGTCACAGTATAAAATAGGTTTTATTTTGCTTTATGCTTTAATTTTTCTAACTATCTATTTATTTAGAAAAAAGTTATGACTGTATAATTTATAGTGTTTATATTATTACAATAATGAGGTTGGATTTAAAAACCAGCCTCAATTATTAAATGTAAGGTGTCAATATAAATTTCTGAAGTTTCATCCATTCACCCGCCTATATATAAGTTTCTCTTGGTTAAGTTAAACTAATAAATTCAAATGGTAATGCTATTTCGAATGTTATATAATAAAAGAAAAAGAGGGAATATAAATTATGAAGAAAGTTATCGTATATTCGTTACAGGCAGTCTATTATATTTTATTGCTGGTTTGCTTCCTCTTTGGTGCTCCTTTGCTAAAAATTATAGCAGTGCTATTAATAGCAGCGGAATTGATTTTAAAATTTATTCAGAGATTTGTAGAATGTATCTGGAAGCTTGTTAATAAAAGAAACTTTTGACAAGGTTATTAAATATATGCTTAAATATATGCTCCACAAGTGATATTCAAAGATGGATACACTTGAGCGTGTTTGAAAATTCATTCCTTCCATCTGCACGCCCCACTTAGCGGCATATTTGCCCCGAATTCAGGTTACATAGCACGCTTGTTGCCCTCCGTTCGGGACAAATCTCCCACAAAGTGTGACGCACAGCTGTCAGAAAGTAATTTTATAACACGCTCTAGAGAATACAGCGTACAGTGAAGGGAGTATTCATGACAGGAAAAGAAAAAAGAAATATAGTGCTGAGGGAAACGATTAACCCTGCAATAAAAGAGGCAGGCTATTCTAAAATTGGTCAAACATATTATAAACAGCGCAGGGAGTGCTGTATGATTCTGCGGATGCAAAACTCCAGATTTAACTCTGAAGCAACCGGTTATGATTTCTGGTTTCATATCGGTATTCTGTCAAATGAAGATGCCCAGGACCGCCAGAATCTAAAAGACTGGTGGGGAGGTATAGGATCGGTAAAAGAGGATATTTTACTGCCTGACTGTGGTATGCTGCATCCTTATCGGAATGGAAGAATGGGGTACTGTATAGATCCTTATAAAAATTACCAGCCTCAGGATATGGATTTAGATGATATAAAGTCAGCATTACATAGAGATTTTTCGGAATATATCTTACCTCAGCTGGATGACATCCAGTCACCGAAAGAGTGGGAAGAGCAGAAGGAAAAGTGGATGGGGCAAAATGCAACAAAGAGAGTGCATTTGCTGACGTATTATTTTTCTGCGCAAATGCTTTCCTGTGCAGAATCCAACATACCATTTTTAAAACAACAGCAGGAGCAGCTTGGTCTCACGGCAGAAGACATAGTGGAAAACTTTGAACTTCTGCATCAAATCCAGGCATTATCGCATTGGCCGGAAATGAATGCAGAACCATATGTGCGGGCAACACTCTACTAGTTGCTACACTAGTTGCTACACTAGCTGTGTTCCCGAAATTCCTGTGGTGTGACCCCTGTCATTTTCTTAAATATCCGTGAAAAATGCGCCGGAGATTCGTATCCTACCTGGCAGGCAATTTCACTTATTTTCAAATTGCTGTTAGCAAGTAAAATGCGTGCTTTCTCTATCCGCCGGTCAGAGATATATTTCGATATATTCTGACCGGTGATTTGTTTGTAAGCCCGGGATAGATATACCGGATTCAGATATACCTGCTCTGCCAGCGCTGCAAGGGAGATTGCTTCGCTTAAGTGCTGGTCGATATAATTGTGAATTGTATCTAGCGTTTGCTTATAGCGCAGGCTGTTTTCCGCGTCATCCGTAAAGAAGATCCAATCTGCAATTTCCAGGAATTTTTCATATAGGTTTATATCCCAATGCTCACAGGACAGTGAAAAGATGGAGATATTTTGAAAGTGCTCAATAAAATCTGCGTATTTATTGGATTGTATAATCTGATTTAACAATATGGAACTTAGGTTATGGTATAGGAGAATCTGTGTTTCCGTGTCGGAAAAATTCATCATTTTGTTCAGCAGTTTCTGAAAGAGATCCAGAAATTCTTTTTTATTCTGGCATTCCAGCAGCTGGGAGAGTCTGCCGATGGACAGCAGCAGCTCATTGGTGTGGAAGTCATTTTCGGTTGGTGTAAGGTAGAAAATCGTATTGCCCAGTACCATTTCTTCTGCCGGGTTCAATTTATGCATCAGGATAAAATGCAGATTCTGATAGTAGCGGGGCAATTCTTCAAAAGGTATGGCGGCAGGTTCCAGCAGGAAGGACACGGACAGATTTAACGCATAACGGCAATAGTTTTGTACTGTTTCCAAAATACCATTGATATAATTTACGGTAATTTCCGTGGATATTTTGGGATTTCGGGCTTGTATAATCCAAAGCATGTATCTGGTATTTTCCAGGACGAAGGGGATGCTTTGTAATCTTGCAGCAGTTGTCTGTTTGAAAATGCTGTCAATAGCAGTGTTTATGGTACCAGATGTCTCCAGGAAACCGTTATCCGGTGTATCCAGGCGGGCAGCTGTAAGATGGACCGGGGTATCAGGACTCAGTGGAATCTGCAGCTCTGTAAATTTTGTGGCAAGTATATCTGCAGCGGGAATCTCTCCTGATAATAGCTGGCGGATAAAGTTTTGCTGCAAGATCGGGGCTGCTTTTTTCAATGCTGTATTTACGTCTTCTTTCCATTTTATTTCTTTGATGGATGCCTCTATTTTTGAAATACAGCTTTTTACCGCATCAATCAGAACCTGATCCCCGTCACTTTTTAGTATGTAGAAATCAGCGCCATAGCGGAGTGCAGTCTGAGCATAGTCAAATTCGTTATAACCGGACAATATGATGGTGCGGCAGTCCGGCCAGCGCAGTTTTATTTCTTTTAGCATGTCAAGCCCTGAGAGACAGGGCATATTGATATCCGTAATGACAATATCCATACGGTATTGGTCCAGGATCGCCAGCGCTGACTTTGCGGAATAACAACGGTATACATCCAGTGAAATTTCCTGCAGATTTAAAAAGGTCCGATAGAGGCCGTCGGCTATAAATGCCTCGTCATCTACGATCATAAGTTTATACATTTGTATTTCCTCCTGAAGAATGTATTAAATACGTTTTAAAGCGTGTTTGAAAAATGCTTTTGACAACTTCACGTTCCCGTTTGGGGGCATGCGTTTAATCCCGCTTCTGTGCCGGAATATGGACTATAATCTGAATGCCTCCCAAAGCTCCATAGGATAATTGAAGCCCTGCGGCTGATCCGAATTTTAGCTGAAGCCTGCGGTGGATATTAATGATGGCTGTCGTTTCCAGGGAAGTATCTGTTGAAATAAGCTTTTGCTGTAATCCCAGGTAGACATCCTCAGGCAACGGAGGCCCGTTATCGGAAATGCAGATGCACAATTCCTGTTCGTTTTCTGTAAAAGTGATTGCAAGCTTGGGTGATTCCACTTCCTTTAGCCCGTGTTCAAAGGCATTTTCCATGATAGGCTGAATGATTAACCTGGGTACGCAGCAGCTCTGGTAAGCCTCGGGCAGTGAATCTAACCGGAGGTCCAGACGGTTATGGAAGCGCATCTGCTGGATATTGCAATAGGTTTTTGCATGGTTATATTCATCCAAAAGCATTACTTCCATATTTGCATTTCGTGTGATGTATTGATAATAGGTACCAAGATACTGGGAGAATGCCGTAATATTTTCGTAGTCCTCATCCTTGGCAAGCCGGTAAATATTAAAGAAACTATTGTATAAAAAATGAGGGTTGATCTGTGACTGAAGCTGTTTTAACTCGGCACGCTGTGTTAAAATTTTCTGTTCATAGACCTGGTGAATCAGTTCCTGAAGATTTTGGGTCATCTTATTAAAAGAATGATTCAGGTAATGGAACTCATCTTCATTTTTGTTTGTTACGGTGGCGGAATAATCGCCCTGTTCCACTTTTTTAATTGCCTGGATTAAATTGTTTACCGGACGATGAATCATGCGGTGGATAAACAGTCCAAATGCAATAATGATCATAACCGCCAGAACGACATAGCAGAAAAAGAAAGCCCGGTAGTTTGTTATGTTGCCGTAAATATGTGCAGTGGGAACCACAGATACCAGCCGCAGCCCCAATGTATTCAGGGCAGCAGTGGTGATTACCTGCTTTTTGCTGTCCTTTATGTAGCCGGGAAGGGAGTCAGCCGGGCTTGCATTCAGCGCTTCCGGGTCTGTAGCCAGCAGATACTGGTGTGAATCATCTGTCAGGAAAATGCTGCTGTCCGGATACTGATTAAAGCCTTCCAGCATTTTCAGAATCTGGGCATTTGACAGGGATATTTCCATAATGAACAGAGGCTGTCTGCCTTCCGGTACGTTTACGGGATATTGCATGTTCATATAAATACAGCCGTTTTCATAAGTAAGCCCGGAACTGCTGATGTGATCCAGCCGGGATTGTGCCGATTCCCAGTTTTTCCACAGAGGATCAATTCCCCGGGAAGAGGAAATTGTTTTTTCCAGGGAGGGAATATGTACCGTTATGGTATCGATAAATTTACTGCTTTCATTCAGTATACGCAGCCGTTCCTGAATCTGAAGCAGGTATTTGGAGCGTTCGTACTGGTCTAATATGGAATATGTGTTGATGAGGTAATCCAGATCTTTTTCCATTACATATTCAGATTGCAGTTTTTGAATCCGCAGAACTTCGTCTTCCAGCGACTTTGCGTACAGGGTAAGCTGGGCATTGGAAGAATTTTCGATCTCATTTTTAATGATCCGATAACCTCTGCCGTATATATTACTGCCCATAAGGATGACGGGAATAAACAGCAGGAGGAAAACCAGTATTATTTTCAATGAGATGGAGGGGGCAGGTTTTTTTACTTTCATAATCGGAATCCTCCTGATAGTTACATTGACTTTATTTTATCATAGGAGGTTTGGAAAAACAATTTACCGATTGCCTGATATTTACCTGTAACCTTGCTCTTTTTTTACTTATTTACAATTAGCGGAAATGAAGTATATTTAAAGCAAGGAATGTAAATATGAGGCATTTACATTTATTTGCCGGTTCAGTAAAATGTGAATATGAAAAACGTCACTCGTAAATGACAGTTATAAAATATGGAGGTAAGTTCATGAAGAAGAAAGTGTTGTGTATGATATTGGGCATTACAATGACGGCGGCGCTTGCCGGCTGTTCCGGGAAAACAGATCATACGGATAGTACCAAAAAAACAGAAACCCAGGAAGAATCTCTGGCGGATGAAAAGGCAGAACCCCTGGGAAAGTACAACGAGCCGGTCACCTTAACCGCGGTTAGATATCAGCCGGACGGAATGGAATTTGCAGAAGGAGAATCCATGGATAATAATGTGTGGTCCAGAGCCTACGCGGATGATTTGAATATAAAACTGGACTATCTCTGGACTACCCCACAGTCGCAATACGCACAAAAGTTAAATGCTTCCATAGTAACGGAGGTGCCGGATCTGATGTGGGTGGATGCAGGTCAGCTGAAACGCATGGTAGAAGATGATATGCTGGCAGATATGACGGATGTCTATGATGCCTATAAATCAGATTTCACGGATAAAGTGCTCCATGATGACGGTGGAAGTGCAATGGAATCTGCAACCTTTGATGGAAAACTCTATGGGCTGCCCCATATCCAGTCGGGTTATGGATCTGCGGAGGTGCTCTGGATCCGTACAGACTGGCTAGAAAAACTAAACCTGGAAGAACCCAAAACTATGGATGATGTGTTGAAAATTGCAAGGGCATTTGCCAATGAAGACCCGGATGGAAATGGGGAGAAGGACACTTATGGTCTGGCTGTAAATAAAGGAATTGTGGCAAAAAATAATCTTCCCTATGCAGTACTGGACGGATTCTTTAACGGTTATCATGCTTACCCCACAATCTGGATCAAAGATAAGGATGGGAAACTTGCCTATGGCGGTGTGCAGCCTGAGATGAAAGAAGCACTTTCAGAACTTCAGGCGCTATATAAAGAAGGCGTCATTGATATGGAATTCGGGGTAAAGGATGCCGCAAAAGTCAGTGAAGATGTGAACAGCGGAAAAACCGGTATGCTGTATGGCTATTTCTGGAACAGCGGAAATGGCTGGCTGCAGGATGGGGTGGTTAGTAATCCTGATGCAAAGTGGCAGGCATATCAGGTGATGTCTGTGGATGAAGAACCGGCGAAAGTAATGGCACCATTTGCAACGACTTACTATACGGTCGTAAGCAAAGAATGCAAAAACCCGGAAGCAGCTGTAAAAATGTATAACCTGGTATTGGAAAAGAACTTTGGGGAAACGGCAGAACCATCCGTTTACAATGTAGATAAGGATAATGTTGCGATATTTAACTATGCGTATACCTATGGGGAGCCGCCGATGAAAAATCTGGATGCCCAGAAAAAGGTGACGGCAGCGCTTAAAAGCAAGGATACTTCCCTATTGAATGTAGAAGAAAAAGGATACTACGACAATTGCGAGAGTTATCTGAATGGGGACATGAACTCCTGGGGCAGTTATATGATGTATGGCCCGGACAGCGGTCTGGCAGTGATCAATGAATATGTAGCAAATGACAATGTTCTGGTAGACCAGTATTTTGGTGCACCCACCGATGGAATGGCTGAAAAAAATGCTACATTAGAAAAACTCCAATTGGAAACATTTTCAAAAATCATTACGGGAAATGCAGACATTTCGGAATTTGATAATTTTGTAAAAAACTGGGAGAACCTGGGAGGAAGCACCATTACCGAAGAAGTAAATGAATGGCTGGCAAACAGGTAAAACCCCACAGACCTCTGGGAGGAATCTAAGATGAAGAAATATAAATTTATAAATGACCTGCCGCTGCATCTGATGATGCTTCCGGGAATGATTCTGGTACTGCTGTTCTGTTATAAACCCATGATCGGAATTGTAATGGCCTTTCAGAATTTCTCGCCCCGCAAGGGCATATTCGGGTCAAAATGGGTTGGGCTTGAGAATTTCAGGTACCTGGCTGATATCCCGGATATTGAAAAAGTAATATGGAATACTTTTTTTATCGCATTGTTAAAGCTGGTGCTGGGCGTTGTGATCCCGGTGATTGTTGCACTGATGTTAAATGAACTCCGAAGAAAATTCTTAAAGAAGAGTATTCAGACCATTATTTATTTTCCCCACTTTTTGTCCTGGGTTATTTTGAGCGGAATTTTCATCGATGTATTATCACCGTCTACCGGTATTTTGAATGGATTTTTAAACAGTATTGGCATTGATTCCGTCTTCTTTTTAGGCGATCCCAAGTGGTTTCCCTATACCATGGCAATTACGGAAACCTGGAAAGAATTTGGTTTTGGAACCATTGTATATCTTGCAGCCATTGTGGGAATTGATCCAACGCTGTATGAAGCTGCTTCCGTTGATGGGGCAGGCAGGTGGCGGCAGACGCTGGTAGTTACACTGCCGGCGGTCATGCCCATTGCAACCCTGATGCTGATATTGAATATGGGTTCCGTACTCAATCTGAGTTTTGAGCAGATATATAATTTATACAGTCCCCAGGTTTATGCTACAGGAGATATCCTGGATACCCTGGTATATCGTCTTGGTATGCATGATGCACAGTATGGAGTTGCTACTGCAGTTGGATTGTTTAAGTCACTTGTTTCCACTGCACTAGTGGTATTGTCTTATAAATTAGCCAATAAAACCAGTGATTACCGGATTTTTTAGAAAGGAGACCAGATCATGAAAAAGGAATCAATCGGTAAAAAAATATTCAACATCTGCAATATGGTGATCCTGATACTGCTGGCGCTGCTGTGTCTGCTGCCGCTGCTAAATATTCTGGCAATCTCCTTTAGCTCCAGTTCAGCCGCAGGAAGCGGTTTGGTTAGCTTCCTCCCGGTGGACTTTAGCCTGAAATCTTATGAATTTGTCCTGAAAAAGTCGGAATTCTGGGAGGCATTCTGGGTGGCGGTGAAAAGAGTTGTGGTGGCAGTTCCCTTCAGCCTGCTATTGACGATACTGATGGCATATCCCCTGTCCAAGTCAGACAATAAGTTCCGGGGACGAAAAGTATATACCGGTATCCTGGTGTTCACCATGCTGTTCAGCGGAGGCCTGATCCCCTGGTATATGGCGATATCGGATCTGAAGCTCATTAACAGTTTCTGGGCGCTGGTGCTGCCCAATGCAGTATCCGCTTATAATACCATTATTTTAATGAATTTCTTCCGCCAGCTTCCGGTTGAACTGGAGGAGGCGGCATCCATAGACGGGGCATCACACTGGAGGATCTTATTTCAGATCGTGGTACCGCTATCCAAGCCCGCAATCGCTACAATTGCACTATTCTGTATCGTAACCAACTGGAATTCCTGGTTTGACGGATTGCTTTTAATGAACAGTCCTTCCAAATATCCGCTGCAGAGCTATTTGCAGACCGTCATTGTGAATCAGGATATGTCACTTATGAGTGCCAGTGATATCCTGACCATGGGAGAGGTTTCCAACAGAACCCAGAAAGCAGCCCAGGCATTCGTAGCAGCCCTGCCCATACTTTGTGTCTATCCATTCCTGCAGAAGTATTTTACGGAAGGTCTAGTGGTAGGGAGTGTGAAGGGTTGATTAATTACAGGAATTATGAAGTATTAGTGATAAGTTATATAGAAACAGGAAGTGTGAATGTCAATTAATGATGGAATTAAGAAGAACAAAAAATTATGAATTAGTCCAAATGATAGTTAATTTTATAATATAGAAAATGACAAGGAGATATATAAACATGGTTAAAATCGTATTTATTGGAGCTGGAAGTATTATATTTGTTAAAAATCTGATAGGAGACTGTATGATGACGCCCTGCCTTCAAAACAGTGAATTTGCGCTTTTGGATATTGACAAAGAAAAACTGTATCTGGCTGAAAAAATGTTGCAGAATCTGAATCAGAACGTAAATCATGGCAGGGCGAAGGTAAAAGCCTATGACTCCCAGAGAGAGGCGCTGAAAGGAGCGGATTTTGTAATCAATGCCATTCAGGTGGGAGGCTATGATCCCTGTGTGATCAATGATTTTGAGATTCCCCTTAAGTACGGCTTAAAACAGACCTATGCGGATACCCTGGGTATCGGAGGAATCTTCCGGGGACTGCGCACCATTCCTGTTATGAAAGGAATCACCGATGACATGGAAGAATGCTGCCCGGATGCACTGTTATTGAATTATACGAATCCAATGGCAATTGTGACAGGAGCCATCCAGAGAAACTCTTCTATACAGGCTATCGGTTTGTGCCACAGCGTGCAGGTATGTGCACATGATCTTCTAAAAGGCCTGGGAATGGAAACCGATCAGGTGGAATATGAGATCGCCGGCATCAACCACCAGGCATGGCTGCTGGGAGTAAAGAGAAATGGCATGGATCTTTACCCGGAAATTAAAGAACGGGCAGGCAGAAGAACCGAGAAACACGATGATATGGTTCGTTATGAGATTATGAACCGCTTTGGTTATTATGTGACAGAGTCCACCCAGCACAGCGGGGAATACTTGCCTTACTTTATTAAGAAAAGTTATCCGGAATTAACAGAGCGCTTCGGACTTCATACGGATATGTATAAGGAATGGGGGAAATCACAGGTTGCCTATTGGGAGACTGCGAAAAAGGAACTGGTTGATAACCATGAAGTCAATCACGAAAGAACGAAAGAATTTGCATCTTACATATTGGAATCCATTATTACCGGAAAATTATATAAGATTGCAGCCAACGTTCAAAATGAGGGTTATATCAGTAATCTGCCGGATCACTGCTGCGTAGAAGTACCCTGCCTGGTAGACGGAACGGGAATTCATCCATGCCATGTGGGAGGTCTTCCACCACAGTGTGCGGCACTGAATCTGACGAATATCAATGTGCAGAACCTGACCATTGAAGCAGCATTGACCGGTCGCAGGGAACACGTGTATCATGCGGCTATGCTTGATCCGCATACTGCTGCGGAGTTAAGCCTGGATGATATCAGGGCGATGTGCGATGAGATGATAGAGGTAAACAGGATGTGGCTGCCGGATTTGGAGTGAAGGGGATAGCATATGCAGGAGTATGATATCCAGTCCGCAGAAGATATTCTGGATGCACTCATGCGTAATTATTAACCACATTCATGAAGAACCGTGGAGCAAGTGTTGTGCAACCGTTATTGTCAAAAATGGTGTATGTTAGTGGATTTCTATTTAAAGTAACCAAATGAGCATAACCCACAGTACGTCAAATTCCAGTTTAAATATAAGTTGCCTGGACATCAGATATCACAAATTATCTGGTGTCCTGTATTAATATACACTACATAAATAAATCAATTATAGGAATGTAGTATGTATGCAGTCTGAATAAGGGAGTAAGTCCTTGTTTTTAGTACATTTAACTCCGTAAAAAGTCGGAGCATAGCATAAGCCCTTGTCAAACGGTCCTCAATTTCAAAAGGCTTTGTCTTGTAATCGTAAGCACCTAACACATTTATGGTTGCACATACTCAGATACCACTACTTGCGAACAAAGTTTTGCTCCCATATCAAAAGCTTTTTGACAATCTAATGGGAATTGCATTTCTCTTATTGCGGCCTTATGTTTTTCATCAAAATTTGAAGCAGCATATTTTGAATAGTCATCAAATTGGTAGTTGTCTGCCGAAATCATATATTCAGGTTCGCTGTTCAAAAGTTTTAAATAGTTATTGTTTGTCTCAAATATATACTGATAACCATACGGTTCTATCATTTTATGGGGAAGCCCCATAGTATAAATAAATCCTGTCTGTAATTTCCCCATAAAATTAGTTCGATTTTCTGAATCGTAGGAAAGATTAGCAAATATCAAGCGTTCTAAAAAAGACTTCATTGCACCAGTAATATTTCCTAAATATATTGGTGAGCCAAGCAATAAAACTTCGCTTTCCATTACTTCTTTAAGAACAGTTGTTAGATCGTCTTGCATTACGCAATATCCAGTTGTCTTATAATCATTCCTTTTACATACGAAACAACTACAACACCCCTTATAATTCAAATCGCAAAGATGTATCAGTTTGGTTTCAGCACCCAAAGAAGCGGCACCCTCAAGTGATTTTTTCAATAATGCTGCCGTGTTACATTTTTTTCTTGAACTTCCGTTAATCGCTATTAGTCGCATGAAATTACTCCCCTTAATTTGTTTTTTTGTTTATGGTACAATATCAGTATATATTTAAGGCACAAAATTACAAGTACGCACATTTTTGTGCCTTAAATTAGGGAGAGATGAAAATGATGAATGATAATTTGTATCACAGTTCATGTGACGTTGTTAATGCACTGGGAACATTTGATATAACGAACTCAAACGGCAAGTACACGGTAGCACGGACAGTTCCGTCACCATTAAGGTCTGCTACTTTACTTTTAGATTATTATTTATAAAGTGTGAGGATGTGCAGATAATAATAAAGAAGGACACCCGTAGATTGTCATTTCGGCAGGAGGGGAGGTTGTGTCGGTGTATCGTGATGGGGTCGATTCTGAAACAGAATATCTGTCTCTTATACACATCTGACGCTGCCGACGAGCGATCTAGTGTAGATCTCGGTGGTCGCCGTATCATTAA
>OKVW01001162.1_pt1 | contig 11640 bp, 7 predicted proteins | sample 1606991 | NCBI WGS metagenome assembly OKVW01 (sample SAMN03281021, study PRJEB24777) | human gut metagenome | isolation source: fecal sample PR177 from 1 month old male Malay infant, vaginal delivered...
TTTTTAATGATACGGCGACCACCGAGATCTACACTAGATCGCTCGTCGGCAGCGTCAGATGTGTATAAGAGACAGTCCTGGGTGGGGCCGTGCTCGGCGAAGTCCCGCACCGTATGGCAGATGGTCTCCAGGGCCTGGGCCTCGGTGTCCCTGCCCAGGGCGGTATACACGGCGAAGACCCCCGTCTCGGCGTGGCCCGCGCCGTAGGTGTAGATCGAATAGCACAGCCCCCGCTTCTCCCGCACCTCCTGCCACAGCCGGGAGGACATGCCGGAGCCCAGGATCGAGGAGAGGACCTGGAGCTGGAACCGCCGCTCATGGCCGTAGGGCAGGCCGGGGAAGGCCAGGGTCAGGTGGTTCTGCTCGATGGCCTTCTTCTTCACGGTGAAGGCCGGGCGGTAGAGCACGGGCTTGGCCTTTTGGGCCTTGCCCGGCTCCAGGGCGGTGAAGCGGGCCTTCAGCTCCTCCACCATCAGCTCGGGGAAGGACCCGGCCAGGGCCACCACGATGTTTTCCGGGCGGTAGTGCTCGGTCATATAGCCCTTGAGCCAGGCCCCCGTCATCTTTTCCAGGGTGGCCTTTTTCCCCAGGATGGGCCGGGCCAGGGGGGTGCCCTTGTAGACCGCCCCCATCAGCCGCTCGGCGCACAGGTCCTCGGGGTTGTCCTCGTACATGCCGATCTCTTCCAGGATGACCCCCCGCTCGGTCTGTACGTCGGACTCGTCGAAGCGGGAGCAGAACACCATGTCGCACAGCATGTCCATAGCCCGGTCCAGGTGCTCGTCCAAGCTGCGGGCGTAGAAGCAGGTGCACTCCTTGGTGGTGTAGGCGTTGATCTGCCCGCCGATGGCGTCCATCTCCTGGGCCAGCTGCCGGGCGGTGCGCCGCTCGGTGCCCTTGAAGACCATGTGCTCGATGAAGTGGGCCGCGCCGTTCTCCCCGGGCTTCTCGTCCCGGGAGCCGGTGCCCACGAAGATGCCCAGCGAAGCGGAGCGGACGGCGGGGACGTGCTCGGTGACGATGCGCACCCCGTTGGGGAGGACTTGGGTCTCGTAATGTTCTTCCATGAAGTACCTCTAACGTTGAATTAGGCTTCCCCTGGGGGAAGCTGTGCCCGCAAGGGGCACGCCGTATCCGTAAGGCGGCAGAGCCGCCAACGGCTACGCTGTCAGCCGCAGGCTGACTGATGAGGGGAACGCCCTCGATACGGGAGCGCCCGGTCCGATCGGCCTTCCCCTCATCCGCCCCCTGCGGGGGCACCTTCCCCCAGGGGAAGGCTTTTTTTACTCCCGCCGGATGGTCGTCCCCATGGTCTGGCCGGAGACGGCGTCCAGCAGCATCACGTGGTCGATGCGGCCGTCCAGGACCACCACCTTGGCCACGCCCTGCTCCAGGGCCCGGATGCAGCTGCGCAGCTTGGGCACCATGCCGCCCTGGATCAGGCCGTCGTCCAGCAGGGCCTTGGCCTCGGCGGAGAGCTCCTCGGCGGCGTACTCGATCTTGTTCAGGGCCACGGCGCCGATCCGGGACTTCTCCCGCATGCCCATGAGGGCGGCGAAGACCACCACGCACACCAGGCCCGCCACCACGGCGGGGAGCACGGGCATGAACAGGTCCTGGACCACGTCCACGTTCAGGGCGGTGGCGGCCCGGATGGTGGGCCCGCCCCAGGGCAGGATGTTCATGGTGCCGGCGGACAGGGCCACGATGGTGGCCAGGGTGGTGCGCTTCATGCCCACCGCGTCGTACAGGGGCACCAGGGGGGGCACGCAGATGAGGAAGGTGACGGCGCCGGAGCCGTCCAGGTGGACGATCATGGCCAGGATCGCGGTGCCGATGCAGATCAGCACGGGGTTGGTGCCCATCATCTTGGTGATGCCGCCGATGATGGGGCGGAAGGTGCCGGCGTCGGTGAGGATGCCGAAGAACAGGATGGAGAAGATGAACATGACGCCGGTGGCGGCCACGCTGCCGATGCCGGACGAGCCGGTGATCAGCCCGCCCAGCTTCTTCACGTTGGCCATGAAGTCGATCACGCCGGGGGCTTTCTCCGCGTCGGTGACGATGAAGGCGCAGGCGAGGATGCCCGTGATGAAGGGGACGGCGATGAGCGCCACCGTGGGCGAGGCCTTTTTGGTCATGATCAGGACCAGCATGACGATGACCGTCAGGAAGCCCAACAGGGCCAGGGCTAGTTCAGGGGACATAGGGATACCTCCTCTTTTTCTCTTGCAACCCAATTCCACTTGCCGTTGCGTCTTGATAGATAAGCAAACGCCATGCCAATTTTCAGGACAGTGGCGAAAGCCGCTGGGGCGCTAAGAAAAAAGATCTTGAAGAGAAATAGGCCAGGGCCGGGGGATCCTAAGATCTTAGGATCCCCCGGCCCTGGGGCTCGGCCGGTCACGCCGGAAAGACCTGCGGAACAAGCAGTTCTAATATTCTGGAATATCATTCTAAAGACTTAGAACTCGGAGGCGTTCAGCTTGTTGTAGAGGCTGGCCAGGGAGATGCCCAGCTCCTTGGCGGTCTTCTTTTTCCCCTCCAGGCTCTGGCCGTTCTTTTCCAGCAGCTTGCGGATCTCCCGCTTCTCGAAGGCCCTGACCCGCTGGGCCAGGGGGAGGCAGTCCTCCTCCCGCCGGACCAGGTCGGCGGGGAAGAACTCGGGGGTGAGGAGGCCGGAGGGGGAGAGGTAGGCGGAGAACTCCAGCACGTTGCGCAGCTCCCGCACGTTGCCGGGCCAGGAGTACTGCTGGAAGGCGGCGTAGATGTTCCGGGACAGCACCTTCATGACCCCGTATTTCCGGCAGAAGAAGGCCAGGAAGTTCTCCGCCAGGGGCACGATGTCGTTTTTGTGCTCCCGCAGGGGCAGCACCGTCAGCGGGACCACGTTCAGCCGGAAGAAGAGGTCGGCCCGGAAGTGGCCGTTCCGCACCGCGGCCTCCAGGTCGGCGTTGGTGGCCGCGACCAGCCGGAAATCCACGGGCTTGGGCACCACGGAGCCGATCCTGGTCACCGTTTTGGTCTCCAGGGTCCGCAGCAGCTTGGCCTGCACGGACATGGAGACCGAGTTGATCTCGTCCAGGAACAGGGTGCTGCCGTGGGCCGCCTCGATCAGCCCGGTCTTGCCGGTGTTCAGGGCCCCGGTGAAGGCCCCCTTCTCATAGCCGAACAGCTCGGCCTCCAGCAGGGTCTCCGGCAGGGCGGCGCAGTTGACCACCACCAGGTCCCGCTGGTTCCGGGGGCTGTTTTTGTGGATGTAGTGGGCGAAGACCTCCTTGCCGGTGCCCGACTCGCCGGAGAGCAGCACCGTGGCGTCGGTCTGGGCCACCTGCTTGGCGGCGTTCAGCAGCCCCTGCATCTCCGTGCTCTCGGCGATGATGTCGGCGTCCTCCACGGCCAGGCCGTCCATGGTGACGTTGGTCTTCAGCCGCTCGGCCAGGTGGTTTGCCCTGCTGTAGTCCTGGTTCAGGGCCTGGATGTCGTACCGCTCGGATATGGCGTACTCGATGTTCCCCGCGCCGTCGAACACAGGGGTGACGGTGACGCAGTACCTCCGCTTGGCCCCGTTGGTGGCGATGGTGGTCTGGATGTGGGTGATCGGGGCCTTGGTCTTGTAAACGGTGTCCACGATCGCCTTGTCGAAGATGCCCTTCTCCACGAACTGGTAGACCGTCTTGCCGATATAGTCGGCCCGGGTCCGGCCGCTGGTCCGCAGGATCTCGCGGCTCACGAATAGGAACGTGCCCTTGTCGTCCAATATGCTGATCCCCACTTTCAATGTGTCCAGCACATCCTCCAGACTCAGCAGGTCGGATAGCAACATATTCTTTCACTCCCGTCCAAACGTTCAAAGACCATTCGGCATATTATACCTGAGTTTGCACTTTTATTTCAACCTCGACAAAGAGGGTTGTGAAAATTTGTCCGCGAGTTGTGCAATTTGACGCCAGTGTTGTGCAAAACCGCTCGAACAGGCCGTATTTCACAGCCCCGCACAGGCCGGAAACAGTGTCCTGGGGCCGGATGGAAAAGTTGGCATGAGATCCGCTAGTCATGAGGGCAGATGCCTGACTGTGACGCCGGTCAGCAAACGACAGCGAGAGGAGGGGAGCGGGCCCCTTGGCTTCTTCGAGGCCGAAAGCAAATCGATCGAAATAATGAGAGGGAGAAACGATCATGGATATGGTAACGATCGTCGGCATCATCATGATGCTGATCATCATTGTTCTGCTCACATCGAATAAGGTCTACCTCACGGTCCCCTTCACGCTTGTTCCCCTTATCGCGGCCTTCTGCCTGGGCTACTCCCCCGTGGAAGTGGTGGAGCTGATCGCCAGCAGCCTGAAGAGCACCATGTCGGGCACGGTGCTGATGATCGTCTTCAGCATGGTATTCTTCCGCATCCTGGCGGAAGCGGGCTTCTTCGACTTTTTCGTCTACCAGATCGTCCGCTTCACCAAGGGCAGCGCCACGGCGATCTATCTGGCCACGGTGGTGATCTGCGCTGTCGTGGGCATCACCGCCTCCCCGTCCAGATCTATATCGTGCCCATCCCCGCCATGCTGGCCCTGTACGACCGCTACGGGCTGGACAGGAAGATCCTGGTCTTCCTCTGCGCCATGATGATGGCCGTGGTGTCCCCGCTGCCCTGGTCCTCGGTCACCCTGCTGATGGAGACCGCCCTGAACTGCGACCCCTTCGAGGGCATGTACGCCTCCATCCCCGTGTCCGTCGTCCTCTTCATCGCCACGATCCTCTGCTGCTTCTACTTTGGGAAAAAGGACAAGAAGCTGACGGCTGTGGGGGCCGGGGAGGTGATGCTGGAGGATCCCCGGAAGTCCGGCAAGCCCATGTACCGGCTGAACCTGCTGTGGATCAACCTGATCCTGTTCGTGGGCTGCCTGGTCATGATCGTCTGCGTCCGCAGCATCTCCAGCTGGGCCACCTTCATGGTGTTCCTGGCCCTTGCCATGCTGATCAACTACCCCGACCCCAACGACGCCCGCAAGATCTATGACATGACCGCCCCGGCCATCTTCAACTACGTGGCGATCGTGCTCCCCATCCAGGTGCTGATCGGCGTCCTGGAGAACACGGGCATGGTCACGAAGTTCGTCCAGCTGATCATCTCGGCCTTCCCGGGCAATTTCGCGAAATACACCGGCGTGATCCTGGCCCTGCTGATGCCCATCGTCTTCCGCTTCGTGCCCTACCAGCTCTATATCGCCATGCTGCCCTTCATCGCCGGCATCGGCGCGGAGTTCGGGATCGCCCCCGCCCAGATCCTGGCCCTGTTCCTGGGCACCCACTGGGTCAGCAAGATGAGCTCCCCCTGCGTGGCCCAGACCTACCTGGGCCAGAACCTGGCGGGCATCGACCTCCAGGATTTCATCAAGTGGACGACCCCGCTGATGCTGGTGATCAATACCGCCGCCATCATCGTGGGCCTGGTATTCGGCACCTTCGGGATCTGACCGGAGGACATATCATAGGGAAGAGGCCGCTGCGTCTGCAGCGGCCTCTTTGCTGTAAATAAATGTTCCGTGACCGGATATAATAAGGAAAATCTAAAAAAGGAGCCCATTTATGGAACGCATGTCTTGGATGAAAAAGGGGCTGGCCCTGGGGGCAGTGTTCTTCCTGGCCGCCCTGCTGGTCAAGCCGATCGGTGTATCCACCCAATTCTCGGTCCTCTCCGGCATCTTCCACAGCGCCCTGGACGATACGCTCATCACGGAGGACCCGGAGCGGGAGACCGGCTACGCGAGCACCAACGCCTACTACGATAAGGGGGACGGAAAGCTGGCCCGGGCCATCCAGGACCCCTGGAACTACGATTTCGTCTTCGTCCTGGCCATCCCCTTTGGCGCTTATGCGGCTTACGCCGCCAACGGCAAGCGCCGCAGCCCCATGAGCGACTTGGGCCAGGACGCGCCTCTGCCCCAAGAGGGCTTCATACGCCGCTATCTTCCCGCCTTCCTGGGCGGCTTCATCATCCTCTACGGCGCCCGCATGGCCGACGGCTGCACCAGCGGGCACATGATGAGCGGCATCATGCAGGGGAGCGTCAGCGGCTATCTCTTCGCCACGGCGGCCTTTGCCGTGGCGATCCCCCTGGCGCTTTGGCTGGGCCGCCGGGCCCCGAAGGGAGGGAGCGGGAGATGAGAGTGGTGTTGGCCATCATCCTGGGGATGCTGTTCGGGGCCGTGCTGTACTGGACCGGCGCCTCCTCACCCAAGAAGCTCATCGCTATGCTGCGCCTGGAGGACCTTTCGCTGATGAAGAGCATCGTCTTCGCCATCGGCTTCGCCAGCGTCCTGCTGTCCCTGTCCAGCCTGCTGGGCTTTTTCGACCAGAGCCACCTGAGCGTGAAGGGCATGGATCTGGGCGTCATCACCGGCGGACTGCTCTTCGGCATCGGCTTCGGCACCGTGGGCACCTGTCCGGGCACCTGTGTGGCGGCCTCCGGCAGCGGCGGCTATAAAAAGGCCTTCAGCGCCGTGCTGGGCGGCCTGGCGGGTGCATGGGCCTTCTCCATGACCTACGGCTTCTGGCGTGGCCTGGGGCTCTTCAGCACCCTGGACTGGGGGAAGCTGACGCTGTTCCACATCTCGGACCGCTTCCCATCGGTCTTCCAGATGGGCTATGTGGGTCTATCGATCGTGGGCCTGCTCTTCATCGCTGCCGCCTGGGCCCTGCCCCGCGGCCGGACCTAGCGTGGACGGCGCCGCCAGCGGACATGCTGGGGCGGGACATGCCGGACATCACTGTTAGGAGGAACGATATGACCATCACATTCAAAGGAGCGCCCGTGACACTCAGCGGGCGGCAGCTCAAAACCGGCGACACCATGCCGGAGTTCACGCTGACGGACCAGGCACTTCAGCCTGTCCATAGCAGGGACATGGAAGGGGTGCGGGTCTTCCTTGCCGTCCCCTCCCTGGACACCGGCGTCTGCGACCAGGAGGTGCGGCGGTTCGACCGGGAGGCGGCCCGGTTCCCGGGGGGCACGATCTATGCCGTCAGCCTGGACCTGCCCTTTGCCCAGGCCCGCTGGTGCGGCACGGCCGGCGCGGAGGCAGTGCGCACGCTGTCGGACTACAGGGACCACAGCTTCGGCGCGGCCACCGGCACGCGCATCGAGGAGCTGGGGCTCCTGACCCGGGCGGTCTTCGTGGTGGACGGCAAAGGGAAGATCGCTTACGCCGAGTATGTCCCCGAGGTGTCGGATCACCCCGACTACGAGGCCGCGCTGTCCCAGCTGCGCGCACTGGACGGTTGACGGCCTGGACCATCGTGCGCAAAAAGCCCGCTGCGGGGATCCCGTATGGCCTGACCGTCAATACCAGAAAGCCTGATCCTGTTAGACGTTCTGAAAGAAGGCAAAGCCCTGGGTATTGGACAGTCTAAGTTGACTGTCCAATACCCAGGGCCTTATTCGATCGAGCGCATGGTGTGGAATGTGATCCAACAGATTTGAGCCGCAAGCGGACGCAGGGACGGGCCGGGGAACAGCACCCCGGCCCGTCCTTTCGATGCTATGGATCTTTTGTGGGCTTGGTCAAAACGTCTTTGATCAGCCTTCTCCGGAGTAACGGGTCAAGATCGTTGCTACCTCAGCGCGGGTAGCCTGACCGGAAGGATCCAATCGATTGCCCGCCTTTCCAGTAATGAGCCCTTCGGCAACGCACCAGCGCATGGCGTCGTACGCCCAGGAAGAGATGCTCTGACGGTCGGTAAACACGGACAGGTCTGCGAATGCTTGCGCCTCGCCCACCGCGCTGCGGTGATAGCGGTAAAGGATGGTCGCAAGCTGCTCACGGGAGACGGGCAGGTCGGGCATGAACATCCCGTTATCATAACCCTCCACGATGTGGTTTTCCGCGGCCCAGCCCACTGCGGCCGAATACCAAGCGCCCGCTTCCAGATCCATAAACGTGGTTGCGTCCGCCGCCGTGGAGGGATGCTCCATTCGCCACAGGACGGTGACCAGCATGGCCCTTGTCATGACCATATCAGGCTTGAAATTCGTCTCGCTCACACCCGAGAAAATTTGATTCTCGTAAACGTATTTGACGGATCCATAATACCAACTGCCTTCCGGTACGTCGGTAAATGGCAGCTTACTGCCTTCCGGCGCTTTGGCGGCGGGCAGTTTTGTCTCTTCGATGACCCAGTCGTCGTCGCGGTCAGAGCTGCTGCTCGAGGATCCGCCGCTGCTGCCGCTGCCGCCGTCGTTATCGGACGAGCCGCCGTTATCACTACTGCTGGAGCCGTCGGTCAGATCGTCGCCATCTCCGATATCACCCTCGCCGCTGGAGTCGGTGTTTTGGCTGGGATCCGAGATAGTGATCGTACAGGTGGCGCTGTGGTCGCCGGCCGTGGCCGTAAGGGTGACGGTGCCGGGGGCGACCGCCTTCACGGTCCCATCAGCCTCAACCTCGACCACAGCGGGATCGCTGCCTACCAGCGCGGGCAGCGCGGACAGCGTAGCATTTTCCGGCGCGTAGGTGACCGTCAGCTTCGCCTGCTCGCCGACCTTCAGAGCCAACTGGGCGGGGTCTATACGGATGGACTCCACGGGGATGACCTCCGGCTGCGCCTGGCGCAGGAATTTGGCATCCGCCCAAGCTGCGTGGTCCCCTGCGTTCCCATTGCCGGAATCGCCGACGGCCAACTTCAGCTCCTTGGCGCCGGACAAATCGATCGTGACAAATTGGATGGGGGTCCCATAGTTCATCAAGCCGCTGTCAAACACTACTTTACCGTCCAAATAAATTTTGTAGATCATGCTGGGCGCATTACGCGCACCCAAGGCGTGGTCAGCTCCGACAAACGTCTCAAAGGTATCATAAGAGCCGGACGAGATGTCGTAAATAATCTCGGAATTAGCGTGGGTACCGAGCCCCTTAGGCCAAGCTATTGTCTTGATGTTGGACCAATCTGACATTTTCAGCTGGGTGGATCCGTCCTGAATAGATTTGTCGCGCTGCACCTCGTGTTTGGGCCAGCCGCAGGTGGCGGACACCCAGTCCATATCGCTGGCATAGACGACTGCGTCGGTGGCCAGGACCGGCAGCTTGAACTGCAAGTCCTTTCCGTGGAGCTTTGTCTGGTAGGTCACCACGTAGCTGCCTGCCTTGGCCGTATCGAGACCGCCTAGGTCGATATCGAAGTCGGCCTTGATATTGTTGCCATTGTCGTCTGTATATCTGACATATGCCATGGGATCGAAGTCTTGTCCCTCTGTCAATGTTACGTGGTCTGGCAGGGTTACCTGCGCGGAAACCACCTCGGTCTCAACGCTGCCGCTGGACGGTCCGGCGTTCAGCTCCAGATCATAGGGCTTTACCGTGTAGTTGTGCGCGTCGATATTCCCGGGGCTCACACCGGTGAAGGTATTCGACTTTGTGTAACCGATGACCTTCCCGTCGGCCAAGATCTCATAGCCGAGCAGCGCCTGCTGGTTCCGCTCGTCCAAGGGCGCTATCTGGATCGTCAGCTTGCTGTTGGCGCTGGTGACACTAGTGATCTCAGGGGTCACGTCGCCCTCGAACGAGGTCGGGCCCTTCGGCTGATTGGCCTTTGTCCATAGGTACCATATCTTTTTGTCGAGCTTTGGCAGATTCCAGCTATTCAGGATCTGCTGTCCCTTTTCGGAAAGCGCCCCAAACTTATAGCGAACAAAGTACTCCGTCAGGTCCTGGCCGATCGCATGGCTGGCGTACAGCACGAACTTTTCTGCGCTGTTGAGGCCCGTCTCATCAAACAGCGCCTTGGCCCGGTGCTCCGCTTGGACGGTGGTCCAATAGGTGGGGTCGTACAGCTCCAGCTGCCAGAATAGAGCCAGCTTGTCCCAGTACCCGTAGTTGTCAAAGCCAGGTGTCTCCTGATAGTCGTCGGGGGACTGGTTGGCAAAGATGGGGCCGTAGGCGACCCGGTCATTTTGGCCCCATACATAGTTCCAGTGGTTGGCCAGGACGTTATTTGTCACCTCGCCCCAGGTAAGGCCGCCCGCATCCATTTGATGACCCAGTTCGTGGGAAATCAACCAGTTGTTACCGTGCCCTTCTCCACGGAACATATTGGTGACATCATTTTTCCAAAATCCCAAATGTCCACCGGCTGCATAACCACCTGCGTAGGGCTGCATGTGGCGGACGATGACCAGCGTTTCTCCGCGATCCGGCCGCCCGTCCTTGCCGTCGACTCCCATAAAGGCAAAACAGTCATCAAAGTATTGGTTCCAATAATCTACGACCGTCTGGGGATTTTTTCCCTCTTTTAAATAGACATTGTAAACGGCAGAGGCGTCGCCGGTGAAGATAAAATGATCCGAGTAGATCTCGCATACGTCCACCACCATGCTGAGTTGGTCCTTGTTTTCCTTGTCGGCGTCCAGCTTCTCTTTATACGCAGCCAAGCTCTGCTTAAAGGCCTCCACGTCGCCGCCGTCCCGGAACAGAGGATAGTTCTCTCCCCCCTCGATCCGTACCCGCGGCGCAGAGCCCTGCTGCGCAGGCGTGTAGGGGTTGACCAGATAGATCGGTCCGCCCTTTGCGACGAACTCGCTGGTATACCGCTTATCGAGTGGGATATCCGGTACGGTCACGATATTTTCGCCTGCATGTAGGCTCCTGCCCGCACCCGGATAATTCCAGGTGCCGACGTGCTGGAGGGCTAAGAGGCTGGGGACCGGAGCCCCTTCATCCACGTCCACATATATCTTAAGCGTCTCCCCTGGGTGGGCCACGATACCGGTGGGGATGGAATTGGAGCTCAGTGCGCCCATGCCGAGCACTTTGCTGGCGTAAGCGGCACGGTTTCCTTTCTGCTCCAGAACCATGACCTGGCTGGCCAGTTCTCCTGGGTGGTCAATGATGTATTGGGCCAGCTCCAGGCGCTCGAGGAGGGACGTCCGCATGGGATGGGCCTGCGCCTGCTCAGTCCACGACTGGATATCCGCCGCAGAGATCCCCGCCTTTAGTTCGGACATGGTTTTATCGGTGAACATACTGTTGATCGTATCGGGCAGGGGATCGTCCCGGTAAAAGTGGAATTCACTTGCGCTGGCCCAATCCTGGTACGCCTGTGTCCATTCAAAGCGGAAGCGGCGAAACTGCGTGCTTGGGAAGCGTATCTCCATCTGCGACCCCGTCACAGCGGCCGAGCCGCTGGCTACCAACGTAAAATCATTGCCGCTGTCGGTCAGGGACGCATAGATCTTAAAACGGGTAGGAAAGCCTTTTGGCTTTGTGCCGTCCTGTCTTGTGGCATAGATAACACGGGAGAATTCCACCAGCTCTTTGAACAGGAACGTGACTTGGCTGGTATGATTTGCGCCGTTTGCTTTACCTGCCTCCCAATGAGTCGACCAGTTATCGTCCCAGCACTTGCTGATGTTGGAGCTTCCATATTGTCCTGCGTTTGTCGTTACAGCCTGGATCTTGTCCTTGCCGATGCGATATACCGCATCATATGCGGACAGATCAGGGCTTTTTGCATAGGCAAAGCTTTGCACCGTAGCGCTAGCTCCATCGGAACCTCCATCCGGACTCGCCCCCAAGGCCTGTCTCTTATACACATCTCCGAGCCCACGAGACCAGAGAGGATCTCGTATGCCGTCTTCTGCTTGAA
>OKVW01001166.1_pt1 | contig 11619 bp, 7 predicted proteins | sample 1606991 | NCBI WGS metagenome assembly OKVW01 (sample SAMN03281021, study PRJEB24777) | human gut metagenome | isolation source: fecal sample PR177 from 1 month old male Malay infant, vaginal delivered...
CTTGTATGCCGCGCCCCTTGCGAAGAGCACCGGCTCCGCAAATACCTTCCTGCGGTAACACACCAGCTTCATAAACTCCCCTGCCCAGTCCTGGCGGTCAAAGCCTTTGCCGGTGAGGAAGATGGAGGAAAACAGCTTCTTGGTCAGCAGCCGCTCCCCGCAGGCGCAGAGTATCCGGTCCGCCAGGCGGCTTCCGCTGGGCGTCTCCAGGATATCCAGGTTGAAGGCCTCCTCCATGTCCTCAAAGTCCGCCTGCACCATGTTCTTCTTCATGCCCCGCTGTACCTTCATCTCATAGTAGCACAAGCGCTGGGAGGACAGGTCGAAGAGTCCTACCTGGTTGGTCCACAGCTCCTTTTTCTGGCTCAGCACATAGTACACAAAGCTTTCCATATGGGAAATGACATGGACCCTCTCCCTGGGTAATCCCAGAAAGTCCGCGCAGTACATTAGCGAGTCCATGATCTTAACATCTACTTTTTGGAGGGAGATTACCAGCTGGGCAACCTGCTCCTCATGAAATTCCTGTTTGGGGTACTCCAGCATTTTCTGTATGAAAATGTTCAGCAGGCCGCTGCCTGTATAGCGGATCCCTCCGATGGTGGACGTACCGTCCTTTCCCACCATCTTTAAAAGCTTATCGACAATTACACCCTCGCCGATCAGGGTGCATGCATACGCCTGCTCTCCTGCCAGCCAGGTCTCCTCCTCTTTCTTACGGCAGATCACCGTAGGAATCGTCCATGACTTTTCCTTATCATAACAGCAGATCCGTGTGTAATCGTCGTTTAGATCCAGCCCAATTACAAGTCCGTCCATAGACAGCCCCTTTCTCACATAATCGGAAACAGCTCAGAGAGCACTGCGGCCTTTTTCAGATAATCTTCCATTGCCTTTTTAAGGGCGGCTTCATCCTTCCTGCCCAGTGCAGTTCCCATTCTATTTAACAGGGCAAAGCGGCTGTTTTCCTTCCCATCCAGCTTGTGGTCGCAGGATACCTGCCCCGAATCCGCCAGAACGCGTTTGCCCTCTCTGTAATCGTATATCTGGTATTCCATGGTCTCCCCCTCAAACAGAACCTTCTGCTTGACGAAGATTCCCTGGTACACCCTCCGTATATCTTCACTGTGATACTGGTCTTCATGGGGCAGAATCCGCACCATCAGCTCCGGCCTGCCGTCCTTTTTGCCCAGGTATTCAACCATGGCCTTATCCATCACATCCTCCGGCACAGCCATGTGTTTGGCCAGATCCCTGGTGTAGGCGAATATCAGGCCTTCCTGGATCAGAAGGCCGCCGATCAGCCGGCACAGCTTCAGCTGGTCATCCTTTAAGGAATCGCAGGAAGCGTAATACCGGGTCAGGGCCAGCAGATAGATGGTGGGCACCTTGTCCTTCTCGATGCTGGAGTTCACTGCGCTCTCCAGATACTCGAACACCCGGCTGTCCACATTCCTGCGTTCCAGGAAATACTCCACGCTCTTCACCGTAAAATACGCCTTGACCACACTCTCCCTGGTCTTTTTCCTGGTGACATACAGCTGGAATACGGAATCGATCTGCTCAGTGTCCCCGGTAAACATCATCTGAGCCAGCAGGCGCTCCTCCAGATCATATGTCTCCACATGCTCCTTGACGCCCTGGACCAGCACCTCGTACATCTGGGCCACGGTGCCGTTGTAATGCTCACAAAGGTAGTCCAGGATCACGCTGTCATACCGTTCCTCCCTGAACACACCGTAGGCCATGTCCAGCAGAACATCATCCTGGTCAAACAGGTTCTGTAAGATCATCTTAGTGCACAGCTTCAGGCGCCGCGGGCTGCTGATGTATTCGCAGCCGTAGCAGCAGATCATCTCATAGGCCTCGTGGATGTAGTTCTGGCCGATCAGCGTCTCACAGATCATCTGCCGCTGCTTAGTCTCCAGCCGCTCCTTGTCCATCTGCACCAGATAGGCGCAGTCAAAGGCAGACAGCTCCTCCTGGTCCCTGGAAGCCTTCCGGCAGTAATAATCCGTCACCAGGGCCGTCAGGCGCCGCTCATAGACCGGATTTAAGCTCATCTCCTCCATGATCTGCTCCACCAGCTCCGCCTGTTCGTCCCGTTCAATGCCATGTTCCAGAATGTTCCGGCACTCCTCCAGGCGCAGCATGGCGTGCTGGGGGTATACCTCATAACACTTCTTCAAAAGCTCCGGCTTATCCATCACCGGCACCTTCCAGTGCTTCACATCCAAATACCTGTTGCCGAAGGCATCCTGGAACAGCAGCACAATTTTATCCGAATAAATAGGCACATAGGCCACCTGGTCCTCCAGCAGATAGGCCTGGTCCTCGTTCAGCTCCTCATAGCGGACAATCACGTACTTCATCCGGCTGTCCCTGCATTTGATCCTGTAGGAACGCAGGATTCCGGGCAGCACCCGGGCCACCCGCACATCGATCATGTCCTTGTAGATCATATGGTCATAGATCACCGCCAGGCTGCTGTCAATCCTGGACGCAAACAGTTGCTCCATGGCAAACTGCTCCATGGGCCGTGTATAGGTCTGGTACAGCTCCTGGGATGGATTCATGTAGAGAAGGATATTCTTGTACAGAATCAGACGGCTGTGGGTATCTAAATCCTTGTCGTAGGAGAAATACAGCAGCACCTCACGCGGCAGCAGGTGGCTGTAGTCCCCGGGCAGGGAGTACAGGAAATATTCGTACAGCCTGGTCAGATTGACGCCGCTTTCCAGAGCCAGCTCATACCAGGCAAAGGGCTGCGCGCCCTTGCGGTCTCCCTTGATCAAAATGCTGCATACCGCCTCCAAGACTTCGATCCGCGGATACAGTTCATAGATCCTGGTCATCAGGCGCTCATACATCCTGCGGTAATGGCGGATGGACAGTGCCAGACGGGCAGCCCTCACAGCCAGCTCCTGGCTCACCATGCCCTTTTTAATGCCCAGGTACAGTACCTGCACCTCGAAGTCCCCCAGGTTGGCTAAAAGGCCCTGGTGGTTCTCTAAAAGCCCCACTGCCGCCGCATAGAGAAAGGGGCTGCGGCTGCCCTCATTGTACATGGACTTCATCCGCAGATACAGCTCCAGGGGATTCTGCTTCAGGGTCTCGTCCAGCTTCACCAGAAGGAAGAACAGATACTCATAGGCAGCCGGTCCGCCCTCCAGGTACTTGTTCAGCAGACGGACCAATGTCTCCTTCTGGGACTCCGAGGGACTTAACAGATATCTCAGATACTGGTAGAAGCAATAGTTCACCACATGCTTTTCCCTTGTCTCCAGCACATGGTCCCTGCACTCGTCAAGTGCCAGGGACGCGGCTTCATTTTTACCGCCCAGCAGAAACAGCTCCGCCTGCAGCAGCTTCACCAGATCGTCCTCCCGGTAAGCCTCCCTGAGGTGGTCCACCTCCCGTGCCATCTGGTTCAGCAGCAGGGCCTGCTCGTAGATTCCCGACTCAAAATTCAGCCGCAGGGACAGGTAATGCAGCAGGCTGTCCTTGTCCATCCCCCTGTCCGCTTCCGGGTCCCGGTGGGTGATGTCCACCGTGCTGTCCCCCTCCGCCTCCAGGACAATGGTAAATGTCTCTTTCACCGACGAAATCCTGATCCGCCCAAAATTTTTGCCCCGGTGAAGCTTCTGGGGCCGAATGCGGTAGTACACGCTGCATTTCCCGCCGGAAAAATCCTGATCCGTCACACGACTCTGGAGCAGCTCTATAAATTCCTCGTCCGCCGACAGGTCCGCCGAAAGGTAGCCCCATCCGCTGCTTCTTATCTCAATTTTATCTTCAATGGTCTCCAGGGGATTCTCATAGACCCGGTCTGCGGTATCCACCGTCAGCTCCACCGGCTCCTTGACCCCCAGCGCCACCAGAAACTCTTCCAGAAGATTCCTTCTGCCCGGCCTGCCCTTTAAACCGTCATAGATGGTCCGGCAGCGGGTGTCCTCCATAAAGGGCGCGTCCACAAAATCCTGGTATTCAAACAGCTGCAGTGCCCTGTCCAGATCCCTCTTGGCCAGGCGTCCGAAGTCATCGGCAGTCTTAAGGCTCTCAAGTGCCTCGCCGGAAGCTCCCGATTGAATGCGCAAAGAATAAGGAACCTCTTTTTCACCGCCATTGGTTACCAGATAAAAGGATCCCTTAATAATTTCACCGTTTTCACAATATTTGCTGTTGACTTCGTATACAATCCGGTTTCGCAGGCCGCCGAAGGCGTTGTTTGCTATGGTCACCCTCGGACTGCTGGAATAAACGAGACCCTTGATGTTCAGACCGCCTGCGCTGTTCACCAGAATCTCTCCCCGGGCCGTGCTGCCTGCCTCCACATTTGCATTTATCTCTTCCGGGATAATGGCAAATTTCGGTACCTCGCTGTCAATGATGCCCTTGGCCAGCCGGTTAATCCGCTCTCTCATAGTACCACCGTATCTTTATCCTTTGCTCATAATGTATTATGATAGCACATTTTGGCTTGAATTAAAAGTCAAAAGTTGATATGATAAAGGAAATTGCAGTTATGCCCAGTATATTATGGCAAAACGAAAAGAACGATGGAGTGAGTGCGAGATGCTGACAGAACCTATGACCCTATACAAACTGATGAATCTGTATATGTTAAAACAGGTGAATTTCCCGCTGACCAACGCTCAGCTGACGAATTTCTTTACAGAGCACGAGTACACCACTTATTTTACCCTCCAGCAGGCTTTAAATGAGCTGGAGGATGCCGGGCTGGTACACAAGGAGCCGAGTCACAACAGCACCCGCTACGAGATTACACGGGAGGGTGAGGAGACCCTGAACTTCTTCGGCAAGAATATCTCCCCCGCCATTGTCAGCGATATGGACCAGTACCTGAAGAATAACAAATTCCGGCTGCGGGAGGAGGTAGGCACCTCCGCAGACTACTATAAGGCCACCAACCAGGACTACATTGTCCACTGCGAGGTGCGGGAGGGCAAGACCGTGCTGATCCGTCTGGATCTGGCTCTGCCGGACAAGGAGCAGGCTGAGGCCATGTGCAACAACTGGAAGGAAAAAAGCCAGGAGATCTACTCATTTGCCATGAAAACCCTTCTCGCCTGATCTGACCGTGACGAAACCGCCGGCTAGTTTACCGGCGGTTCTTCTGCATTTTCTTCTTCCTGGTCCTGTTCAGGCTGCATATTCTTTTCAATCAAAGCCCAAATCTCATCTCTTCCCTGCTTGGTTTCCGCTGAAAATGGAATAAGAATTCCATCTTTTTCCATCTGCAGACCGGTACGGATCAGCTTCACCTGCTTGGCGATCTGGCTGCGCTTGATTTTGTCCAGCTTGGTGGCTATGATCACGGGGTGATATCCGTTGTACACCACCCACTCGTACATGGACTTATCGTTGGCCGACGGCTCGTGGCGGATATCCACCAGCAGGAACACCATTTTCAGCACAGGGGACTGGCGCAGGTAGCGCTCAATCATCTTCCCCCACTTCTCCTTGGCTTCCAGGGACACCTTGGCATAGCCGTATCCCGGCAGATCCACAAAATACACCGCATCATTGATGTTGTAGAAATTGATGGTCTGGGTCTTTCCCGGTGAGGAGGACGTCCTGGCATATGCCTTCCTGTTCATCAGGGCATTGATCAGGGACGACTTGCCCACATTGGACTTGCCTGAAAAGGCAAATTCCGGGAGAATATTCTCCGGCATGCGGCTGGTTACGCCGCACACTGTCTCCAGATTGACACTTTTAATTACCATGCTGCTCTTCTCCTTCCTGGGGCACCAGCGCTTCCCTCAGCACCTGCTCCATATCCTTCACATAGACGATCTCCAGTCCCCTGGTGATCTCCTTTGACAGCTCGGCCATATCCGGCCGGTTCTTGTCCGGCACCAGCACCTTGCTGATGCGGGCCATTCTGGCTGCCAGAATCTTCTCCTTCAAGCCTCCGATGGGCAGCACACGGCCTCTCAGGGTGATCTCCCCCGTCATGGCCACCTTGGCCAGCACCTTCTTGTCAGTCACCGCAGACAGCATGGCCGTGGCCATGGTGATGCCCGCAGAGGGGCCGTCCTTGGGCACCGCGCCCTCGGGTATATGAATGTGAAGATCATGCTTTTCAAAATAGTCATCCCCCACCTGGTAGGCAGGGCACACGGAACGCACATAGGACAGGGCCGTCTGGGCGGACTCCTTCATCACATCCCCCATCTGGCCGGTCATCATCAGCTGGCCCTTGCCGGGCATCACATTGACCTCTATCTGCAGGGTGTCTCCGCCCACGCTGGTCCAGGCCAGTCCCCGGACAATGCCCACCTCGTCCTCCTCATTGGCCGACTCAAAGGTGATCTTCTCCTTGCCCAGATATTTCTCCAGGGTATTCTCCGTGATCCGGATGGAATTCTTCTTATCTTCCAGGAATTCCCTGGCAGCCTTCCGGCAAATATCACCGATGCGCCGCTCCAGGTTGCGGACTCCCGCCTCCCTGGTGTAGTTGTGAATCATCTTCATCAGGCTTTTATCCGTAAATGACACCTGGCCGCCGGTAAGTCCGTTGCGCTCCAGCTGCTTGCCCACCAGATAGTCCTTGGCAATGTGGAATTTCTCATTCTCCGTGTAGCTGTTGACCTCGATCAGTTCCATACGGTCCAGCAGAGGACCAGGAATGGTCTGGGTTGTGTTGGCCGTGGCGATAAAGAGCACCTGGGACAGGTCAATGGGCTGTTCCACATAGTGGTCCCTGAACTTGATGTTCTGCTCACTGTCCAGCACCTCCAAAAGTGCGGAGGAGGTGTCCCCCTTGTAGTCGCTGCTGACCTTGTCTATCTCATCCAGCAGCATCAGCGGGTTGCAGACCCCTGCCTGGCGCAGGCCCTCCACAAGACGGCCCGGCATAGCTCCCACATAGGTCTTTCTGTGGCCGCGGATCTCCGCCTCATCCCGCACGCCTCCCAGGCTGATGCGCACGTACTTTTTGCTCAGCGCCCTTGCCACTGAACGGGCGATGCTGGTCTTGCCGGTTCCCGGAGGTCCGACCAGACAGATAATGGGGCTGGTGCCCTTCTTGGTCAGTGTCCGCACAGCCAGATATTCCAGGATGCGCTCCTTCACCTTGTCCAGGCCGTAGTGGTCCTCGTTTAAGATCTGGGCCGCGTGTTTTAAGTCCTCATTGTCCTTGGAGACCTTCTTCCAGGGCAGCTCCAGCAGGGTCTCGATGTAAGTGCGCAGCACGTTGGCCTCCTGGCTTCCTGCCGGCATGTTCTTAAAACGGTCGATCTCCTTCTTCAGCTTCTCCTTGGTCTCCCTGTCTGCCTTCAGCTGTCCCAGCTTCTTCAGGTACTCGTCCGCGTCTGACATGGTATTGTCCTCGCCCAGCTCCTGACGGATCACCTTCATCTGTTCCCTGAGAATGTATTCCTTCTGGTTCTTGTCAATATCAGCCTTCACCTTTTCCTGGAATTCCTTTTTGATCCGGTAGATCTCCATCTCCGACAGCAGCGTGCGCAGAACCACCTCATACCGCGCTTCCAGGGTTGTGCTCTCCAGCACGCCCTGGCGCACTGTGTAATCCCAGGGAAGCTGGATGACGATCTGGTCCAACAGCTCGTCCAGCTGGTCAATAATCCGCAGCCCGGGCAGGATCTCCTTGGAGAATTTCAGGTTCTCCATGCCATAGGCTTCTAATTTATCTTTTACGATCCGCAGCATGGCCTCCCTGGTCAGCCCGTCCAAATCCGTATCTTCCGTATCTATAATGCCAATCTGCCCAATCAGGGCCGGTTCCTCGCTGTCAAAGCAGAACAGTTCCGCCCGTTCCAGCCCCTCCACCAGCACGCGGACCAGCTTGCCCGGCAGCTTCACCAGCTGCTTAACCACAGCCACTGTCCCCACCTGAAACAGGTCGTTAATATCAGGTTCCGCCACCTCGGGATGCTTCTGAGCCACCAGAAATACCTTCTGGTCCCCGATCATGGCCTTCTCAACCGCCGCTACAGACCGCGGCCTGGTGATGTCAAAATGCATCACCATCTTGGGCAGTATGGTCAGCCCCCGTAATGCCACCACAGGCATTGTCATGATTTGTTCATCCATACTTTTCACCTCAGATTTCCATGTATCTTTAAATGGCCGCTGCAAGGGTGTATACAACCACGCATCCTGACGGATTCTGGCTTATATCCGGTTCGCAACGGCCATTATTTATCTTGTATTATGCAATTTCTCCGGTCTTATTGTCACCCCGAAGCCGTTCCCCGCGGCTTTTTCTCGGCCCTGCGGGCACATCCCGGTATATCAGCTCCGGCTGTGCATTCTTCTCCACCACGTCCTTGGTGATGGTGCAGATGCCAATGGTTTCATCTGACGGAATCTCATACATCAGCTCCATCATCACCGACTCGATAATTGACCGCAGGCCTCTGGCACCGATCTTCCGGTCCACAGCCAGCTGGGCAATTGCCTCCAGCGCGTCAGGAGTGAATTCCAGCTTCACATTGTCAAGCTCGAACAGCTTCTGATACTGCTTAGTCAGCGCGTTCTTGGGCTCGGACAGAATCCGTGACATTGCTTCCTTGGTCAGGGATTCCAGGGATACCATCACCGGCACGCGGCCGATGAACTCGGGGATCAGCCCGAACTTGGTCAGATCCTTTGGCTCCACTTTCCTGAGAAGCTCATCAATATTCAAGTTGTTGCGGTCCGCAACCTCAGCGTTAAATCCGATGGAACCAACGCTGATCCGGCTTTCCACAATCTTCTCCAGCCCGTCAAATGCACCGCCGCAGATAAAGAGAATGTTGGTTGTGTCAATCTGCAGCAGCTCCTGGTGGGGATGCTTTCTCCCGCCCTGGGGCGGAACACTGGCAACCGTGCCTTCCAGAATCTTCAAAAGGGCCTGCTGTACGCCCTCGCCGGACACGTCCCTGGTAATGGACACATTCTCGGACTTCTTGGTAATTTTATCAATCTCATCGATGTAAATGATGCCGTATTCTGCTCTGGGTATATCATAATCTGCTGACTGAATCAGCTTCAGCAGGATGTTCTCCACATCCTCGCCCACATATCCTGCCTCTGTCAGCGCCGTAGCGTCCGCAATGGCGAAGGGCACATTCAGAATCTTGGCCAGCGTCTGAGCCAGGTAGGTCTTGCCGGAACCGGTGGGTCCCACCATCAAAATATTGCTCTTCTGCACATCCACATCCATGTGCTGGCAGGCGGTAACACGTTTGTAATGATTGTACACCGCTACGGAGAGAACTTTTTTCGCTTCATCCTGTCCGATTACATATTCGTCCAGGAAGCTCTTGATCTCCTTGGGCTTTAACAGCCGGATGTCTGAGAGACCCGGTGTTTCCTCATCGGTGCTGCCTTCCAGCTCCTCTTCCAGAATCTCCGAGCACAGCTCGATGCACTCATCACAGATATAGACATTGTTGTTGCCAGCTCCGGCTATCATCTTACGCACCTGATCCTGTGTTCTCCCACAGAAAGAGCAGCGGATCGTGTCATCTGTCCTAATTGGCATACTATACCTAACCTTTCATTCCATTCAAATTGACTGGCCGCAGTTCATCAGTGGTTGGTGATGATCTGATCCACAAGGCCGTAATCCAGCGCCTCGGCAGCGGACATGTAGTAATCGCGCTCTGTGTCGCGCTCAATCACATCCAGGGGTTTGCCTGTGTTGGCAGCCAGAATTTCATTCAACTTGCGTCTTGTCTTTAAAATGTTCTCGGCAGCAATCCGGATCTCTGTTGCCTGGCCCTGGGCTCCGCCTGAGGGCTGATGGATCATGATCTGGGAATTGGGCAGCGCGAAACGCTTGCCTTTGGCTCCGCCGGAGAGCAGGAATGCTCCCATACTGGCAGCCATGCCGATACAGATGGTGGATACATCGCTCTTGATATAATTCATGGTGTCATAGATAGCGAATCCCGCGGTCACCGATCCGCCGGGGCTGTTGATATACAGATTGATGTCCTTGCCCGGGTCCTCAGACTCCAGAAACAGCAGCTGGGCCACAATCAGGCTTGCCGATACATCGTTCACATCCTCGCCGAGGAAAATGATCCGCTCTTTTAACAGCCTGGAGTAGATATCGTAGGAACGCTCTCCACGGCTGGTCTGTTCAATGACATAAGGTACTAAACTCATAAACTGATCCTCCTGTCTGTCCGTCTTGCTAATTATTTGCTCATAAAACCAAGGAGACTCCCAGCAGGCCATACCGGACACTAAGAATCCCCTTGCTTCTTGCGTACTGACTATACCAGCTTAGCCTCTGCCACCAGGAAGTCAACTGCTTCCTGAACAGCCAGGTCTTCCTTCAGCTGGTCTTTATCCTGTTCGCTCATATAGTTCTTTAATTTGTCAGCTTCCATCTGATAGGAAGCAGCCATCTTCTCAATCTCTTCGTCCAGTCTCTCATCAGATACCTGGATGTTCTCCTGCTTAACGATGGTCTCCAGCACCAGTCTGGTCTGGATGCGCTTCACAGCCTGAGGACGGGCCTGGCTCTTCATCTGCTCTAAATCCATGCCGGTGTACTTCATGTACATGTCAAGGGATAAGCCCTGGCTCTGCATTCTGCGCGCGGTATCCTGCATCATGTTCTCCACCTGTCCGTCGATCATTCTCTCAGGAATCTCCATGGAGGAGGCTTCTACTACTTTATCCACAACGCGGTTCTCATTCTCGGTAGCAGCTTCCTTCTGTTTCTTCTCGGAAAGCTTTGCCTCAATATCCTTTTTGTATTCATCCAGAGTGTCAAATTCGGAAACTTCCCCTGCAAACTCATCGTTTAACTCAGGCAGTTCTTTCACTTTGATCTCTTTTACGGTAACCTTGAAGGTAGCGGGCTTGCTGGCTAGTTCTGTGGCATGGTACTCAGCAGGGAAGGTAACATTTACTTCGCAGGCTTCGCCGACGCTCTTGCCGATCAGCTGCTCCTCAAAGGTATCGATGAATGAGTGGGAGCCAATGGTAAGAGGATAGTCGGAAGCCTTGCCGCCGTCAAACTGCTTGCCGTCCACATAGCCGTCGAAATCGATCACTACCTGGTCGCCGTCGGCAACAGGCCTGTCCTCGATGGACAGCAGTCTTGCGTTCTGCTCCTGCACCTTCTTTAACTCAGCTGCGATGTCCTCTTCCTTCACGGAAGCGTCTGCCTTCTCTACCTCAATGCCCTTGTACTGGCCCAGGGTAACTTCCGGCTTCACTGCAACTGTTGCTGTATAAATAAAGGTCTTGCCCTTCTCGATCTGCTCAATGCTGATCTCAGGTCTGGATACGATGTCCAGTCCGCTCTCCTTCATGGCGTCTGCATAGGTCTCATTGATGGCCTCGTCAGCTGCATCCTCATAGAATACGCCGACTCCGTACATCTTCTCAATCATTGCCTGAGGCGCTTTGCCCTTACGGAAACCTGGGATGTTGAATTTGTTCTTATTCTTATTGAAAGCCTTCTTGATTGCGCCTCCAAACTGCTCTGCCGGTACTTCTACAGTCAGCTTTGCCATGTTTTTCTCTAATTTTTCTACTTGTAAACTCATTGTATGGGTTCCTCCTTAAAATATATGTGGTTCGCCCATATCCAGAGGGCGCTACACTTCAATTTACCATTATAGC
>OKVW01001167.1_pt1 | contig 11616 bp, 10 predicted proteins | sample 1606991 | NCBI WGS metagenome assembly OKVW01 (sample SAMN03281021, study PRJEB24777) | human gut metagenome | isolation source: fecal sample PR177 from 1 month old male Malay infant, vaginal delivered...
TTTCTCGGTGAATGCCCGCGTGCCGCCAAAAAGGACTTCGGAAAGGTTAGAAAATACCAGTTCTGCGTTAAGCTGACAGAGTCCATGCAATTTTCCTACGCCAATCTTTCCGGACACTACCTATATTCCACAAAGCGTCCTTACACAGCAAAACACCTATCAATACCGATTGCGTTTTCTCCACTCATTTGGAGATATATTCATAATATTTTTAAATGCACGTGTAAAATGAAATTGATTGGCATAGCCCACTAAAGGGGAGATCTGAGCGATCGTCATATCAGTGGAGCGAAGGAACTCACAGGATTTATGAATGCGGTATGTGATCAAAAATTCCTGTGGGCTTTTTTGCGTCATTTTTTTGAAAAGTTTACTGAAATAGCTGCGGTTCAGGCTGAGATTAGCCGCCATATCCTCCACGGAAATATCTTTCATATAGTAATTCTCAATAAAATCCACAGTAGATTGTATATAAAATTTCTTAATATCATTTTTCGGGAGGGCTCTTGCTGTTTTAGAGCTTTCGATCAGTGCGCTGAAAAACAGATAAGTATAGCCCATGATCTCCGGGGCAGGGGAGTCCGGATGGTCGATTATATAGCTGAGATAAGCATATACTTTCTTTTTTCCCTCTTCATTTAAGGAATTATATATTGGTGATTCATGTGAAAGTCCTGCATGATTGACATATTCTTTTGCTTTTAGACCGTCAAATTCTATCCACATATATTCCCAGGGATCTTTTTCATCAGCAGTATAGTGAATGACTTTATTCGGCTCGATTAAGAATGCCTGGCCCGCGTGCAGATGGTATTCTGCTTCGGATTTTTCGGTACCGGCCCGGTAAACGCCAGTTCCGGATATAATATAGTGAATCAGGTAATGATTTCTCATCGCCGGACCGAAGGTATGAAAAGGCTCACATTGCTGGTAGCCATATTGATAAATGGTAATGTCAAAAAAATCATTACTCAAAAAAAGATAGTCGCGCACGTTTTAGCACCTCATTTCCATAAATTATCTTTTGTATTATATACCATTATGTGTCCTAGCGTCAATGACAGAGTATAAATGACACATAAAGGTATAAATGAAATAATACCATCGCATGTACAAGGTTTGTGTAAAGTGTTAATATAAATCACATAGAAAAAGGCGTATTAGTCAAAATGCTGGAAATATAAGGCTGCAGACTCTATAATTCCCATAATAAGTTTGATGATATGCTGAAAGACTTGATAATAGGACCAGAAACAGTTTATGAAAAACAAATGACAGGAAGTAATATTAAGGTAAAAGGAGATTTAGAAAATGATAAAAATGAAAAAAACATGCGCACTTGTTATGGCTGGAATTATGGGATTATCCCTTACAGCTTGCGGCAGTTCAGGAAATACAGGAGACGGAAATGCTACAGATAGTACTACGAAGGAATCTGCAGCAGGAGATACAGCATCAACCACTGAAAATGCATCCGGTGATGCGCTTTCCGTTATGATCTGGGATACTTACCAGGAACCGGGATTAAAACAGATAATGGATGATTTTACAAAAGAGACGGGCATCCCAACACAGATTCAGGTTGTTACCTGGAATGAATACTGGACACTGTTGGAAGCAGGAGCACAGGGCGGATCAATGCCGGATGTATTCTGGATGCATTCCAATGAAGCACAGAGATATATGGAAAATGATATGCTCCTTGACCTGACGGATAAAATCAAGGATAGTGATAAACTGGATATGAGTAAGTTCCCGGAAGATATCAAGGAACTTTATTCTTATAATGATCATGTCTATGCAGTTCCAAAAGACATTGATACAATCGCACTCTGGTATAACAAAACCATGTTTGACGAAGCCGGTGTAGCTTATCCGGATGATACATGGACCTGGGATACTCTTGCGGAAGCAGCGAAGAAACTGACAAAAGAAGACGGATCACAATATGGCCTGGGAATGAAGAGTGATACAAATCACGAAGGTTATTACAATATCATTTATGATATGGGCGGAAAAGTAATATCTGATGATAAGAAGACTTCCGGATATGATGATCCGAATACTATTAAGGCAATGCAGTATGTTGAGCAGCTGATCAAAGACGGTTCTATGCCAAGCAGCCAGACCCTTTCAGAAAACGGACCGGATGTATTGCTGAGATCCGGACAGCTGGCTATGGCATTCCAGGGCTCCTGGATGATCTCCAGCTTCAAAGATGATGACTATGCAAAAGAGAATCTGGACGTAGCAATTATGCCAAAAGATGCGGAATCTGGAAGAAGATGTTCCGTATACAACGGACTTGGATGGGCAGCATCTGCAAATGGCAAAAATACAGATAATGCTTGGAAACTGATTGAATATCTTGGAACAGAAGCAGCACAGAAAAAACAGGCTGAATTAGGTGTTACCATGTCCGCTTATGAAGGAACATCCGAAGACTGGGTTAAATCTGCACCTGAATTTAATTTACAGGCATATTTAGATGTACGGGATGACATGGTAATCAGACCTTACTCCAGATCTACTGTAATCTGGGAAAACAAAACAAATGAACTCTTAAAAGACGTATGGGCAGGAAATGCTGATATGGCTGAAACCTGCAAGAAGATCGCAGAAGAAATGAATGCATCTTTAGCAGAAGAGTAAAATACAGATAAGTTACACTGCTTTAACAGTTATATGTAAGCAGATTGTGATTCATAGAAATAAGTGTGGCGGTATGGCAGGTCTGCTGTACCGCCATCAAATTAAAAACGAAAGGAGTTGGGATAGATGTCAAAGAAAAAAGTAAAAGGCACTTCCCGCGCCCGCAACGAATTTCTCTGGGGCTGGGCGTTTATATTGCCAACGATGATCGGGTTAATTGTTTTAAATATTATCCCAATCGTACAGACTATTTACCAGAGCTTTTTTAAGACTGGAGATTTTGGAAAGGGAAATTTATTTGTTGGAGCAGACAATTATCTGAAACTTTTTGGAGACGGACAGGTGTGGCAGGCATTATTAAATACTTTTAAATATGCAATCGTGGAAGTTCCTTTTTCCATAGCCATTGCCCTTGTTCTGGCTGTTTTGCTCAATCGTAAGATGAAAGGGCGCAGCGTTTACAGAACAATTTTCTTCCTGCCGATGGTTGCGGCACCTGCTGCAATTGCTATGGTTTGGAGATGGTTATACAATTCTGACTTTGGTCTGATTAATAATCTGACCGGTGCAGACACCAATTGGATCTCGAACCCTAAGATTGCGGTATTTGCCATCGCGGTTGTGGGCGTATGGTCCATTATCGGTTACAATATGGTGCTGTTCTTATCAGGTTTGCAGGAAGTACCGCATGACTATTATGAGGCGGCAGAAATTGACGGTGCCACCGGAATCAAACAGTTTTTCCACATTACCATACCGCTGATTTCCCCAACCATTTTCTTTGTACTGGTGACCAGGGTAATCGGTGCATTACAGGTATTTGATCTGATATTCATGGTGATGGACAAGTCCAATCCGGCTCTGGAGAAGACACAGTCGCTGGTTTACCTGTTCTACCGGTACTCATTTACGGAGAAAAATCTCGGCTATGGTTCCACAATTGTAGTACTGCTCTTAGTTGTGATTATGGTTATAACTGTATTTCAGATGATCGCACAGAAAAAATGGGTTCATTATAATTAGAAGGAGGGAAAGTAATGGAATCGAAGAAAAAAGTAGTATCTGTATTAATTCATGTAATTTTGATTTTAATTTCTATTACCATGCTGGTACCTTTCCTCTGGATGATTTTAACCGCATTTAAGTCGGTAACGGAAGCTACCCAGGTAGACCCTTTTATCATATTTCCAAAGGTTTGGAGAACAGATGCTTTTAAAGCGGTGTGGGATAATATGAATTTCCTGCTGCTTTATAAAAATACATTATTATTAATCATTGGCAGGGTATTATGTGCGGTAATTACAGCCACTATGGCGGGTTATGCTTTTGGCCGTCTGCACTTTAAAGGCAAGAACCTGATGTTCTCCCTTGTTTTGTTCCAGATGATGATTCCTGCGCAGATCTTTATCATACCCCAGTATCTTATGATCAGTAAAATGGGTATGATGAATACGATTTTTGCCCTGGTATTCCCGGGACTTGTAACGGCGTTTGGTACCTTTCTCTTAAGACAGGGATACATGGGGCTGCCAAATGATCTGGAAGAGGCAGCCAGATTGGACGGCTGTAATATTGGACAGACATTTTTATTTATCATGGCTCCGTTAACAAGATCTGCGATGGTGGCATTGGGTATTTTTACCGCCGTATTTGCATTTAAAGATCTGATGTGGCCCATGATTGTAAACACAGATAAAAACATGCTGACACTCTCTGCCGCACTTGCGAAAATGCAGGGACAGTATGTAACGAAATTCCCGGAACTGATGGCAGCATCCCTGATTGCCTGCCTCCCGATGATCGTTATCTATGTAATATTCCAAAAACAGTTTATAGAAGGAATTGCTACTTCCGGCGGTAAGCTGTAAAACAGTTAATCGTTACTATGAGCGGCCTTCTGGACGTGAATAGTAACGTAAAACACGAATCGAAAAGAAGGAGGCCAATGGAATGGCAATTACATTTGACCAGGAGAAAAAAGTCTTTACCATACAGACAAAAAATGCCACCTATCAAATGATGGTGAGCAGCTATCAACATTTAATACATGTGTATTATGGAGCAAAAATCAGCAGCATGGAATTATCCTACCTGATCCGTGGAATTAACAGAGGATTTTCCGGAAATCCCTATGAGGGCGGTAATGACAGAGGGTATTCCCTGGATACCTATCCTCAGGAGTATTCCACTTTTGGAATGGGGGATTACCGTTCCAGCTGTCTTCAGGCAGAGAATCCGGATGGAAGCCAGGTGACGGAACTGTTATATGTTTCTCATAAAATATATGACGGTAAATACGGACTGAAAGGCCTGCCGGCAGTATGGGCAGATAACGGGGAAGCCCAGACACTGGAAATCGTTTTAAAGGATCAGGCAACTGATTTGGAAGTAACCTTGTTATATGGCGTGCTGGAAGACTATGATGTGATTACCAGAGCCTGCCGGATTAAAAATGGAAATCAGGATTCTGTATATCTGAACAGAGCTCTGTCGGTATGCCTTGATTTTACAACGGATCATTTTGATGTTATTTCCTTCTATGGAAAACACAACATGGAGCGGATGATGCAGAGAAGAAATGTCTGCCACGGGAAAGTGCTGATTGACAGTGCAAGAGGGACGTCCAGCCATCATGAAAATCCATTTATGATTATCTGCGACCGGGATGCCGGGGAAGAATATGGGGAATGCTTTGGTGCTTCTCTTGTATACAGCGGCAATTTTATGGCGCAGGTGGAAGTGGACCAGGTTAACCAGACACGGTTTGTCATGGGAATAAACGGGGATGGGTTCCGGTATAAGCTGGAATCGGGAGATGTGTTTACCACACCGGAAGTAATTCTGTCTTTCAGTGCAAGCGGCCTTGGCACCCTGTCCGGTAATTTCCATAAATTATATATGGATCATCTGATCCGAAGCAAATTCAAAAAGCAGCGCAGACCGGTACTTATCAATAACTGGGAAGCAACGGAATTTGAATTTGAGGAAGATACGCTGGTTTCTATCGCGGATAGTGCCAGGGATCTGGGCATTGAATTGTTTGTTATGGATGATGGCTGGTTCGGCACGAGAAACCATGATCTGAGCGGACTTGGTGACTGGTTTGTAAATAAATCAAAGCTGCCTTCCGGTGTTACCGGACTTGCTAAAAAGATTAATGACCTGGGCATGAAATTCGGTATCTGGATTGAGCCGGAGATGGTAAATGAAGACAGCGAACTGTTCCGTAACCATCCGGAATGGTGTATGCGCGTCCCGGGCAGAAAGCCGAATCTGGAGCGGTTCCAGCTGGTTCTGGATATCTCCAGGCAGGATGTCAGAGATTATCTGTTTGAAACCATTGGCCAGATCCTGGATGAAGCGAATGTGGAATATGTGAAATGGGATATGAACCGTAATTTTGCGGATGTTTGGTCCGGATTACTGCCAAGAGACAGACAGGGTGAAGTATGCCACCGTTATGTCCTGGGACTTTATGATCTGATGGAGAAATTTGTTACAAAGTATCCGGATATCCTCTTTGAAGGGTGTTCCGGCGGCGGCGGAAGATTTGATGCGGGCATGCTGTACTATATGCCGCAGATCTGGTGCAGTGACGACACCGATGCCATCGAACGGATTCGGATTCAATATGGAACTTCGTTTGGATATCCCATAAGCTGTGTAGGAGCCCATGTATCTGTCAGCCCCAATCAGCAGACAGGACGGAGCACACCCCTTCAGACAAGAGGTACTGTAGCGATGGCTGGTACCTTCGGCTATGAACTGGATGTAAGGACATTGGATGAAGAAGAGCGGGAAGCGGTGCGGCAGCAGATACAGTTCTTTAAAGAGAATTATGACCTGATTCAGTACGGTACGTACTACCGTCTGAGCAATCCGGAAGAAAATCACGATTACGCCGCTTGGCAGTTTGTAAATGAAGATGGCAGCCGTTCCCTGTTCAGCATTGTGGTTCTGCATTCTTATGCAAACCCGGCATTATACAGGGTTAGAGTAAAAGGATTAAAACCGGACAGTTTCTACAAAGTGAATGAGGAAGACCGTATCTATCAGGGAAGTGCGCTGATGAATGCGGGAATAAATATTCCTTTGGTAAATGGAGATAATCAGAGCTTTAATTATGAAATAAAAGAAGTTTAAAAAAGAAATTGATTGCATTTGCATCAAATTTTCAATAAAATCTGCAGCAGAATCAAAGCCCGCATTCCGTTTTAAAAGATGGCATGCGGGCTTATTTTTGTGAAGTGATGTATATGCATTTATCAACTTCCTGCATCACTTATTTTTTTCTGTAATTTTTAGGCGTGCAACCCATATAATCCTGAAAAATTTTCCCGAAATAACTGCTGGAACTAAAACCACAGCATTCACTGATGGTCATAATACTTTTGTTAGTCTGAAGCAGCATCTGGGCGGCCATTCGTATTCGGTGTTCGTTTAGATAATTCATAGGTGAAAGTTTGATGCAGCGCTGAAAACACCGGCTGCATTCCCGTGTGCTGATATTGGCAGTCATAGCAATATCCTCCAGTGTGATTTTATCCATATAATGATCATGGATCAATTGCATCATGGCTTTCAGCCGTTCAATGTCAACATTATTTTTCTCTGTATTCTGTTTTCGTAAATCAGCCGTTTCTTCAAGCAGAATGCACCAGAACCGGCTCAGCTCAGATCGGATCTCAAATTCATAGCCAAAACACTCCTGTTTATTTAATTCCACAGTTTTCAGAAATTTTTCTATCAATTGAATTCGTCTGTAAGAATCATGAGAGATGGTATAGACTTGAAAATCTTTGTTCTGCAGAACAGGGAGAAAGTATTTTTGTTCAAAGAGACTGTGATACATTCCCGTAAGAAAATGCATATCAAATAAGTGTGCATATAATTTACAACCGCTCATTTTGTCTTTTGCATTTACACTGTGCATGATACCAGAATTGATAAAGACGAGATCACCTTTTTTTAAGAAATATACTTTATCTGCTGTTTTAAATTCTATTTCACCCTCTTCGATATAATCCAGTTCAAAAAAAGGATGCCAATGCCAGGGAATGCAGCGGTCAATATAATGGTCCAATTCAGCAAAATTACATAGATATGGGAATTCCACAGAATCGACAGGAAATATTTCTTTATTTTCCTGGGTTGATTGAAAATCTGAATGAAATATCATAGCAGCCCTCCTGTTACCGATTGTACATCAAGCTAAAATTAAAAACAAAAAAATTCGAAAAAATTATGTAAAAGCAAAGATTTTAGTTAGATTATATAGAATCAGAGATATAAAAGCAAGTCTGAATCTTGATATATTTAGACTTAATCGGTGTTTTTTAAAGACAGAATTTGAAATATAATGAATTTATTAAGACATAAGTGACTTGGTAGGAAGGCAAAAGAGAAGGAAGCGTTCTATTATTTTAAGGAGAAAGAGAAATGGCAGCCGAGTTCAAAATAAAGATCACCCGAATTTCCCATTGTAAAAAGTATTGTGAATTAGTAGAAAGCTTTCACTTCACTGGGTATATAAAATCAGGCAGAGAAATCATTGAAAAAGACGATATTTTAAGAATTATAGAAAACTGTTTATTTAAGGAAGTGCAGTTTGTTGTCTATACTTGTACGGACACAGAACTTGTTTCTATTCAGAACTTTCTGGCACATTCGGGATTGAGTCATAATCAGATATAAAATCATGAGAAGAAGTGTCAGAAGTGTCTAGAAGGAGCACCTGCGTCTTTTTTTGTATAATAGAATAATAAGTTTTAAATAAATTATAATATGTAACTAAATGAAAAAATGTGTTGCAATAATATATATATTGTGATAGAATAAATATCGTAATACTATTCTTAATGCTGGCAGTTCTGCCAGAATATTTCCAATTTACATGACAATAAAATAAGGCGTTGCTATGCTTGCCGTAAGTCGCTATAATAACTCTATACCCTCTTACGAAGCAAAGGCTGCTGCCTTGCAGTAAGAGGAGGACTGACAATGAAAAATTCGCCCCAAGTAAGTAATATGACCGAAAATAACAAAACGGCTCCAGAACCATTTATCATGCGCCCAACGGTGGACTTCTGCTTTAAGGAACTAATGTGCAGTGAGAAAGCAAGAAAAGGATTAATTGCAGCATTTTTAAATCTGGATCCAAAGGATATTCAGGAAACGATACTTCTGAATACCAACCTAAGAAAAGCAGCTGAAAATGAAAAGCTTGGAATTCTGGATGTGAGGGTTAAAATGCATGACAATACCCAGATCGATCTGGAGATGCAGGTATTGCCATTGCATTGCTGGGAAGAACGCACCCTGTTTTATGCCTGCAAAATGTATACAGACCAGATTGTAAGCGGGGATAACTACGATGTTCTGGTGAAATGTATCCAAATCAGTATACTGGACTTTGCATTTCTAAAGGATACCGATCAATGGTATTCCTGTTTTCATCTCAGGGAAGACCAGAGAGGGAGCTTGTATTCCGATAAACTGGAATTGCATGTACTGGAACTGCCTAAGCTGGGAAAATGGGAAGAGCCGGAAAATGAACTGTTACAATGGGCGAAATTCCTGAACGGAAAACGGGAGGAGGATTTCAAGGAAATGGCGGAGAAAAACGAATACATAAATGAAGCATATCAGATCTTAAAAAACATCAGTGCCGATGAGCAAAAAAGATACGAATATGAATCCAGAGAAAAGGCAATCCGGGACCATAATCACATCATCTATATGGCTAAAAAAGAGGTAAAAGAGGCAAGAGAAAAGGCACTGGCAGAAGGACTGGCGGAAGGACTACAGAAAGGCCAGGAGGAAGGGATAAAAATATTAATCCAGGATAATCTGGAAGAGGGTATTATTCATGAACGAATTGTTGCAAAGCTGCAGAAACGATTTAATCTGGATTATGATTCGGCTGAAAAATACTATGAAAAATATAGGTAATCTGATATTGAGAGATCCGGTATTTTTAACAGTGAAGGGGCTGCCGCACTATGTTATTAGTGAGCAGCTCTTTTTCTGTGTAGAGCAGTCCCCTGCGCTTACGGAATACCAATTAAAGATTGCGTGCCGTTGCTGTTTTCTATTCAATATTATTGAGCAAGAATCATATTTTTATAGTCTTTTAAGTCCCCGGAAATGGATTCCGTTATTACCGGATAAGCATCCAGGTCAGCGATCTTTACCATTGTGATACAGCCGTATTTACTGGAATCTATGAGAAAGTAGGGTTTCGCTGAGTTTTGCAGAGCCAGAGATTTAATTACTTTTTCATTGATATCATGATTGGTTATGCCTGCCTGAATGGTAAAGCCGTTGGCACCCAGGAAGCATTTATTAAAGTTAAGATCCTTTAGGGTTGATTCTGCGATTGGACCAATACATGAGTTGGTGGTGGCTTTAATATTTCCGCCAACCATAATGGATGGTACGCCATAATGTATGAGCTGGTTGATGTGTGAAATGCTGTTGGTAATTACGGTTATATTTTTATCCGTTAACAACGGGATCATCTGATAGGTAGTACTGGAGGGGTCAACGAAGATTACATCGCCATCCTCAATCAGGGAAACTGCTTTTTTCGCTATCAGACATTTCGCATCTCTGTTTAAATCAAGCTTTGTGGTAATGCTGAGTTCTGTAGGCTTTTGGGCTAATTTTACGCCTCCTCCGTGGAGCAGAACTATTTTGCTTTCTTTTTCTAATTTAGATAAGTCACGTCGGATGGTGGAGATGGAAATATTCAATACATCCATTAAGTCTTCAACAGATACAATCTCGTCGTTGGAGAGAATATTCAGTATCTTTTCTTGGCGCATTGCAGGAATCATAAATCGTGAGCCTCCTTGATTAAATCTTTTTTTCATTATATCACATTTGCTGAACCATGAATGAACTTTTTTTAAAACTTAGCCGAAAAAAAGTTTGATTTCGGTCAAATATTGATGCGGAGTTGATTATTTAATGCACTTATTTTGACTGGCATATTAGTCATATGAATAAATGATGTTAGGATAGCTGCTCAATTCTGGTATTAACTTCTCGGTTATGATGGGATAGTCATTGATATTCGCCAGTTTTACCATGGCAACTACATTAAATTTACTGGAATCCATCAGGAAATAAGGATCACAGCTTTGTCGGACCGCCAATGTTTTAATCACGTTTTCATTGATATCATGGTTGGTAATACCGGAAGTTATGCTGAAGCCATTTGCTCCAATAAAACTTTTGTTGAAGTTAAAACCTTTCAGGATGTTTTCTGCTATCAGCCCAATGCAGGAATTTGTGGCGGCTTTAATGGAACCGCCCACCATAATACAGGGAATTTTATAATTGATTAATTCATCGATATGTGAAACACTGTTCGTAATAACCGTCACCCGGTGTTCTTTTAAATAAGGAATCATCTGGTAGGTAGTACTGGATGGATCCAGGTAAATTACATCTCCATCTGCGATGAGAGAAACTGCTTTCTGTGCTATTTTGTCTTTGGCATCCTTATGCAGACCCATTTTCGCAGTCATGCTCAATTCTGTTATTTTGGGAAGAAGCCGGATACCGCCTCCATGAAGGAGCATGATCTTATCCTGCTTTGATAATTTCAACAGATCTCTTCTGAGGGTAGAAGGGGATATATTCAAAAGCTTAGTTAATCTCTCGGTTGTGATGATATCTGTATCTGAAATCATATCAATTATTTTTTTCTGGCGCAATTCTGGAATCATTGCTACGCCTCCTTTGATTTTGCTTACTATATTAAGTTAAGATTTATTAATCATACCATAATATGGAGAGAAAGTGAACAATTTTATTCAAAAAAGTGAAGTAAAATGAAAAAAAGTGAATACAATATGAAAACAAAGCCTGAAAACTAGTACGCACAGCTGCCAGAAAGCAATTTTAAACCACGCTTTAGAGCCTGTTTGAAAATTCACTCCTGCCATCTGCAAGCCC
>OKVW01001168.1_pt1 | contig 11590 bp, 9 predicted proteins | sample 1606991 | NCBI WGS metagenome assembly OKVW01 (sample SAMN03281021, study PRJEB24777) | human gut metagenome | isolation source: fecal sample PR177 from 1 month old male Malay infant, vaginal delivered...
CGCGGCAGGTCCTATCTGCAGATCGGCGCTGCCTGCATGGGGATCTCCGGCTCAGCCATAGATCCTGATTTCTTCGAGGAGTACCTGGGCATGCGCGTGGAATCTGTGGACGAGGTGGAGGTGCTCAGAAGAATTGAACAGGAGATTTACGACAAGGCGGAGTATGAGAAAGCCCTGGCGTGGACGCTTAAGAACTGCAGGGAAGGTGTGGACAAGAATCCGGAGTATGCCAGGAAAACGGCGGAGCAGAAGGCCGCTGACTGGGAGTTCACGGTTAAATGCGCGCTGATTATCAAGGACCTGATGAACGGCAGCAAGCGTCTTCCCGGGGGACGGGAGGAGGAAGCGCTGGGCCACAATGCCCTGGCAGCAGGATTCCAGGGACAGAGGCAATGGACCGATTTTTGGCCCAACACCGATTATCCGGAGGCGATCCTCAACACCTCCTTTGACTGGAAGGGACCCAGGGAGCCTTATATTCTGGCCACGGAGAATGACACCTTAAACGGCGTCAGCATGCTGTTTCTGAAGCTGCTGACTAACCGCGCCCAGATGTTTGCGGACGTGCGCACCTGCTGGTCGTCGGAGGCGGTTAAAAGGGCAACAGGATATGAGCTGGAGGGGAAGGCCAGGGAAGCGGGCGGTTTCATTCATCTGATTAATTCCGGGGCGTGCTGCCTGGACGCCTGCGGGGCGGTGAAGGATGAGAATGGACAGGGAATCATCAAGCCGTTCTGGGAGATGAAAGAGGAGGATGTGGCAGCGTGCCTGGCTGCAACACAGTGGTGCACATCAGACCAGGGGTATTTCCGGGGCGGAGGCTATTCATCCCGCTTTATGACAAGAGCGGAGATGCCGGCAACCATGATCCGTCTGAACCTGGTAAAAGGCGTTGGCCCGGTGGTCCAGCTGGTGGAGGGCCACACTGTGGTTCTGCCGGAAACGGTGGCGGACCATATCTGGAAGCGGACGGATTACACCTGGCCCTGCACCTGGTTTGTACCGCGGGTAACGGGGCAGGGAGCGTTTAAGAGCGCCTACGATGTGATGAATAACTGGGGAGCCAACCACGGCGCCATCAGCTACGGCCATGTGGGAGCAGAGGTGATCACCCTGTGTTCCATGCTGCGGATACCGGTCTGCATGCACAATGTGCCTGAGGAGAAGATCCTGCGTCCAGCCTGCTGGAATGCTTACGGCATGGATAAGGAATCCCAGGATTACAGGGCCTGCGCGGCCTATGGTCCCATGTACCGGTGACCAGGAGGTGAATGGATGGCGGAGAAAAAGTATGTGATCGGCGTTGATTTCGGGACAGAGTCCGCACGGGCGGTTCTGGTGGAGGCCGCTACAGGGGAAGAGGCGTCCTGTTCCGTGGAAATGTATCCCCATGGGGTGATGAGTGAATCCATTCCAGGAGGCAGGAAGCTGATGGAGGACTGGCATCTCCAGGATGCCATGGACTATATCCAGGTTCTAAGGGATACGGTGCGCACTGTGGTGCGGGAGGGAAATGTAAGCCCGCAGCAGGTTATTGGAGTGGGAATTGACTTTACGGCCAGCACAATTCTGCCGGTGGGAAAAAATCTGGAACCCATGAGCGCTGTGCCTGAATATGCCGGGCGTCCCCACAGCTATGTGAAATTGTGGAAGCATCACGCCGCCCAGAAGGAGGCGGATCAGATCACGGAGCTTGCAGCACAGCGCGGGGAAACATTCTTAAAGCGCTATGGCGGAAAGATTTCTTCTGAGTGGATGTTTCCAAAGATCCTGCAGATCCTGCACCAGGACCCGGAGCTGTACCAGGAGACGGATCTGTTCATGGAGGCCGGGGACTGGCTGGTATCCCGGATGGTGGGGAACATTGTCAGAAGTACGAATACCAGCGGCTATAAGGGGATGTGGAGCGGGGACAGCGGCTATCCCTCCAACGATTTTTTCAAAGCCCTGGATCAGCGTTTGGATGGGATAGCGGACACCAGGATGCGCGGGGAGATCCGCCCGGTGGGAACAAGGGCCGGGGGATTGACGCAGGAGTTCTCGGCCCTGCTGGGGCTATGTCCGGGCACCGCTGTGGCGGTCAATGTGATCGATGCCCACGCAGCAGTGATTGCAGTGGGCGCGGTAAAGCCGGGACAGTTTGTCATGGCCATGGGAACCAGCACCTGCCAGATGCTGATCGCTGAGAGGGAGACCATGGTTGAGGGCATCTGCGGCTGTGTGAAGGATGGGATTATACCAGGCTGCTACAGCTATGAGACGGGGCAGGTGGCAGTGGGTGACTCCTTCGCCTGGTTCGTGAACGGATATATAGGCGGGGAGATGGAGAAGGCTGCCGGGGAGGAGGGGCTGGGGCTGCACGCCTATCTGGAGAAAGAGGCTGCCAAGCAGAAGGCAGGAGAGCATGGCCTGATGGCTCTGGACTGGTGGAACGGTAACCGGACAGATCTGGTGGATGCCAATTTAAGCGGAGCCATCATCGGCATGACGCTTCAGACAAAGCCGGCGGATCTGTACCGCGCCCTGCTGGAATCCACTGCGTTCGGCGCCAGGAAGATCATGGACAACTTTATTAAAAACCAGGTGGAGGTAAATGAGCTATTTGCCTGCGGCGGACTTCCGGCAAAGAACAGCCTGCTGCTTCAGATCTATGCGGATGTTTTAAACCGGGAGATCAGGGTGGCCCAATCCGGACAGATCACAGCATTGGGCGCGGCCATCTACGCAGCGCTGGCGGCTGGGAAATCGGCCGGCGGATACGATCAGGTGCAGGAGGCGGCAGAGGCCATGGCCAAGGTCCGGGCAGAGCCGGTAGTCCCAATTGCGGAGCATGTGGAGGCCTATGACCGACTCTATCGGATCTATGACAGGCTCCACGACTTCTTTGGGGTGGAGAACGCCGATATCATGCACGGGCTGAAGGAAATGAGAACGGGGGAGGGACAGGCATGTTGAAGGGAATTTCGCCGGTGCTGCAGCCTCAGATGCTGAAAGTGCTCTGTGAGATGGGGCACGGGGACCGGATACTGATTGCAGACGGGAATTTCCCTGCGGAGTCCATGGGAAAGGATTCGATTGTGATCCGCTGTGACGGACACGGGGCCAAAGGGGTTCTGGAGGCGGTGCTGACCGTGTTCCCCTTGGACAGGTCTGCGGATCAGGCGGTATTCCTCATGGCAGTATCTCCTGGAGATCATGTAAAGACGCCGGTCTGGGAGGAGTACAGGCAGGTGATCGCCCGGTATGATGACCGGGGGGCCGTTGAGCTTGAGCGTTTTGCATTTTACGAGATGTCCAGGAACGCTTATGCCATCATAGCCACAGGGGAACAGAAACCGTATGCAAACGTGATGCTGCAGAAGGGTGTAGTATCAGAATAATTTAAAATGGGAGGTTAAAATGTACAAAGGATTATTAACATCAAAGATATTGACGGCAGCGGCAGTGGGACTGATTACACTGGGTATGCTGACAGGCTGCGCCGGGAGTGCAGGCGGCGTATCAGAGGCGGGAAGTTCTGTAACAGGGGCAGGAGACAGCAGCGGCGCGGCTGAGGGGGCAGGAGGGGCGTCCGCAGCAGGACAGACGGAGACAACGGCCGGAACAAATGGGGATATTACCATCCGGTTCCGCTACTGGGCAGACAACACCGATTATTCCCAGCTCATGCAGGATATTATCAAAAAGTTCAATGCGGAGAACGGCCAGGGAATCACAGTTGTGGGCGAGGAGGCCCCCTGGGACGGCGGCGCCTACTCTGAGAACCTGTTTAACGCCAAGATGGGCGGCGGGGAGATTGACTGCGCCACATGGCGGCTGACCTCCACCCCGCTGTTTGTGAACAATGACCTGCTGGCGGACCTGACCCCCTATGTGGAGAATTGGGAACAAAAGGATGAGATTGATGAGAACATCTACAGCATCATGAAAGAGGCAGGGGGAAGCGACCGGCTTTACGTGATGCCTTGGAACATCCAGATACTCTACGTGTATTACAGGCCCTCAATCTTTGAGGCTGCAGGGGTTCAGGTGCCTAAGACCTATGAGGAGTTTCTCACAGCTGTGGAGAAATGTACCATGGATACCAATGGGGACGGCAAAACCGATGTATACGGTTTTGGCATGAGAGGCTCCAGAGGCGGACAGGAGCCGTGGGGCAGCTTCATTTACGGCAGAGGCGGCAGTTTTGAGGACCTGACCACGCCGGAGGCGGTACAGGGTATGCAGGATTTTATGGATCTCTACACCAAGGGATATGTGCCGCCCACCGCCACCAGTGACGGCTTCAATGAGATCATCGCCAATTTTAAGTCAGGCCTGACTGCCATGACCATCCACCATACCGGTTCCAGCGCAGATATGGAAGCCGCCTTCGGGGACGATGTTTCGGCATTTCCATTCCCCGCAGGTAAGGATCAGTGGACCTCCATGGGAGACACTGACACTGTTATTTTCCAATCCTGTGAAAACAAAGAGGCGGCATTCCAGTGGGTGTCCTATCTGGCGGCCGGCGAGGGGCAGCGGATGTGGTGCGAGGGCACTGGGAATGTGCCGGTCAGCAGGACCGTCCAGGACAGCGACTACTTCCAGAACAACCGGTTTATGGCGGCGTCCATTGAGGGCCAGAGCTATGCGGGCATCCTGCCGATTCTGGACACCACCACGGAGTGGATCTCCACTCTGTGGCCCAACACCGTCTCCCAGGCGCTCACCGGCAGCAGCACAGCAGAACAGTGTATGCAGACGCTTCAGGAAGGCCTGTACCGCTAGAGAGAACGCCCGGGGCGGCCGGTCCTAAGCCGCCGCCCCGGAGAAAACAGAGAGAGAGGTGTGGGCCAGTGGTCAAGAAGCGGACGGTATGGCCGTATCTGCTGGTTGCTCCGGCAGTTTTGATTATCCTTTGCGTGGTATTCATACCGGTCATTAATGCATTGATTATGAGTTTTCAGAATTACGATCTGCGCAGGCCTAAGGAGATTGCCTTTAACGGGGCAGCCAACTACCTGAAAGCCTTCGGCGATCCGCTGTTCTGGGGCGCGCTCCGGCGGACGGTTGTATGGGTGGTGGCAGGTGTGGGCTGCCAGTTTTTGCTGGGCTTTGCCCTGGCGCTTCTTCTGAAGCAAAGGTTTGTGGGCCGCGGAGTGATCCGGGCCGTGTGTATGATTCCCTGGGTTACACCGGGGGTGCTGATCGGCCTCATGTGGCGCTGGATCTATGACGGGAATTTCGGCGTGCTTAACGACCTGCTGCTGAAGCTTGGGGCGGTGGGGGACAAGATTCCATTCTTGTCACAGGTGGGTACCGCCTTCCCCAGCGTCATAGTCACCATCGTATGGCAGGGCATCCCATTTTTTGCCCTCATGCTGCTGGCAGCCCTTCAGGGGGTGTCCACGGAAATGTACGAGGCGGCGGACATTGACGGGGCATCGGCCTGGCAGAAACTGATTTACGTTACCATCCCATCCATCAAGAATACCATCTTTGTCACCGGCTTGCTGCGAATAATCTGGGTGGCCAATTCGGTGGATGTGATTTTCAACATGACTGAGGGCGGGCCTGCCTATTCCACCCAGACGCTCAGCGTGTACATATTCAACAAGGGAAATGCCCTGGATCTGGGCTACGCCTCCGCGATGGCCCTGCTGATGGCCGCTGTGCTGCTGGTGGTGGCCGTGCCGTATTTGAAAATGAACTTTAAGGGGGAGGGATGAGAATATGAAAAAAGAAACCGGGTTCAGGCGGCTGGTTATCCTGTACCTTCCTCTGACTCTGCTGATGGTATTCCTCCTGTTCCCCTTTTACTGGACCTTTGTCACCTCAGTGAAGCCACAGGAGGAGCTGTACGGCGCAGTGGTTACATATTGGCCCAGGCATGTGACCTTTGAGGCCTACAGCAGGCTGTTTACCACCACGGTTAATTTCCTGGAAGCCATGAAAAGCAGTTTTATTGTGGCCTCGCTGACCACAATTGTATCGCTGACGGCCTCCACACTGGCGGCGTATGCATTTTCAAGATACCAGTTTTCTGGCAGGAAGATGCTGATGTGCGCCTTCCTGTGCAACAACATGTTTCCCACGGTGCTGCTGCTGATTCCGCTGTACTCCATCATGCGCAGGCTGGGACTCTTGTACACCCCCGCATCCCTGGTGCTGTCCTACACCACCTTTACCATCCCCTTCTCTGTGTGGCTTCTCATGGGCTTTTTAAATGACCTGCCCATGTCGCTGGAGGAGGCGGCCCTGGTGGACGGGTGCCACAGGGGATCAGCATTTGTGCGGATCATCCTGCCCATCCTTGGCCCCTGTTTGGTGGCCACCGGCGTGTACATCTTCATGACGTCCTGGAACGAATATACATTTGCCATGATGTTCACCAACACCGACACCCGGACCATTCCGGTGGCCTTAAAGAGTCTGATCGGGCAGCTGGGCGTCCAGTGGGATCTGCTGACAGCGGGCGGCATCATCACCATCATTCCAGTGTGTATCATGTTCTTTTTCGCGCAGAAGCGCCTGGTGGAAGGGCTGACCGCCGGGGCGGTGAAGGGATAGTAAAAAAGCAGGCCAGATGGTGGACATGGCAGGGAATATGACTTAAAATAGATTTGTAAATGAGGAGGATTCAAAATGGAACACAGAATTGCAAATGTTCAGGTATCGCTGGTATCATGGCCGGTTAAAAGCGGAATCCAGGATGCCACCAGAAAAGTGGACTCCATCGGCATGTGCGTGGTGGAGGTTACTACTGACCAGGGTCTTAAGGGGTTTGGTGTTACATACCACGAAGTGGGCGGAGAGGCGGTCAAGGTTCTGATTGACAAGTGCTATGCGGATAAAATCATCGGAAGGACGCCCTTTGAGACAGAGGAAATCTGGGAGGAGCTGTTCCACTACGGCAGAGGCGTTGGCAGGAAAGGGTTATCCTTCTGCGCTATCAGCGCCATAGACATCGCTCTGTGGGATCTTAAGGGAAAGATCCTGGGCATGCCGCTGTACAAGCTGTTAGGCGGGACGAAGAACCGGATTCCGGTCTATGCCAGCGGGGGCTGGACCTCCTACAGCGATGAGGAGCTGGTGGATGAGGCTCTGACAATGGTTGGACGCGGATATAAATACATCAAGCTGAAACTGGGCGTGGATGGCGGCAACAATATCCAGGCGGACATCAGACGGTGCAGGAAGGTCAGAGAGGCCATCGGTCCGGATATCGGCTTCATGGTGGATGCCAATAATGCCTTTCACGCCGCGGATGCCATCCGGCTGGCCAATTCCATCCGGGAGTATGACATCATGCTGTTTGAAGAGCCGGTGTTTGCAGACGATATGCCGGGGCTTAAGAAATTCGCGGCGTCTGCGGACATCCCACTGGGTACCGGAGAGCATGAGTACACCAGATATGGGGCCAGGGACCTGCTGCTGAACAATGCTGTGGACTATCTTCAGATGGATATTACCAGGGCCGGCGGCTACACGGAGATGCTTAAGGTGGCGGCTCTGTCCCAGGCGTGGAACATTGCCCTGGCGCCCCATGCAATGGAACACATGCACATGCATCTGGTAAGCGCGGCGCCCAATGGGAAGTTCCTGGAGCGGCTGCTGCTGTTCGAGGATCTCACCAATCAGATCTACAAGGACGGGCCGCTGCCTGTGGACGGGATCATGGAGATTCCGGATAAGCCGGGCCTGGGACTGGAACTGAACCGGGAGTTTATCGCCGAGAACAAAGTGGAGGATTATGGAACAGTTTAGCGGAATTTATACGGCGGTGCCCACGCCGTTTCACGAGGACGGCACCCTGAACGAGAAGGCTCTGGAGACATTGATAGAGCGGAATATAAAGGAGGGAGTCTCCGGCTTCTACTTATCTGGCAGCACCGGGGAATCCTACATGATGACCAATGAGCAGAGGAAGCACCTGATCAGGGCCGCTGCGCAGATTGTGGGCAGGAGAAAGGCTGTGATTGCCAACATCGGTTCCTTCTCCCTGGACCAGGCGCTGGATATGGCCCTCTACGCAAGAGATCAGCAGATCACCGCCATCTCATCAGTGCCGCCCTTCTATTTCCCCTTTAATAAGCGGGAGATCCGGAATTATTATCTGAACCTCCAGAAGAAGACGGGAATGCCTGTGATCATCTACAATGTCCCTGATCTGAGCGGTGTGAGATTCACCACAGGGGAACTGCTGGAGCTGTTGTCCTGGGAGGGGATCGCGGGTGTCAAGCAGACCACCAAGGATCTGTTCCAGACCGAGCTGCTGGTGAGAAAGAATCCAGGGAAATGCATCTTCAACGGACACGATGAAATCTTCCTGCCCGCGCTGTCTGTGGGCGTGCAGGCCACAATCGGAAGTACGGTGGCTATCATGGCGGACCAGTTCCTTGAGGTGGAGCAGGCCTTTAAGGCGGGCCGGATGAAGGAGGCCCTGAAGGCGCAGGGGAAGATCAACGACATGGTGGAGAGTCTGCTGAAGGTGGGGATTTTCAAGGGGATCAAAGCAGTGCTCGCCCTGCAGGGCATCGACTGCGGCGTCTGCAGACAGCCTTTTGAGCGCCTGACAGGAGATGAGATGAAGGTTGTGGAAGAAGCGCTGGCAAGGCTGTAATCCCCCATGCATAACGGCCGCCGCCCCGGAATACAGTGGAAATGAAAGCGGACCAGAGCAATTTTCAAATACGCTCCAGGCTGCCGCGCACAAGGAGGTACAAGGTGAAAGGTCAGATATTTGCTCTAATCAGGACAAAATATAATACATTGTCCAGTTCTCAGAAGGATGTGGCGGATTATATCCTGGAGAACCCGGATAAAGTGATGATGAATACGCTGAATGAGATCGCGGCGGCGTGCGGGGTCAGCGAGACCACGGTGCTGCGGTTTCTGCACAAGCTGAATTACAGCTCTTACCAGCTGTTCCGCATCAACCTGACACAGGAGCTGTCGAAAAATGACCAGGAGACCGTGTACAATGATGTGAGTTTCCATGACTCCGCCGATGAGATCATTGAGAAGATCATCCATTCCACCGTTTCCTCCATTGGGGACAGCAGGCAGATCATTGATTCCGCCAGTGTGGAACAGGTGGTAAAGGGGATCTTGTCTGCCCGCCGGATTGTGGTGGCAGGGGTGGGGGCCTCGGGGTTCATCGCCCAGGATATGTACCACAAGCTGATTAAGCTGGGGCTGAATGTGGTCTGCAGCAATGATGCCCACATTATGAATATCCTGGCCACAGGACTGGATGAAGAAGCATTTCTTCTGCTGTTTTCCCATTCAGGGGAGAGCCGGGAGGTGCTGGATATGGCTGCAATTGCCCTGGAACAGAAGTGCCGGGTCTGCGCGGTTACCAGCTATGCCAAGTCCACACTGGCCAACCGGGTGCAGTACGTGCTGTGCAGTTCATCTCGGGAAACCATGTTCCGCTCAGACGCCATGACCTCCAGAATCGTACAGCTGGTGATTATCGACATCATTTATGTCAGCCTGGTGACTGCCATGGGGGACGGCGTGCTGCCGCAGATCCATAAGTCCAGACTGGCTGTGGCCAAAAACAAGATTTGAAACAAGAATAAAAATAAACCCAGCGCCATACTGTTTTAGTGGATTACAGACAAACAGTATGGCGCTGTTTTGATGCAGAAATTTATCCCGAATAGTAGCATTAAAACTACTGTGATGAATAGTATAGTAGTAAATCAACTATTAAAAAGCAGAGAGGGGAACATTATGAAGGCAATTCTTTTGGGCGATGCGATGATCGGAGGAGAAGGTTTCAAAAGGGCGTGGGAGAAACATTTGAGTACATATGGAACGGATGTTGTTGTGAACGACTGGGAGAAGGATTGGGGGCAGCTTCAGTACCGGCGTCTGGAGGTTGAAAAGAGAGGGCCTGAGATCGAGACAGTGGATGAGACCATTGAGAAGGAGGGCCAGGATGCGGAGGCTCTGATGGGGCTGTTCGTGCCGGTGTCCAGCAAGGTGATGGACGCTATGCCGAAGCTGCGCATGGTAGGCGTGTCCAGGGCAGGCCTTGAAAATGTCAATGTGGAGGAGGCTACGAAGCGCGGAATTCTGGTGTTCAACGTACAGGGGCGCAATGCACATGCGGTTTCTGATTTCGCGGTGGGCATGATGCTGGCTGAGTGCAGGAATATTGCGAGAGCGCACAACGCCATTAAAAACGGGGAGTGGAGAAAGACATTTGTCAACAGTGATTCTGTGCCGGAGCTTCACGGAAGAACGGTGGGACTGGTGGGATTCGGCCATATCGGCAGGCTGGTGGCAAAGAAGCTGTCCGGTTTTGAGGTGAAGGTAGTGGTCTATGACCCTTATACGCCGGAGGAGGCCATCCGGGCCATGGGCGCGGAGAAAGTGGAGCTGGCGGACCTGCTGGCAGGCAGCGATTTTATATCCGTCCATGCCCGCCTGACTGCGGAGAACAAAGGGATGATCGGCAGAGAGGAGATTGCCCTGATGAAGCCAACCGCCTACTTTATCAACACAGGCCGGGCCGGGCTGGTGGACCAGGACGCATTGGCCGAGGCGCTGGCGGGGAATAAGATCATGGGCGCGGCCCTGGATGTATTTACCACAGAGCCGCTTCCCAAGGACAGTCCCTTCATGACACTGGACAATGTGACCCTGACCACCCATATTGCGGGAACCACCTCGGATGCCCTCTCCAATTCGCCCTTCCTGCTGATGGAGGACGTGGCAAAATTCCTGGCAGAGGGGGACAGCCGGTTCATCGTCAACCGTGAGGTGCTGGAACATGAAGGCTTTAAGGAGTGGATTGCAGCTGTCAGGGGGGAATAAAACATGCTGGTGAATTTAAAGAGTATTTTAGACGAAGCGTATAGAGGCTATTATGCAGTGGGGTCATTCAACGGGTACAACTATGAGACGTTTAAGGGGATCGTGGAGGCGGGGGAGGAGACCAATACGCCGGTGATCCTGGCTTTTGGAGCCAAATATCTGTCCAATATGTCGGTGGAGACGGCTGCGGCCATTGCCGGAAGCCTCTCCTGCGAGGCTGCGATTCCGGTCTGCCTCCATCTGGACCACTGCAAGGATAAAGGCGTTGTATACAGGGCATTGAAGGCGGGCTTCGGCTCCGTGATGTATGACGGCTCCGCACTGCCTTTTGAAGAGAACCTGGGCAATACCAGGGATGTGTGCCTGGTGGCCCATGCCTGCGGGGCCTCTGTGGAGGCGGAGCTGGGAAGCCTGGCCGCCGGGGAGCGGTCCAATGAAGGTTCAGCTGACGATGTGGAGGCGTACACAGACCCGGAGGCAGCCAGGCAGTTTGTGGAGGAGACGGGGGTGGATGCGCTGGCCGTCTCAGTTGGAACCGTGCATGGACTGTATAAGGGGAAGCCCAACATCCGCATAGACATATTAAATGCCATCAATGAGAAGGTGAATATGCCCCTTGTGCTTCACGGCGGCTCAGGTATCCCGGAAGAGGACATTTTAGAGTGTATCCGGCACGGAATTGCCAAGATCAACGTGAACACGGAGATATCCGTCTATGCAGTGGATCAGACCAAACAGTATCTTCAGAAGGAAGCCCCCCATTTCTCGGAGCTGTCAC
>OKVW01001169.1_pt1 | contig 11589 bp, 10 predicted proteins | sample 1606991 | NCBI WGS metagenome assembly OKVW01 (sample SAMN03281021, study PRJEB24777) | human gut metagenome | isolation source: fecal sample PR177 from 1 month old male Malay infant, vaginal delivered...
TTTCCCAGGAACAAGGCCCTGCCGTCCCCGCAGATTACCAGACGGTCCGGTGTAAAGGGGAATGGAAAACGCTCCGTGAGCTGCCGGGTGTCCGGGTTCAGCTCCCACGCCTTCCCGCCGGTGAATATCAGCAGGCTGCCCTGGGGCAGCCACTCATAGCAGCGGATGTCCTGTTCAGGGCAGATTGGCGCCCATTTCATGGTGACGTGGTCCAGAAGCTGCAGGGTGCCTTTGTAGGCATTTCCCTCTCTGTCCACGGTGTATTCGGTAAATGCGGTCCATCGTCCGTCAGAAGAGGACACGGGATTGTTGACGAAATGATACCCGCAAAAGGTATCGATCTCAATCATTTTTTTTCTATCTCTCATATATTCTCCTTAACAAACGTGTTCTTCTAACTGTGCTTCCCAGGCCTGCTGTCCTTTGAAATGATGGGTTCATAGGCGCGGCCCCCGGTGCTGCTCAGGAATTCCTTCTGTACCCTGGCCAGCAGCTGGGGCTCTGTGAGAAGGCGGCGTCCTGTGGCCGCCATGGTTCTGGCGGCCAGCTCCATCCCTTTCTGACCGATGCTCATCCCGGCGCAGGCCGACTGCTGCCAGGTGTGGGCCGCCACGCCCACAGGGCGGCAGCAGGTGACGATCTCCAGGGTGGGGACGATCCAGCTGACGTCTGATACGTCGGTGGAACCCAGGGTGTAGAAGGGCCTGCCCAGAGGGGGAAGCACATCGGAGTGGAGGACCTGATCCTTCAGGTGCTTCATGCCCTCCTCTGTGGTGTAGTTGCGGATGGAAGCCCAACGCTGTTCTTTCGTGTACTCCGCGGCCATTTCCCGCGCAGCGTCCTCCTCAGCGGCTGTCCAGGCGATTCCGCCCAGATCCCTCATGCAGCCGGCCGCCAGCTCCACCATGGTTTTATTGACATTGAAATGATAGGTGGCGGTCTTGATACAGCTCTCATAGGAAGTCTCAGTCATCAGACAGGCGCCCTGGGCGATCTTCTCGATGCGGGCAAAGACCTGGCGCACCTGGGTCACGGAAGGGCCGCGGACAATCAGCCAGTTCCTGGCAAAGGCAGGCACCACGTTGGGCCGGTCGCCGCCGTTGACTGTGACATAATGGATACTGATATCCCTGGGCACATGTTCCCGCAGATAGTTAAGCCCAGAGTGCATAAGCTCCAGCGCATCCAGGGCGCTTCTGCCATCCTCGGGAGCGGCTGCGGCGTGGGAGGGGGTCCCTGTAAAGGTAAACTCTGCCGAGAAAAATGCCGCCGCCGCGCCCTCGTTGGCATAGTTGGCGATTCCCGGATGCATGGTCAGGGCGGCGTCCAGGCCGTCGAAATGGTGATCCCTGGCCAGGAAGATCTTGGCCTGGCTGCCCTCCTCGTCAGGACAGCCCCAGAACACCACGGTTCCCGGCAGATTCTCTCTGGCCATCTGTTCCTTCAGCTCAATAGCAGCCGCCATGGCAGAGGTGCCCAGCAGGTTGTGGCCGCAGCCGTGGCCCCAGGACCGCTCAGGAACAGCCTCCCTGGCGCAGCAGGCCTTCTGGCTCATGCCGGGCAGGGCGTCGAACTCGCCCAGGAACCCGATTACCGGCTTTCCTGTGCCCCAGGTGGCCTTAAATGCGGTCTCAATGCCGCTCTGGCCCTCTTCAATATCAAAACCGGACTCCAGAAGGGTCTTTTTTAATAGAGCCGAGGACTTGAATTCTTCAAGTCCCGGCTCCGCATAGTCCCAGATCTGTCTGCGTATCTCATCCAGATGCTCTGCATTCTGGTCAATCCAGGGGGTTTTCAGGTGATCATTTTTCTGTGACATCATTATTTCTCCGCTGCTTCCTTTTCACGAATCCGTTTCATCACAAAGTAGAAGGGAGCGATGGCGATCAGTGCAATGGCGCCCCACAGCAGCTGCTTGGGTGAGGACTTGGCCAGCAGCCAGATGCTGACAACCACAGAGATCACAGGCATAGCCCAGCCAAAGGGAGCTGTGTAGGTAGATTTTAAATCCTCTCTCTTTCTCAGCACCAGCACGGACAGGCAGGTGGGGATGTACTGCAGGATGAATCTTGCCACAACGCTGAGCACAGCCAGCTGTGTGAAGGTTCCGGACAGAGCCACCGGGATGGTGATCAGTACGGAGATGATGATTGCGATGTAAGGGGTGTTTCTCTTGCCTGTCTTAGCCAAAGCTCTGGGAACCAGGCCGTCCTCAGCCAGGGCATATACGTTTCTTGGGGTGATAAACGCAGCGGTCAGGTTGATTCCGCCGATGGAGATCAGTGTTCCCACAGTAACCAGGACTCCGCCCAGACCGCCGAGGAACATGCTGGAAGCCTCAGCAACAGGAGCAGTGCTGGTTGCCAGGGCAGGACCCATGGTTCCAATGGAAACAGCCTGTACCAGAAGGTAGATGGCAGAAACCAGCAGCATAACAGCAAAGGAAGCGATGGGAACATCTTTCTTCGGGTTGGACATATCCCCCGCAGCCACTGCGATGGACTCAAATCCGGTAAATGCATAGAAGATCAGCATAGCGGCCTGTGAGAAGTTGGCAGCGCCGGTCTCCACGCCTGCCGGGGCAGCGAAATTGCTTCCCTTAATGAAGAACACGCCCACACTGACAAAGATGATCAGGGGGATCAGCTTGCCTGTGGTGATGATGTTGTTTAAATATTTGGTGCAGTCAATGCCGATGATATTTACAATTCCAAGTCCCACAATCAGTGAAACCACAATCAGGTTGCGCACCATGGGATCAGCTGCCGCCGGTACGATATTGGCAAGCGCTGTGGTGAAGCCCACGGCCATGGTAGCCCATGAAACGGTACACATCACCCATCTCATGATACCCACCTCAAAGCCTACGAACTCGCCGAAAGCCTCTCTGGCGTAGATATAAGCGCCGCCGGTCTGAGTGAACATACCGCCCACCTCCGCGTAGCACATAACCATAGCGATTACCAGCAGTGCGTCAAATACGTAAACCCACAAACTGCCTGTCCCCATGAGGCCGTAAGCCTGTCCCGGCATCAGAAAGATACCAGAACCGATTACTGAGTTGATGCCAAGCAGGATGATGCTGAGCAGCCCCAATTTCCCTTTTTTAGAATTCATGATACATTCTCCTTTTCATCTGTTTATTCCGCGGGCCAGGCCCGCGTCAACTGAAATTATTCTATCAGTTGAAATGATATTTGTATAACATATTAAATGCATAAAAGCATGTTGAAAAAGCATAACTAAAATGTGGAAAACGGGGGTACGTCTAATGAAAGGCGTATCCCCGCTCTGTATATGACAGTCTTAAAAATTCGCTTCCAGAAATGTCTTGATGCAGGGGTTGTGGTTCTCCCGCATGTATGCGCCGATAAAGGAATACAAAAAGGGCAGATCCCGGGCCTCCTCGGTGCGTATGCACTCCGGCAGCCTGGCCTTTAAGAAACCGGGCAGGAAGGCAATCCCAATCTTGCCCTGAAGCATCAGCAGCTGGGTATTGTAAAAGTTGGTTTTGGAGTATTCCTTAACCCGGCAGCCGCACTTGACGCAGGTGTATTTGAACTCATCGTCCAGATCGTCCTCCAGCACGATGAGAACCTGGCCGTCCAGGGCCTGCCTGCGCTCTGGGGGCAGCTGCCAGAATTCATGGTCCTTGTGTGCTGCCAGCAGCCAGTAGTTGGGGTAGGCGTCGATGAGCACGCTGTTGTCAAACCGCGTGGCCAGCTTCCTGCTGCAGAAGGCCACATCCACCAGGCCCCGGGTGAACCGGAAGGGCAGGATGCCGTAGGAAAACTGCATACAGTTTACGGAGATCTCCGGGTAATGCTCTGTGATATTTAAAAGCTTGTCCGGCAGCAGATCCATCTCATAAGGCCCCACGCCGATCTTTAAGGCGCCCTTGTACCCCACAGCCGTCTTCTTCGTCCGCTCCAGCGCGCCGTAATAGTATTGCAGCATGTACACAGACTCATCGTAGAACAGGATTCCCGCCGGCGTCAGCTCCACCTGCCGGTTGTTGCGGTACAGCAGCTGGACGCCCAGCTCTTCCTCCAGGCTGGCGATCTGCCGGCTCATGACGGTCTGGGCCACGTGGCATTCCTCCGCGGCTCTGGTAAAACTGAGATGCCTTGCGACACTGATAAAGTATTTTAGTTTATAAAAATCCATCTGCTGCCCCCCTGGTCCGGCGTTTAACCGTATTGGACCATTATACCACAGACACTAAACTCGTGAAAGACCTCGTCAAGTGTCTGGGCATATATTCTCACTAGGCTCGTGAGGGACCTCACCAGTTATGGTACGCAAAAACCGTGCCCTTAATCAGGCACGGCTTCTGTATTGGTTTTTTTAGCCGGTTTTTTACCCAGGTCAGTGACAATTCCGATAAGGTAAGAGGATATGGTCACTGTCACCAGGGAGTAGCCGATTCGCTGCAATGGAATATAGGAGAGGGAAAGCACCAGCACTGTAACGTCCGTGAACAGGTAAGCCCGGGCGATCTTGCAGCCTGAGAGCTTGGATATCACCATGGCCAGCGCGTCGTCGCCGCCTGAGGATGCCCCTTGGCGAACTACCAGGCCGCAGCCCACGCCGATGAACAGGCTTCCTGCCACAGCGGCCAGAAGGGGTCTGTCCCCAAGACTGGGCAGCAGCGGCGGAAACATTTCCCAAAGGCGGAAAAATGCCGCAAGGCAGAATGTGGCGAAAATGGAGCGTTTCAGGAAATCCTTGCCCAGATATTTGTAGCCGAATAGATAGCTTAAGCCGTCTAAAATAGGGGAAAGAATGGAGGAAGAGATTCCCAGCCAATGGTTGCACAACAGGATCATTCCCAGAATTCCGCCCTCGGTGATGTTGGCCTGACGGTGGACGTTGTAGATTCCAAAGGAAATGATTGCTGTTCCCAGAATGATAGATACCGTAGATTTCCAGGTGAATGTCTGTGTTGCTTCTTGTTTCAGCTGGAGCATTAAATTCTTCAGCTGTTTCATAATAAAACCCCGTTTCTTGAAATGTTGAATAATGTTAGTTGTGTTTTGCGTGCCTAAGTGGGAAGGCCGCATGTATAGTATAAACCATGTAGTGGGTATAGAGTCAAGAGGGAAATGTTTTGAATGGCGCCCACCGGTGTGGTAAAATGTAGTAAAAGCCAGTAAAACAAGGGGGGCGCGGGTATGAGCATGAGTTTTGATGTATTTCCGGTGAGGCGGTATATTCCGCGGTGTGATGAGGTAAAAGGGTTGTCCCAGCAACTTTTTTGTGAATATTTGGAAAAAAAGAAGATACATTGGGATGTAAATTTTATCTGCCGGACATATGATACAGTGACCGGGTCCTGTGTGAAACAAGATTGCATGGTTACCAGGGAGGGGGAGTATCAGTCGTTTTCAGTTGATGGGCTGGGACAAGCACTGGTGTTTTATCATGAGGGAACGGATCTGGACCGGGAATTCTGGATGGAGGAGTTGTCGGGAAATGAAAAAGCGCGGAAATTGCAGGATAAAATATATGGCAGTTTGGAGCTGGGCTATTCATGGAATGTCAAAAGGACCATGGGGCAGCCCGCTGCCATTAGCTTGTACTATGGATTTTTGGCCATTGCAATCGCTGTGCTGACGGATGGGGTTATATACAGTGATGACGGGGCCTGGGATTACGCCTGTTTTCCGGTGGAGGCGGAGCAGTTTCAGAAGGAATACCTGAATTTGGCCAATGTTCGGGATCAGGGGGTCAGGGATTATGCTGAAAGCTGCCTGAACAGTCTGCGCCTGAGTATGGGGGATGGGGTGGATTAAAAGATGAATGATGAGCAGAGGCAGAGGATTAAAAAGAGGATGATTCAGAAGGGATGGGAGACTAACGCCCTGCTTCAGGAATGCCTTGAGGCAATGGGGACGCAGGCGGAGATCGTGCCGTTTGAGGCCGGGGAGCGGCTGGTGCGTGAATTAAACCAGGTTCTGAGGGAACTGTTTAAACCGGAGAATCAGTATTGCCCGGCAGTCTGGGAGGAACTGGGCTGTGCGGAGGAGATATCATCGCAGTGGATCGGCGATGAGGTGTATATTGTCTGGGATGGGGCTGGTCTGCCTGTGATACAAGGCAGCCTGCATTCCCTGCTGTGTAATTTGGAGGATGTCACTGTAGTGTCCTTTGACACATGGGTGGTGTCAAAGGATATGAGACGGTTGGTGGAAATGAGGGGGGATGGAAGGGTGAGGAAATATGAGAGAGAATGATCTTAATTAATGTACGTATTAACTTTCGCGCTTGCAATGACTATAATAACAAGCATAAAAGTCGGTTGGGAGTGATGGGTGTGGGCGCTGCAGAAGCTATCATTAAAATTGCAGAACAAAATAATAGTACACTCCCAAAATGGTGGAGATATGACGTCCTTTTATTTTGCAAGGGGTCCGTATGGTAAGTTTACAAGGCTCCCCCCCCCCCCCCAAAAAAAAAACTATTAGCCATCCATGGCAAGGAGGTCACACCATGTCAGTAGCACTTTTCCGAATCAAAAACAACGATATCTACAATTCCAATGCCTCAATCACCCTAAGTGAGCCCATCTCCTCAGAGCGCTTTTACCTCCAGCATTGGGAACCAGCGATCAGGGAAATGAATGTAAAGATTTTCATGGATGGTTCCCAGTTTCAGCGTTGTGACCTTGACCAGGTTTTGTCTGAATTGGAACGGCTGAGAGAATGGGCGGCCAGGAACCTGACAAATAATGATCTGGAGTACATGTGTTCAAGAATTGAACATCTTCAGGAGATTATTCCAAACTCTTTTCTTGATGATTCCACCATCTTATATATTTTCTGATTGCTTGTTACAAAAATCAGGAGCCGCTGTTGCCAGCGGCTCCCCGTGTGTGATGTATGAGAATTATTCCTTTTCAGCGCCTTGACGGATAACGATGCCCTTGCTGTTGGTAGTATAGTAGGTGTCATCAGCATCCTTGATGTTCTTCTTGTTCTTCATGATCTTGCCGGAGGTGCTTACCAGGTAATCCTCACCGCCGTAGGTGATCACTTCGTACTTGGAACCCTCTTCTGCTTCAAGGCGTTTGCCCTTTACATAGATAGAGTCGTCATCGATCTTGTCAACACCGGCTCCCTTGTCGCTGCCGGAGGTCTTAAATTTGTAGTAATACTTTTCGCCGTCGATATCCAGCGTGCAGGTGCCTGTCTTCATGGCGCCTTCCTTAGGAGAATTGCCGAAGTAGTATACGGATACATCGTCGCCCTCCTCAGGCAGCTCGTTCTCGGATTCGATCTCCTCAGCCTGGGCGATGGTTTTTCCATCTTCCTCAAAGGTGATCTTGTACAGGCCGTTCAGCATGATTCCGTTGGGGTCAAAGCCGTATTTCTGGCCCTTGATGGTCTTGATTTCGCCCTTGGCCAGCTCGCCGTTGGAGTTGGCGTAGAACCACTTGGGCTCGTCGTCATCATGAGCTTCTGCGTCTACATTCTCTCCGGGAACAGTCTTGAACCATCCGGTGGACAGCCAGCACTGTTCTTCTGTGCTGTAGTACATATTGGAACCGCTGGCAGTTGAACCGCTGGCAGTGTCAGGCTTGGCGAACCAGTCGAACTCAGCTACGCCTTCCTCGTTGAAGCGGTATTTGCGGCCGTTGATCTTCTTGCTGTCGGTATCAGTAACCTTCTTGCCGTTGGTATTGAAATAGAAGTAGTAGCCGTCGCCGTCTCTGTCCTTTTCGCTGTCGTCATCCTCAGCGGTCAGGTATTTCCAGCCGGAGGCCATGCGGCCGCCATCTTCCAGCCCGCAGTAGTAGATGCCGGTCTTCCAGGCGTCCTCATCGGTCAGCATTTCCCCGTTCTCATCAATCCATCCGGACATCATGCGGCCCTCTTCATCAAAGATGAACTTGGCATCGCCGGAGGCTGTGGGCAGGGTGGCTGTCTTTACGCTGCTGCTGGAGCCGGATTTCTTCACTGCCTTGCCGTTGGCCTGCAGGTAATACCACCAGGTGTCGGGTTCGCCGTCACCACTCTCTTCGTTGTCAACCTCGCGCCACTGGTTGCTCACCATAGCGCCCATGGAATCCAGGTAGTAGTAGTTATCGTCCACCTCAATCAGGGAACTCTTGGTCATGTAGCCGTCGGAGTCCAGGTAATACCACCCATTTCCTGATTTCTTAAATACATCGGTGGCTCTGGAGCCGTCGTTGTTGTAGTAAACCCACTGTCCGCCTTCCTCCGCCCATCCGGTGGCTGCATAGGACATCATGGAGGCGCCCAGGGTCAATGCCGCTGCGGCACAGGGAACCAACAGTAATTTTGTCTTCTTTTTCATAATTTATTTAACTCCTTTCGTATTCATATCCATATCGTTTTGGATGACAAGGATAATCTACACTATGGAGTTACTCCAAGGTCAAGGGAGTTCAGGAAATGGTAATGAAGCGTAATAATTCTTACGAAAAATTACGCTCTGCACCAGGCGCCCGGCTTGCTGAAATAGGGGTGCCCGCCCATCACATGTTCCACGTCATGGTACAGGCGGTCCTCGTCAATGGTCAGCAGCTCCCTGTCCTTCATCACCACGTTCCCGTGGATCACAGAGTGGACCACATCACCTCCGCAGGCGCTCTCTACCAGGGAATTGACCAGGCTGGAGGTGGCCATCATCTGAGGCCTTCTTAAGTCTATGGCAATGAGGTCCGCAAGGCAGCCTGGCTGGACTCTGCCCAGGTCATCCCGCATGAGGGCCCTGGCGCCGCCGTCCAGGGCCATGTGAAGAATGGTCTTGGCAGGCATAATCTGCGGATTGCCTGTGCTTAAGCCGTGGGTCACGTTCATGACGCAGCGGAAGGCCCTCATCTCCCGGAACAAGTCAAGCCCGCCGTGGCCGGCGCCGTCACTGCCGAAGGCCACGGGAATCCCCTCGGCCAGCAGCCTGGGGGTAGGCCCCACGCCCTTGCCGCAGTTGCTGAATGGACAGTGCACCACCCTAAGGCCTCTGTCCCTTATGATGGCTATCTCAGATTCTGAGAGAATCAGGCAGTGGGCGGCTGTGAAATGATCTGTCAGTGCTCCGATTTTGTCCAGGTACTCAAAGGGCCGGTCTCCATATTTCTCCATGAAGTCCAGAACTTCGCTGGTGTACTCATTCATATGGCATTCTGCCGGAATGTTCTGATCCTTCGCAGCGGCGAATACGGAGCGGAACAGTTCTTCGGTGCAGGCCATCAGGGAGGTGATGGAGTAGTACACCTGCAGCAGGCCGTTCTTTCCATTGTACTCCCTGTACAGCTTCTCCAGACGGGGAACCGCCTGGTCTGTCTCCACCCGGAGCGTGCCCGGCACCTTGGGTCCGTCTGTGGTCTGCCAGGTCAGGGCCCCGCGCATTCCGATCTTTAAATACTCCTCGGCAGCAGCTTCCACGTGGGGCCCCCCGGCATCCACGAAAGAGGTTGTGCCGCAGCGGATCATCTCAGCCGCTGCCAGCCGTGCGCTTAAGGCCATGGTCTCCTCGGTCAGAGAGGCCTCAAAGGGCACATTGATCCGCTTCCAGATCACCGGCTTCTCATCCAGCAGGCTGCCCTTTAGAAACTGCTGGCTGGTGTGCAGGTGGCCGTCGGTCAGGCCGGGCATCCAGAGCAGGTGCGGATCGTCGAACACCGTCTCTGCCGTGTATTCCGGCAGCTGGTCCGAAACCTCCGCAATTCTTCCGTCCTTCAATGCAATTGTCAGCCCCTTGGCAATGGTCATGTCCGGCATTAAAACCGTGGCATTTTTGATTAATACATCACATGTTAACATAAAATTACCCCCGCTTTCACTTTAGAATTGTATGATTGTACTGATATCATGTATTATAAAGTGAAAGCGGGGGCTGGAAAAAGGACAAATGGGATGTTTTGGAATCAATCTTCAGCAAACCACTGGGTCAAATCCGCCTTTCCGTCCAGAAAGTCGGAAATCCCCTGGTCTACGGCATCTTTCAGCGCCTGGGGCGTTCCCGTCGGATAGGTTGGAACGAAGAGCCCTTCCCGGATTCCGATCTCATGTATACGGTTGCCGCGCAGCTCTCCGCTCAGGTATTGCTGAACGGTCCAGCTGTAAAGGGTGGCGAAATCAAAGTTGATGGAAGCGATCACAGTTCCCTCCCCCAGATCATTCTGGTTGTCGGAGAATCCGATCACCTTTACATGTCGTTCTTTAGCGGCCTCGATACATCCCAGGCCTACCTGGTTGGCATAGATGAACAAGGTGTCGGCCCCGCTGTCAATCATCTGCTCCGCGATTTTTCTGCCCAGTTCCACATCGGTCCAGCTGTTGGCATAGCACCGCAGGGCCCGCGGGTTTGGGATTCCGCGCCCCGCCGCCAGGCCGACGGCATTTTTCTCGTAGACATCCAGCAGATGCTCCATTGGGGTGTTGGGGTAACCGGCGATGACTCCCAGGGTTCCACTCTGGGTCACATTGCCTGCGATGATTGAGGCCAGATAGCTGGCCTCGTACTCTTTGGGAAATACAGGGGCTACATTTTTGCCGCCGCAGTAGGAACCGTTCACCACGCAGAAGGTCGTTTCGGGGTAATCGGGGGCCACGGCTGCCACCGCCTCGTCAAACTGGGAGCCGGCGGCGATCACAAGGCCGTATCCCTGCTGGGCGTAGCTGGTTAAGACCGCTTCAAAGTCGCTCTCGGCCACATTTTCCATGTACTCTAAATCCACGCCCAGATCTTCCCGGCATTTTAAAATTCCGTCATAATTGGTCTTGTTCCAGCTCTGGTCCCCGATCATGCCGGGGAGTATGGCGGCCATCTTGGGGGGCGGGTCCTGTGCCCCGGGAGAACCGGAGGATGCCCGGCCGCAGCTGCTTAAAAGTAACAGCGATAATCCTGCCGCAGCCAGCAGGGACAGCCGTACCAATTTCATAGTTTACCTCCGTTGATCTGTGCAGTGCCGCTTCCCTGAACGCAGTGCAGGGAGCTTTCCTGATCAGCATATAACGTAACATCCGGCCTCACGGTATGCCTCAGGCGCAGTGAAGCGGCAGCTGAGATAATCCGCTGCCGTTACACTGCGCCTATATGATTCCCATTTACGTATTATGCCGTGGGATGTGGTTTTCTCATGATAAAGCGGCCTGCGCCCCTCTCTCCTTTAAACTGGTTATCCTGGGCCACGATCCGGCCTCTCTGCATGACGAGGCTGATCTCTCCTTTGACCTTGATCCCCTCATAGGTGGTATAATCGACAGCGCTGTGCATCCTGTCATGGGTGATCACATATTCTGCCTCCGGGTCAATGACGACCAGATCTCCGTCTGAGCTGGGCTGCAGAATTCCCTTTTGTGGATAGAGGCCGTAGATCTTCGCAGGGTTGGTGCACATGGTCTCCACGAAACGGTTGACACTGATCCTGTTATTCATCACGCCCTCGGAAAATAGCAGGGGGATTCTCTCTTCCACGCCGGGAGCGCCGTTGGGGCATTTTGTGAAATCATCCTTGCCCAGCTGCTTCTCTTTGCCGTAATTGAAGGGGCAGTGGTCTGTGCCCACCACCTGGATATCCCCGGCTGCCAGCCCTTCCCAGAGGCGGGTGCAGTCCTCCTC
>OKVW01001173.1_pt1 | contig 11567 bp, 10 predicted proteins | sample 1606991 | NCBI WGS metagenome assembly OKVW01 (sample SAMN03281021, study PRJEB24777) | human gut metagenome | isolation source: fecal sample PR177 from 1 month old male Malay infant, vaginal delivered...
TCAGAACCAGTACTAACTTACTCGACATGGAAGTACCTATTATTGATACGTGGCTAAAAAAACGTCAGTGAGTCTAAAAGCGTAACGCATGCTGACCCAGACATTTATGATTAACATCATGCCAAACAAACATTCTGGCAGGATGGAAGAAATACCTATGATTTTAAGCCATTTTGAACATTTTTCAGGCAATGGCATAATATGCGATAATTTGACGAGTTAACGCTTATCGTCTACGGCCCTATCAGGCTGGCACAGGATACCCGATACGGGGTAGCGATGACAAAATATTTTGAACGTTGTCATAGCCTGTTGTGGTTTTGCACGAAAATTTTAATTTTTATATGTGAAGTTGAGGTACAGCCATGTCGACACCCGAAATCCCGTCCGTGAACTTTTTTAGTCTGTTTCGTCGGGGACAGCATTACGCAAAGACATGGCCGATGGAAAAGCGCCTCGCGCCCATGTTTATTGAAAATCGCACTATTCGCGCCACGCGCTATGCGATTCGCTTTATGCCCCCGATTGCCGTTTTTACCCTGTGCTGGCAGATAGCGTTAGGTGGACAGCTTGGCCCTGCCGTCGCGACGGCGCTTTTTGCTTTAAGCCTGCCGATGCAGGGGCTATGGTGGTTAGGCAAACGTTCCGTCACGCCACTTCCGCCTTCTGTTTTACACTGGTTTTATGAAGTGCGTGGAAAACTGGAGGAGGCGGGCCAGGCGCTGGCACCGGTTGAAGGCAAGCCAGACTATCAGGCGCTGGCGGATACCCTCAAGCGTGCGTTTAAACAGCTTGATAAAACATTCCTCGATGACTTGTGATTGATCATCGAAACGACGACCAAAAGAAGGCACAGTAACAATCAGTTACCGTGTCTTTTTTTTACAGTGCAATGCGCTACAGGAGTCGAAAGATGGAAATGACCCATGCTCAACGTCTGATTTTGTCTAACCAGTACAAGATGATGACTATGCTTGATCCCGATAACGCTGCGCGCTACAGCCGCCTGCAAACCATTGTCGAACGTGGTTTTGGCTTGCAGATGCGCGAACTGGATCGCGAATTCGGCGAACTGAAAGAGGAAACCTGCCGTATCGTTATCGACATCATGGAGATGTACCATGCGCTGCATGTGTCCTGGACCAATCTGAAGGACCAGCAGACCATTGACGAGCGCCGCGTGACGTTCCTGGGCTTTGATGCTGCGACGGAAGCGCGCTATCTGAGCTATGTACGCTTTATGGTGAATACCGAAGGGCGTTACACCCATTTTGATGCGGGTACGCACGGCTTCAACGCCCAGACCCCGATGTGGGATAAGTATCAACGTATGCTGAGCGCGTGGCACGCCTGTCCGCGTCAGTACCATTTAAGCAGCAACGAAATTCAACAAATCATTAATGCCTGACGGAGGTGTGTGTGCAGTGTAAAGGTTTTCTGTTTGATCTGGACGGTACGCTGGTGGATTCGCTACCGGTGGTGGAGCGCTCGTGGTGCCACTGGGCCGACCGGCACGGCATCGACCATCAGGACGTACTGAATTTCATCCATGGCAAACAGGCCATTACCTCATTGCGGCACTTCCTTGCGGGACGTTCTGAGGAAGAGATTCAGGCGGAGTTCCGCTATCTTGAGCAGATTGAAGCTACCGATACCGAAGGCATCACCGCGCTGCCCGGTGCGCGTGAACTGCTTGAGCACCTGAATGAAGCGCAGATCCCGTGGGCTATCGTCACCTCCGGCTCGGTTCCCGTCGCGCATGCCCGTCATAAGGCGGCAGGTTTACCGACGCCGGACGTCTTCATTACCGCTGAGCGCGTGAAGCGCGGCAAGCCTGAACCGGATGCGTTCCTGCTCGGCGCTGAACTGCTTGGCCTTGCGCCAGCGGAGTGCGTGGTGGTGGAAGACGCGGCAGCAGGCGTGCTGGCCGGGCTGAACGCCGGAAGCCACGTCATTGCCGTTAACGTCACGGCGGGTTCCCCCCGGCTGGAGGAGGCGGATTTCGTGCTTAACACCCTGACCGCCATCGACGTCTCGAAGGCGTCAGACGGAGTTGTAACCGTCTCGCTAAAAATGTAATCCCATGATATAGCCCCGCATTACCGGGGCTTTTTTATGGCAGAATTGCTTCTCCTCCACTGACAAGGACATGTTGTGAACGGTGAACTGATTTGGGTCCTGAGCCTGCTGTTAATCGCCATCATTCTTTTTGCCACGGGCAAGGTGCGCATGGATGCCGTCGCCCTGTTTGTGATTGTCGCATTCGTTCTGAGCGGTACCCTTTCCCTGCCGGAAGCCTTTTCAGGGTTTAGCGATCCCAACGTTATTTTGATTGCCGCCCTGTTTATTATTGGCGACGGGCTGGTACGCACCGGCGTGGCGACGATGATGGGGTCGTGGTTGGTTAAGGTGGCGGGCAGCAGCGAAACCAAAATGCTGATTTACCTGATGCTGACGGTCGCCGGGCTGGGCGCGTTTATGAGCTCTACGGGCGTCGTGGCCATCTTTATTCCGGTCGTGCTGAGCGTCTGCATGAGGATGCAGATCTCCCCGTCGCGGCTGATGATGCCGTTGAGCTTCGCCGGGCTCATCAGCGGCATGATGACGCTGGTCGCAACGCCGCCGAACCTCGTCGTGAACAGCGAACTGATCCGTGAGGGGCTTGAGGGGTTTAGCTTTTTCAGCGTTACGCCGATCGGGCTGGTGGTACTGGTGATGGGCATTATCTATATGCTATTGACCCGTTTCGCGCTGAAAGGGGAGAAGCAGGATAAAGCCAAAGAGGGCTGGAAGCGGCGCTCTTTCCGCGATCTGATTAAAGAGTATCGTCTGACCGGGCGTGCCCGACGTCTGGCTATCCGCCCGGGATCGCCTATGGTGGGGCAGCGGCTGGATGACCTTAAGCTACGCGAACGCTATGGCGCGAACGTCATCGGGGTTGAGCGCTGGCGTCGTTTTCGTCGGGTGATCGTTAACGTGAACGGGGTGTCAGAGTTTCGCGCGCGTGACGTCCTGCTGATTGATATGTCCACCGCGGACGTGGATCTGCGGGAGTTTTGTAGCGAGCAGCTGCTGGAGCCGATGGTCCTGCGCGGCGAGTATTTCTCTGACCAGGCGCTGGATGTGGGAATGGCCGAGGTGTCGCTGATCCCGGAATCGGAGTTATTGGGCAAAACCGTGCGTGAAATCGGCTTTCGTACCCGCTATGGCCTCAACGTGGTGGGCCTGAAGCGCGATGGCGTAGCACTTGAAGGGGCGGTGGTGGATGAGCCGATCCTGCTGGGGGATATCTTCCTCGTGGTCGGCAACTGGAAACTGATTAGCCAGCTCGGGCAGAAAGGCCGCGATTTTGTGGTGCTGAATATGCCGATTGAAGAGAACGATGCATCACCGGCGCACAGCCAGGCGCCCCATGCGATTTTTTGCCTGGTATTGATGGTCGCGCTGATGCTGACGGACGAGATCCCTAACCCGGTGGCGGCGATAATCGCCTGTCTGTTAATGGGCAAATTCCGCTGTATTGACGCCGAAAGCGCTTACAAAGCGATTCACTGGCCGAGCATCATTCTCATCGTCGGGATGATGCCCTTCGCCCTGGCGCTACAGAAAACCGGCGGGGTGGATTTGATCGTGAAAGGCTTAATGGACGCGGGCGGGGGATATGGTCCGTACCTGATGATGGTTTGCCTGTTCGTCATGTGTGCCACCATCGGTTTGTTCATCTCCAATACCGCAACGGCGGTGCTGATGGCGCCCATTGCGCTGGCGATGGCAAAATCGATGGGCGTTTCGCCGTATCCGTTTGCGATGATGGTTGCGATGGCGGCGTCCGCGGCATTTATGACGCCGGTCTCTTCCCCGGTCAATACGCTGGTGCTGGGGCCCGGGAATTATAGGTTCAGTGATTTCGTGAAGCTGGGTGTGCCGTTCACCGTGCTGGTGATGGTGGTGTGCGTGGTATTGATACCGGTCCTGTTTCCGTTCTGAGCATTTTGCCGGGTGGCGGCTACGCCTTACCCGGCCTACAACCCCGTAGGCCCTGCAAGCGCAGCGCCGCTGGGCGAAAATCAGAGTGGCGAATCCTGGCTAATCTCATCCAGCGACAAATGGAAGCTCGGCACAAACACGCGCATAAAGTAGTCCATCTCTTCGCTGCGACGGGATTCCAGCGTTTTTTCCAGACGCGTTTTTGCCAGTAAAAATTCGTTATTCCCGGCGGATAACTCTTCCAGACACTTCAGGTAGGCGCACAGCGCATCGGCCTGCTTAACCAGGGATTTCTCCTCTTCCGTATACTGATGCTCATCGATCAGCGGCCCGAAGATATCGCGCAGCTCTTCAGGCACCATGTCGATCAGCTTCTGCTGGGCAATCTTCTCAATGGCCTTATATTCCTGGGCAATCTGCGAGTTGAAATATTTCACCGGCGTAGGCAGATCCCCGGTCAGCACTTCCGATGCATCGTGATACATCGCCAGCAGGGCGATACGTTCGGCATTCACCTGGCCGTTGAATTTGCGGTTTTTAATCGCGGCCAGCGCGTGCGCGACCATGGCAACCTGCAAACTGTGCTCAGACACATTTTCAGTACGCACATTGCGCATCAGCGGCCAGCGGTTGATGAGTTTCAGGCGGGAGAGGTGGGCAAAGAAATGACTCTGACTCATAGGTTACCTTATGTCTTCACTGCGACAGACTTCATTGTGCGGGGAGGGGAGGGAAGATGCAAATTTGCGGATGTTGTAGGCCGGGTAAGCGCAGCGCTACCCGGCGGAAAGTCAGCGTTACTGATGGTACCCGGAGAGGAAGCGCCCGAAGCGGCTGATGGCCATCTCGAGATCGTCTTCGCGCGGCAGGGTGACGATACGCACGTGATCCGGCCACGGCCAGTTAAACGCCGTCCCCTGAACCAGCAGCACTTTTTCCTGCAACAGGAAGTCGAGCACCATTTTCTGGTCGTCGTGAATATTGAAGCACTTCGCGTCGATTTTCGGGAACATGTACAGCGCGCCGTTAGGCTTCACGCAGGAGACGCCCGGAATATCATTAATCAATTCCCATGCGCGGTTGCGCTGTTCATACAGGCGGCCGCCTGGAACGATAAACTCGCTGATGCTTTGATAGCCGCCGAGTGCTGTCTGGATCGCATGTTGCGCCGGTACGTTGGCGCACAGACGCATGGATGCCAGCATCTCCAGCCCTTCAATGTAGCCTTTCGCATGTTTTTTCGGACCGTTCAGTACCATCCAGCCCTGACGGAAACCGGCAACGCGGTAAGTTTTAGACAGTCCGTTAAAGGTGACCGTCAGCAGATCGGGCGCCAGCGCGGCGATAGAGTGGTGCTGCGCCGCGTCGTACAGGATCTTGTCGTAAATCTCGTCGGCAAAGATGATCAGGTTGTGCTGGCGGGCGATCTCGACGATCTCCATCAGCAGCTCTTTTGAATAGACCGCACCCGTCGGGTTATTCGGGTTAATGATCACGATACCCCGGGTGCGCGGGGTAATTTTGGCGCGAATATCATCCAGATCCGGGAACCAGTCAGAGGATTCGTCGCACAGGTAGTGCACCGCTTTACCGCTGGACAGGGACACCGCAGCCGTCCACAGCGGATAATCCGGGGCAGGAACCAGCATTTCATCGCCGCTGTTCAGGAGCGCCTGCATCGCCTGAACGATCAGCTCCGAGACACCGTTGCCAATGTAGATATCTTCAACGGTGACGTCGCGCATACCGCGAGCCTGATAGTGCTGCATGATGGCTTTACGGGCGGAATAAAGCCCTTTTGAATCGCAGTAGCCTTGTGCAGTGGGCAGGTTACGGATCACATCCACCAGGATCTCATCCGGCGCTTCAAAACCAAATGGCGCGGGGTTGCCGATGTTGAGTTTCAGAACCTTATTGCCTTCCTCTTCAAGGCGTTTTGCCTCTTTGAGTACCGGGCCACGGATGTCGTAACAGACGTTGTCGAGCTTGCTGGATTTTTCGATAGGGGACATGAACCTTTAACCTTTTCGCTATTATTGCAACTTCCTGCCGTGGAAGTGAGCACGGAACAATGTACTCCCACCGCGCTTCGTTTTGAAGGGCGCACAGAAGAAGATTTCGTCCAACCGGGCAATGCCGCGGTGATCGCTTACTCTAACGACGGAGTGATTTTGTGCCTGAATTTATCGTGATAAAGAGGGGTGTTGGGTTGTTTGTGCTAAAAATTTCATATAAAGATGGATATTATTCTGGAATAAATAAAAAGACGATTCTGGCTGATGCATTAGTCCCCCTGAGTGACCATTCGTAAAACCTGAATGCTGAGATACCGATTGCCATATTAGCAAAGCCAGGTTAAAAGTTACTCATGTGAAATTAATGTTAAGGGTTATTAATGAATGGTCTGAATCTAAATTAAACTTTATTTATTATTAACGACGAAAATGCAACTTTCGTTAATTTTAATAAAAAGAGTGTAGTTGCTTATCATTGGCGGTAAATCCTTAATATTGCAATAAGACTTATAAATATAGTGGATTTGGGTTAAGATGTGTTTCGGGAATGCAGCATAGCGATAGGCCTGTTACGTATATCGGATACTGCTTTCCTGTATTAATCGATTGTTATTGTTAAAATTATCTCTGGCTGATTGGGTAAGTCACATCTTGCTACGTTGCCAACGCTGCGATATAGATGGCAGAAAACATGTCTTACTCTTTATGGTATTAACATCGACCTGCAAACAACGAAATATCCTGGACGCAAGAGAATAAAAATAACGTCATGAAACGTGATTTCTGACTGGTGATATACCGCAGTACAATAACTATCTGTCAGGCAGTCTGCCGGGCCGGGATGCGAGGGAAACTCTTCAGAAGGAATTGCTTAACTGTTACACACAGCTTCAACCCGGGCAGCTCCGCACGAGCAACCTGAAAGTGAAAAGATATGATAAATGCAAATCGTCCGATAATGAATCTCGACCTCGATCTGCTGAGAACGTTTGTTGCGGTCGCCGATCTCAACACTTTTGCAGCAGCTGCTGCCGCCGTTTGCCGTACCCAGTCCGCCGTGAGTCAGCAAATGCAGCGGCTGGAACAACTGGTTGGTAAAGAGCTTTTTGCGCGTCATGGACGTAATAAGCTTTTAACAGAACATGGTATTCAGCTTCTGGGTTATGCCAGAAAGATACTGCGCTTTAATGATGAAGCCTGTATGTCATTAATGTTTAGCAACCTTCAGGGAGTGTTAACATTAGGGGCGTCAGATGAATCAGCAGATACCATTTTACCCTTCCTTCTCAACCGAATTAGCTCGGTTTATCCGAAGCTTGCCCTGGACGTTAGCGTTAAACGCAATGCTTTCATGGTTGAGATGCTGAAAGAAAACGAGGTTGACCTGGTGGTCACCACGCATCGACCTGGCCAGTTTGACAGCCTGACGCTGCGTACTTCTCCAACGCACTGGTACTGTGCCGCGGAGTATGTATTGCAGAAAGGTGAGCCGATACCCCTGGTCCTGCTGGACGATCCGAGTCCGTTCCGCGATATGGTGCTGGCTGCGCTCAACGAAGCCGGTATTCCATGGCGCCTGGCGTACGTGGCGTCAACCTTGCCCGCAGTGCGAGCGGCGGTGAAGGCCGGGCTTGGCGTAACGGCCCGTCCGGTGGAGATGATGAGCCCCGATCTGCGTGTGCTGGGTCAATCCGAGGGACTCCCGTCGTTGCCGGATACGGAGTACCTGCTGTGCCATAACGCCGCCAGCAACAACGAGCTGGCAAAAGTGGTGTTCGAGGCAATGGAAAACTACCACAATCCATGGCAGTACGCGCCTGTTACTCCCGAAGGAGGGGACGACTCCCTGATCGTGGAAGGGGATTTTGAGTGATCATTCCCTCAAAATTCTCGTAACAAAATGTAAGTGCAAAAAAGAGCCACTCGCATGATTTTTTCCTGCGAGTGGTTTTTTTTGCTATTCATAACCGTGAACGGAGCAGGGATAAAGCAAATACCGCTTATTTATCAATGCAGAAAATGTTTTTGGTTAAGATGTAAACAATACCTGTTCTAACTTACCTCATACCCCGCCGATGTTAAAAAAACAGGAAATATGTTGCTGTTTTTTTGATTGAATTAACAAAAGCGTGTCTCAGATCAAGAAAATACTCCCATTTGGGGGGAGGAATCGTTGGCAAATCCTGTCAAAATAGGAGGGTTATTTTTTTTACTTCCAAAACGGACACGATTCAACAAGATGCATTTGACGGAAAGTCATGTACCCACCAGGGTTAAAGGGCACCAAATGTTAATGAGAATCGCACGTTGTAATTTAATGTGAAGAAACCTTTGTTAAAGTTGACAAAAGGTTATAGAAAGGAGTAAAAAACCCCATCATTTTGCTGTCTATGTCTCATTTCTGACAGTTAGTGTAAGGTTATTTTGTTCCTCCCCATGAATCGATGTGATGCCCATCTGCCAGCAAGAGCAGTGTCGTCGGTATCACTTTTGATGAGTAAGCAATGAGTATGTCAACATCCACAGAAGTCATCGCTCATCACTGGGCATTCGCAATCTTTCTTATTGTAGCCATTGGCCTGTGCTGCCTGATGTTAGTCGGCGGCTGGTTCCTGGGCGGTCGCGCCCGTGCAAGGCACAAAAACACACCTTTCGAATCAGGTATTGATTCAGTAGGTACCGCTCGCTTACGCCTGTCTGCCAAGTTCTACCTGGTAGCCATGTTCTTCGTCATTTTTGACGTGGAAGCGCTTTACCTCTTCGCGTGGTCTACCTCCATTCGCGAAAGTGGTTGGGTGGGCTTTGTCGAGGCCGCAATTTTCATTTTAGTGCTACTGGCCGGTCTGGTTTATCTGGTGCGTATTGGCGCGCTTGACTGGACGCCTGCGCGTTCACGTCGTGAACACATCAACCCGGAAAACAGTATCTCTAATCGTCAGCAGTAACAGCGAGGCAATAAGATGGATTATACGCTCACCCGCATAGATCCTAACGGTGAGAATGACCGTTACCCCCTGCAAAAACAGGAGATCGTAACCGACCCCCTGGAGCAAGAAGTCAACAAAAGCGTGTACATGGGCAAGCTCGAACATGCCATGCACGACATGGTCAACTGGGGTCGTAAGAACTCCATCTGGCCATACAACTTTGGCCTTTCTTGCTGCTACGTTGAAATGGTGACGTCATTCACTGCGGTGCATGACGTTGCGCGTTTTGGGGCAGAGGTTCTGCGTGCTTCCCCACGTCAGGCTGACCTGATGGTGGTGGCCGGTACCTGCTTTACCAAGATGGCACCTGTTATTCAGCGTCTTTATGACCAGATGCTGGAGCCAAAATGGGTTATCTCCATGGGCGCATGTGCTAACTCTGGCGGTATGTACGACATCTATTCCGTCGTACAGGGCGTAGATAAATTTATCCCAGTGGATGTGTACATCCCGGGTTGTCCGCCACGTCCGGAAGCCTATATGCAGGCGCTGATGCTGCTGCAGGAGTCCATCGGTAAAGAACGTCGCCCACTGTCGTGGGTCGTTGGCGATCAGGGTGTGTATCGCGCGAACATGCAGTCTGAGCGCGAGCGTAAACGTGGTGAACGTATTGCCGTCACCAATCTGCGTACGCCTGACGAAATTTAATTTGCGCCTGTAGGCCTGGAGAACACCTTCGCATATCACTACTCAAATAGCGCGAAGCCAGGCTCAACAGTCACCACGGACCATTTGCAATGGTGAACAATATGACCGACTTAACCGCGCAAGAAGCCGCCTGGCAGACCCGGGATCATCTGGATGACCCAGTCATTGGCGAACTGCGCAACCGTTTTGGGCCGGATGCCTTTACTGTTCAGGCTACCCGCACCGGGGTACCCGTTGTTTGGGTGAAGCGTGAACAATTGCTGGAAGTTGTCGATTTCCTCAAGAAATTGCCAAAACCATACGTCATGCTGTTTGACTTACACGGCATGGATGAACGTCTCAGAACGCACCGCCAGGGTCTCCCTGCTGCGGATTTTTCCGTTTTCTACCACCTGATCTCAATAGACCGTAATACGGATATCATGCTCAAGGTGGCATTGTCTGAAAACGACATGCATCTGCCGACGATCACCAAACTTTTCCCGAACGCCAACTGGTACGAGCGTGAAACCTGGGAAATGTTCGGCATGACCTTCGACGGTCACCCGCATCTGACGCGCATCATGATGCCGCAGACCTGGACCGGCCACCCGCTGCGTAAAGACTACCCGGCACGTGCTACCGAATTCGATCCGTTTGAGCTGACCAAAGCCAAGCAGGATCTGGAGATGGAAGCGCTGACCTTCAAACCGGAAGACTGGGGCATGAAGCGCGGTACCGACAACGAGGACTTCATGTTCCTCAACCTCGGTCCGAACCACCCGTCTGCGCACGGTGCTTTCCGTATTATTCTTCAGCTCGACGGCGAAGAGATTGTCGACTGCGTGCCAGACATCGGCTACCACCACCGTGGTGCTGAAAAGATGGGCGAGCGTCAGTCCTGGCACAGCTACATTCCGTATACCGACCGTATCGAGTACCTCGGCGGCTGCGTCAACGAAATGCCATACGTGCTGGCCGTTGAGAAACTGGCAGGCATTACCGTGCCGGATCGCGTTAACGTGATTCGCGTCATGCTGTCAGAACTGTTCCGTATCAACAGCCACCTGCTGTACATCTCCACGTTCATTCAGGACGTCGGCGCAATGACCCCGGTCTTCTTCGCCTTTACCGATCGTCAGAAAATTTACGATCTGGTAGAAGCCATTACCGGTTTCCGTATGCACCCGGCCTGGTTCCGTATCGGCGGTGTGGCACACGATCTGCCGCGCGGCTGGGACCGTCTGCTGCGTGAATTCCTCGACTGGATGCCGAAACGTCTGGCCTCTTACGAGAAAGCCGCGCTGCGTAACACCATTCTGAAAGGCCGTTCCCAGGGCGTTGCTGCCTACGGCGCGAAAGAAGCGCTGGAGTGGGGGACAACAGGTGCTGGCCTGCGCGCGACCGGTATTGATTTCGACGTGCGTAAAGCCCGTCCTTACTCTGGCTACGAGAACTTCGACTTTGAAGTCCCGGTGGGCGGCGGCGTTTCCGACTGCTACACCCGCGTGATGCTGAAAGTGGAAGAGCTGCGCCAGAGTCTGCGCATCCTTGAGCAGTGCCTCAACAACATGCCGGAAGGCCCGTTCAAGGCGGATCACCCGCTGACGACGCCGCCACCGAAAGAGCGCACGCTGCAACATATCGAAACCCTGATCACCCACTTCCTGCAGGTTTCCTGGGGCCCGGTCATGCCGGCACAAGAATCCTTCCAGATGATCGAAGCGACCAAGGGTATTAACAGTTACTACCTGACCAGTGACGGCAGCACCATGAGCTACCGTACCCGCGTGCGTACGCCGAGCTTTGCGCACCTGCAGCAGATTCCGTCCGCCATCCGCGGCAGTCTGGTCTCCGACCTGATTGTGTATCTGGGTAGTATCGATTTTGTTATGTCAGATGTGGACCGCTAATTATGCACGAGAATCAACAACCACAAACCGAGGCTTTT
>OKVW01001177.1_pt1 | contig 11529 bp, 8 predicted proteins | sample 1606991 | NCBI WGS metagenome assembly OKVW01 (sample SAMN03281021, study PRJEB24777) | human gut metagenome | isolation source: fecal sample PR177 from 1 month old male Malay infant, vaginal delivered...
AAGACGGCGGTCTCCGCCGCCAGTTTCCGTGTCGACGCCGGGGAAACCTTCAGCCTGATCGGCGCCTCGGGCTGCGGTAAATCGACGATTTTGCGCGTGCTCGCTGGATTGCAGCGCGAATGGCGCGGCAGCGTGGATCTACTTGGCCAGGCCATTACGCCGGGCGCCCGCTTTCAGGGCGAGCTGCGGCGCAACGTGCAGATGGTGTTTCAGGATCCGTATGCTTCGCTGCATCCCAACCATACCCTGTGGCGCACCCTGGCGGAGCCGCTGCAGATCCACGGCATCCGCGACGTTGCCTCGCGGGTGACCACCGCCCTTGAGCAGGTGGGTCTGGCCGCCGACGCCGCGCGCCGCTATCCGCATCAGCTCTCCGGCGGTCAACGGCAGCGCGTGGCCATTGCCCGCGCCCTGCTGCTGCGCCCGCAGCTCCTGCTGCTGGATGAGCCGACCTCGGCACTGGATATGTCGGTACAGGCGGAAATCCTCAATCTGCTTAACCGCCTGAAACAGGAGCACGGCATGACCTATCTGCTGGTCAGCCATGATGCCGACGTCATCGCCCATATGTCCGATCGGGCAGCGTTTATGGCGGAGGGCGTGATCCAGCGCTTTTTCGATCGCGACGCGCTGGTCAACGGGGAACACCGAATGAGGTGAAGGCAGCGGATGCGCGGTTGTTTTGTCGGGTGGCGCTTCGCTTACCCGACCTACGATTCGTGCGACCTGCCGTTAATTTACCCACTTGCGGCGACTGAAACTGCCAGTTTTCCCCCTATCCCTATGTATGAAGGGCCGGAGTGAGGCTCGGTTTTCCCCCTCTCCCTGTGGGAGAGGGCCGGGGTGAGGGCAACAGAGCGCACCCTGTCCCCGCTGCCCGGCGCCTTAGCCCGATGCGCCGTTGCTTTGTCGGGTGGCGCTTCGCTTACCCGACCTACGATTCGTGCGACCTGCCGTTAATTTATTCACCAGCCTTGCTGAAACTGCCGGGGCTGGCGGCCTCAAAATCGCTGAGACGTTCCCGGAAGGCCGGGGCAGCCCGCATGGATGCGGGCTGAGGGCCGTGTTTTGCAGGGACGCTGCCTCGGCCCGACCCGAAGCCTGCAGGGATAAGTCGAAGGCACCGCGCAGCGGCGATGTTGCTGGCCGGAGCCCGGGGGTACAGGGGGCGGCGGCGACTGGCCGCCCCCTGTGCGCTCCCTGCGCCATGAGTGACATAACGCAGACGATTAACCGGGAGCGCAAACTACGCTGAAGCCACAGATAACATAAACAACCACACTGCAGTGCTTCCCCTCACCCTGGCCCTCTCCCGGAGGGAGAGGGAACCGTCCGGCTGGCGTTTAGGCCCGGCAAGCGTACTGCCGGATAACGTTATCCGATGCCACTCCCCTACTTCGCCAGGCTGGCAAAGCGGGCGAATACCGCATCAAAAATCGCCAGCCCCTGCGCCACCTGCTCAGCAGTAATGGTGCACGGCGGCACCACGTGAATGCGGTTCTCCACCACAAAGACCAGCAGCCCGGCCTCGGTCAGGGCCCCTTTGATCGCGGCCATGTCGGCGGCAGTCAGCGGCGTTTTTTGTTCACGGCTGCTCACCAGCTCCAGCGCCTGGAACAGGCCGCGACCACGCACCTCGCCGATAATGGCGTGCATCTCCGCCAGCGCCTCGAGACCGGGGCGCAGCACCTCGTTGCCGATATAGGCCGCGTTCTCAACCACCTTCTCCTCTTTCATCGCGTCGATGGTGGCGACAATCGCCGCCATCGCCAGCGGATGGCCGGAGTAGGTCAGCCCGCCGGCAAAAAAGTGGTCGTCAAAATAGCGGGCAATCGGCTCGCTAATCAGCACCCCGCCCGCCGGCACGTAGCCGGCGTTAACCCCTTTGGCAAAGGTCACCAGATCCGGCACCACGCCATCCTGTTCGAAGGCGAACCAGCTGCCGGTGCGGCCAAAGCCGGCCATCACCTCATCGAGGATCAGCACGATGCCAAACTCGTCGGCCAGAGCGCGCACGCCCTGCATATAGCCTGCCGGCGGCACGAGGATCCCGGCGGTGCCGGGGATGGACTCCAGCAGGATCGCCGCGATGGCCGTCGGCCCCTCGCATTCAATGATCCGCCGCAGATGCGCCAGCGCGCGCTGGCACTCCTCTTCCTCGGTCGCGGCGTTGAACTCGCTGCGGTAAAGGTAGGGGTTGAAGAAGTGTATATGGCCGCGGGAGAACTCATTCGGCACCCGGCGCCAGTCGCCGGTGGCGGCGATCGCGCTGCCGGTGTTGCCATGGTAGGAACGATAGGCCGAGAGCACCTTGTCGCGCCCGGTATAGAGCCGCGCCATGCGAATCGCGTTCTCATTGGCATCCGCCCCGGCGTTGGTGAAGAACACCTTGCTGAAGCCCGCCGGCGCCAGGTCGACGATGCGCTTCGCCGCTTCGCCGCGGGCAAGGTTGGCGGTGGCGGGCGCGATGGTGACCAGGGTCTCCAGCTGCGCCTTCATGGCCGCCAGTACCCGGGGGTGCTGATAGCCAATGTTGACGTTCACCAGCTGGCTGCTGAAATCGAGCCAGGTATTCCCCTCGTAATCCCATAGCTCGCAGCCTTGCGCCCCGGCAATCACCAGCGGATGGAGATTGCCCTGCATCGACCATGAATGAAACACATAAGCGCGATCCAGCTGCCGAACTTCATCATTGCTTACCGCGACCTCGTTCTGTAGTGCCAGCTTCATACCCTGCCCTCTCTCATGTCGTTGTGGTTGGCTTCATCATTGGCCGCGGCCGCGCAAAACGGATAGAGCCAGTGCGCGAAAAACGATGTGACACGGTGTCACATCCGCGTCCGCCGTCTGGCCCTGTGCCTTGCCGTCCGGCGTTTTTATAGTGGAGGGACAACCGCACAGGAGAATGAGATGGCAACGAGCAACGTAGTGTTTATCACCGGGGCGACCTCGGGTTTTGGCGAAGCGGCAGCGCAGGTGTTTGCCGACGCGGGCTGGTCGCTGGTGCTGAGCGGGCGCCGCTATCCGCGACTGAAGGCCTTACAGGACAGCCTCGCCGCTAAGGTGCCGGTGCATATTATTGAGCTTGACGTTCGTGACAGCGAGGCAGTGGCTGCCGCCGTGGCGTCGCTGCCCGCCGATTTCGCCGATGTCACCACCCTGATCAACAACGCCGGGCTGGCGCTGTCGCCGCTGCCGGCGCAGGAGGTGGCGCTGGAGGACTGGAAAACGATGATCGACACCAACGTCACCGGTCTGGTGACGGTCACCCACGCCCTGCTGCCGACGCTGATTCGCCATGGCGCCGGAGCGAGCATTATCAATATCGGCTCGATCGCCGGACAGTGGCCCTATCCCGGCAGCCATGTCTATGGCGCCAGCAAGGCCTTCGTGAAACAGTTCAGCTATAACCTGCGCTGCGATCTGCTTGGCACCGGCGTGCGAGTCACCGATCTGGCGCCGGGGATTGCCGAGACCGAATTTACCCTGGTGCGCACTAAGGGCGACCAGGCGGCATCGGATAAGCTCTATCGCGGCACCACGCCGCTGAGCGCGCACGATATCGCCGAGCAGATGTTTTATATCGCCACGCTGCCGGCGCATATGAACATTAACCGGGTAGAGGTGATGCCGGTGCGTCAGGCGTGGCAGCCGTTCGCTATTGACCGGGACTAGACGAGCGCGTGGTTTTTCCCCTGCCGGCGCTGCCGGCAGGGGGTACAGGCCGGTCTAGCGGCTGCTTTGCAGAAACTGCCTGACGCGCTCGGAGTCAGGTTGCGTGAAAAACTTCTCCGGCGGCGCCTTCTCAATCAGCAGCCCCTTCTCCAGAAACACCACCTCATTGGACACCTGGCGGGCAAAATCCATCTCGTGGGTCACCACCACCATGGTGTAGCCCTCGGCGGCAAGGGCTTTCATCACTCCTAACACCTCGTTCACCAGCTCCGGATCCAGCGCCGAGGTCGGTTCATCGAAGAGGATGACTTCTGGCGACATCGCCAGCGAACGGGCGATCGCCACCCGCTGCTTCTGCCCGCCGGAGAGGGTGATCGGGTAGACATCGGCTTTGTGCGCCATGCCGACTTTCTCCAGCTGCTGCATGGCCATGGCCTTCGCCTCGTCCCGCTTCATGCCCTTAACGCGCAGCAGCGCCTCACTGACGTTTTGCTGCACGGTCAGATGCGGCCACAGGTTAAAACTCTGAAACACCATCCCCACCCGCTCGCGGATTTTGGCCAGCTGGCGGTGCGACATCGCCCGGCCGCGCTGTTCATCAATCCCCAGCCGCTGACCGCCGATATGAATTTCACCGCGGTCCGGCTGTTCCAGCCAGTTCATACAGCGCAGCAGGGTGGATTTTCCCGACCCGGACGAACCGAGAATACTCACCACGGTCCCCTTCTCCACCGTCAGGTTAATATCCCGCAGGACTTCCACATTATCGAACTGCTTGGAGACGTTTTTGACGCTTACGGCAATAGACTCAGGCATGGCTCATTCCTCGTTTGGCTCCCCAGGCGGTCAGGCGCTTAATCAGCAGTTCCAGCAGAATGCTGATCGCCCAGTAAAGCCCAATGGCGACGATAAAGGCGTTAAACGGAATAAAATAGGTCGCCTGGACGCTGTTGGCGGCGGCGGTGATCTCCTGAACGGTAATAATGCTCAGGAAAGCGGTGTCCTTCAGGCAGATAATCAGCTGATTGCCGATCAGCGGTAAGGCGGAAGAGACGATATTGGGTAAAATAATCCGCCGAAAAATGGCATAGCGAGAAAAGCCCTGAGCAATCGCCGCTTCAATATACCCGCCGGAAAATACCCGCCGCTGGCTGCGCAATATTTCAAAGAAGTAGGCGCCATGATAAATAATCAGGGCCAATAAACCGGCGGTCCACGGCTCCATGCTAATACCGAGCTGCGGCAGTCCGTAATACAGCAGATAGGCGAGGATCAAAAAAGGGATCGCGCGCATCAGGCTGACAAAGCCAATGATAACCCGGTTAAGGACTTTCTTTTGATATTCACTCAAATAGCACAGCGCAATACCGATAATAAGGGCCGCCAGGGCGGCGGTAATAAACAGTTCGAGGGTCGCGAATAACCCGGCAATAAAGCTATCGCGTACCGACCAGATAACGCCCCACTGATTCATAATACCTCCCGTTGCTAGCGCGCCAGGCGCCTGGCTTTCCGTTCCGCGATCCCCTGCAGCTTCAACAAACAGCCGATGATCGCCACATACAGCAGGCCGGCGGCGAGGATCGGCGACAGCGGCTCGTAGGTGACCGAGGAGATACGGTTGGTCACCCGGGTAAGATCCACCACGCCAATCACGGCGATCGCCGGGCTACCTTTGATCAAAAACGACATCTCATTGACCAGCGCCGGCAGGCTCTCGATCCACATCTGCGGCAGCATGATGTAGCGGAAGTAGGTCCAGCGGCGCATTCCCACCGACTCCGCCGCCTCCCGCTGTTCGCGCGGAAAGGTGCGGAAGGCGTTGCGCCAGATCTCAGCGTTAAACGCCGACGTGTTAAGCGTCAGCGCCACAATCGCGGCCACGTTCTTGTCGAGGTTAATACCCATCGTGGGCAGCGAAAGAAACAGAAACAGCACCAGCGTCACCAGCGGCGTCGCGCGGGCCAGGCTGATATAGACCACCAGCAGCTGGTCGATAACCGGCAGACGCAGCATCCGCACCAGGGCGATCAGCAGCCCCGCCACCACCCCGAAGGCGATAGCGATGGCCGAAATCCAGAGGGTCGTCCATGCGCCTTCGATTAATAACTGCCAGGAAATTGCATCCATGAGGCCCTCCTTCTCAGCAACAGGCGGCGGTCGCCCGCCGCGAAATATTACAGACCGGCAAGCTTATGAAACTGTTCCGGGCTGGTGATCGCCTCGGTGGGCAGGTTGTCATAGGTTTCGCCGAACCATTTTTTCTGCAGCTCGGCGAGCTTGCCGGTCTCCTTCATGTGGTTCATAAACTTGGTCATATAGGCCAGCAGCTGCGGCGAGTTTTTCGGGATCGGCCACGCCATATAGCCAGGTCCGGAGACGGCCAGCCCTTTGGCGAAGACCTTCGGTTTGGCTTTCGCCAGGTCGTTCACCGAGATAACCACGTTAATCACGTAATCCAGCCGCTTATTCGCCAGGTCGGCGTAGGCTTCCGGATAGGAGGGGTACTCCACCACCGGTCCCAGCTTGCCGCCGGTCTTCTCCAGCATCGCCTTCAGCTCCGGCAAACGCGCCAGCAGCGCGCTGCCCGCCTGCACGCCCACTTTTTTGCCGCTGAGATCGGCAATGGTATTTAGCGAGGTATCGCCAGCGCGTTTGACAAAATAGTGCTGTGCAGAGGCCCACGGCGGGGTGAAATCAAAAACCTTCAGCCGCTCATCGGTAATAACCGCCCCGGTTAAGGCCATATCATATTGCCCGGTGGAGACAGCCGCTAATAATCCGGTCCATGGTAATATGCTCTGGTCGACATGAAATTTGGCGTATTTACGTAACTCCTCAAGCATATCCTTGTTAAAGCCATCGGCCTGGCCATTATTCATAAAGTTAAACGGCGCATAATCATCTTCCGTCGCCACTTTCAGGGTGCCGGATTTTTCTATTTCCGGCAGATCGGCCGCGACGGCGTGATAAGAAAAAGCAACCGTTAATACAGCGCTCAGACATATTGATGCCAATGATTTTTTCATTATTTCACCCCTGATGGATTGGCCAGACGGGTTCATTCCAGAACGCGAAAAGGTTTATGCAAAATAGAGGCCGGGAGGTTCCGGTCCACGGCGGCTGAATGCGTTTTTAATGTGGGAGCGTTTTGCAATTCCGTATAGAGCCAGATGGGCCGCATCGCTGTGTCAGATGGCGGAAGGGTGGTATGGAATTTGCTGAGCTTATGGGGTGGTCGCGATGCGTTATTGCCAGAGGAGCCCCGTATGATCCGTCACCTGTTACACGTTGATTTTGAGCCTGGCCGCGGTTTGCAGGAGCAGGTGCGAGAGACGCTGGTGAATGCCATTCTCAGCGGGATCTTCGCCGCCGACACCCCGCTCCCCTCCTGCCGCCAGCTGGCCAGCCAGCTGCGCGTCTCGCGCAACACCACCGCCCTGGTGTTCGAAAGTCTGGTCAACGAGGGCTACCTGATTAGCCGCCCGCGAAGTGGTTACTACCTGCACCCCCACTATCACGATGCTTCACCTGCCGCGGTCGAGAGTGCACCGCAGCGCGAAGCGGCTGCACCACGCTGGGGCGACCGGCTGCAGATGACCCCCAGCCAGCAGGAGTCGATCCTCAAACCGGCGGGCTGGATGCACTACCGCTACCCGTTTATCTACGGCCAGCCCGATACCCGTCAGTTCCCGCTGGCCACCTGGCGCTCGGCGGCGAACTGGCTGCACGGCGGGGTGCGCGACCCGGCGTGGGTCATCGACCATATTGACCAGGATGTGCCGATGCTCATCGAGCAGATCCGCACCCGGGTGCTGCCCAAGCGCGGCATTGTCGCCGCCCCGGACGAAATTCTCATCACCCTGGGCTCGCAAAACGCCCTCTACCTGCTGACCCGGCTGCTGCTCTCCTCCACCACCCGCATTGGCGTCGAAAACCCCTGCTTTCGCGAAGCCATCAACACCTTTCTGCTCGCCGACGCCGAGGTGGTGCCGCACCCGGTGGATGAAGAGGGGATCGTGCTTAACGAACGTCCCTGCGATTACTACTATGTCACCCCCGGCCACCAGGTGCCCACCGGGGTGGCAATGAGCAGCGCGCGGCGTCGCCAGCTGCTGGAGCATGCCGCCCGCCATGACGCGGTGATCATTGAAGATGATTATGACTCGGAGAGTAACTTTACCCTCAACCCGCTGCCGGCGCTGAAGGCCAGCGACCGCAGCGGCCGGGTGGTGTATGTCAGCAGCCTGTCAAAGGCGCTGTCGCCGGGGCTGCGGCTGGGATTTATGGTCGCCGACCCGGACCTGATCGACGAGGCGCGCGCCCTGCGCCGGTTGGTCTATCGCCATCCGCCGACCAACATTCAGTACCAGATGGCCCATTTCCTCGCCCAGGGACATTATGAAACCCATCTGCGGCGCTACCACTACGACTCCGCCCAGCGCTGGGAGCGCCTGCACGCCGCCCTGCAGCGCTATCTGCCGTCCTGTCGCGCGCTGGCGGGGAGCGAACACGCTAACGCCTTCTGGCTGCAGACCCCGGCGCAGATCAACACCCAGCAGCTCACCTGGCGCGCCGCCCACGCCGGCGTGCTGATTGAGCCCGGGGCGCGCCATTTTCTCAGCGCCGCGCCGCCGGATAACTACTTTCGCATGGGATTCCACGCCATTAACCCCGACGCCATCGCCCAGGGGGTGGAGGTCCTGCGCGGCCAGCTGGAGCAGATGGGTTAGCGATATTGTTCGTACTCAACGGCATCGCGCACGCTGAGCAGCGCCGGGCGCAGACTGTCGAAAGGCACCGATCCGAGCGCAACGCGCAGCGCCTGTGGGATCGTGGCGGAGACGCAGAACGGCTCGGCGGTCGACACCGAAATACGCCGTTCCATCAGCGCGTTCGCCAGCCGATCGGCCCGGCTCTCTTCCCCCAGAGGCAGCCAGACGAAGTACGAATCGGGATGACTGACAACGGGAAGCCCACAAAGCACCTCGCGGGCCACCTGCTGCCGCTGTCGCGCATCCTGGCGTTTCTGTGTTTCAAAGCGGGCCACCGTGCCATCTTCAATCCAGGCGCAAATCAGCGAACTTATCAGCGTCGGCGTATTCCACGTCGTGGCCCGGATGGCGCGCTCAATCTCCGGCCGATAGCGCGGCGGAGAAATCACCACCCCCACGCGCAGCCCGGTGGCGATATTTTTCGAAAATCCGGTGACATACACCGTTCTTTCCGGCGCATAGCTGACCACCGGCGGCGGCGGGCGGCTCACCAGCCTGGCGTAAGCCGCATCTTCAATAATCAGCAGATCGTGCTGGCGCGCGAGGTCGGCCAGCGCCTGCCGCTGCCCGGCGTTGAGCACCCAGCCCAGCGGATTGTGCAGCGTCGGCATGGTATACACCGCCCGCACTCGCCGCTGCTGGCACAGCGCATGAAGCGCCTGCAGGTCCGGCCCCTCGGCCCCACAGGGGATGGCCGCCAGCTCCAGATGATAGAGCGCCGCCAGAACCTTGAAGCCCGAATAGGTCAGAGCATCAACCGCCACCACATCGCCCGGACGTAACAGCCCCATAACGGTCACCGCCAGCCCGTGCTGTGCGCCGTTAACGATCAGGACATTTTCCGCGGCCGGCGCAAAGTGTCGGCAGGTCAAATGGCGGGCGATAATGTCCCGCTCGGCGAGCCGCCCGGCGTGAGGCTGATAGCGCAGATGCGAATCAATATCGCCCGCCATCGCCAGCTGCCTGAGCGCCTCGCGCAGCGCATCGCCCTGCGCCGGCAGCGAAGGGTAGTTGAAGTTAAGATCCACGACGTCAGCGGCCACCACCTGCTGATCGACCCCATGCCCCGGCGGCAGCGCGAGGTCGCGCACGAAGGTGCCGCGGCCGGTTTCGCCGCTAACCAGCCCCATCTCTTCCAGTTCACGGTAGACGCGGGTGGCGGTGGCCAGCGAGAGGCGTTCATCGGCGGCAAGGGTACGGTGAGTTGGCAGACGGCTGCCGGCGGGCAGCTGCCCGCTGCGGATCGCCTGCGCGTATCGGTCGACAACGGCTTTGTATCGAGCTTTCATCGTGAAATGTATCTATGACAATAATTTGATTGTATCAGATTGGCCACATTACCATCGCCACTGACGATGCTCAAGCGGGCGCAGCCCAATCAGATAACGCGAGGTTAACGTGGTAGATTCAATATTGGATAAATCGGCGCCCGGTCCCTGGTCCGGATGGTTTCATGGTTTACTGGGGGTGATTATTTTTAGCGGTTCCCTGCCCGCGACGCGGCTGGCGGTGCAGGATATGGATCCGTTGTTATTGACCTTTCTGCGCGCCTCCATCGCCGGGCTGCTTGCCGTCGCCCTGCTGGTCGGCTTTCGCCAGAAACGCCCGCGCCTGGTGCAGCTTGTCCCCCTGATCATCATCTCATCAGGGGTGGTGATCGGCTTTCCCCTGCTCACGGCGCTGGCCCTGCAGCGCATCACCTCGGCGCATTCGATTGTGTTTATTGGTCTGCTGCCGCTGATGACCGCTATTTTTGGCGTGCTGCGCGGCGGCGAGCGTCCGCAGCGCGCTTTCTGGATCTTTTCGCTGCTGGGCAGTCTGCTGGTGATGGGATTCGCCCTGACGCAAAGCGCGGCGACGTCGCTCAGCGGCGATCTGCTGATGCTGGCGGCGGTTATCGCCTGCGGCCTCGGCTATGCGGAAGGGGCGAAGCTGACGCGGGAGCTCGGCGGCTGGCAGGTGATCTGCTGGGCGCTGGTGATTGCCCTGCCGTTGATGCTCCCCGCCTCGCTGATGGTTCAGCCTGCGTCCTGGCATGCCATATCGGCCTCCTCCTGGACCGCGCTCGGCTATGTGTCGCTCTTCAGTATGCTGATCGGTTTTATCTTCTGGTACAAAGGGCTGGCCGCGGGCGGGATCGCCGCCGTCGGCCAGCTCCAGCTATTGCAGCCGTTCTTCGGGCTTGGCCTGTCGGCGGCGCTGTTGCACGAAACCGTCAGCCCCTTGATGCTGGCGGTTACCCTCGGCGTGGTGCTGTGCGTGGTGGGCTCGCGCAAATGTGGCCGCCGGCGGGTTAGCGCAGAGAGCAGGAGCAGTGATTGACCGCCCCTACATCCGCCGTCCCGGGTTTCGGCGGCGTAACCGCTGACCCGGGCTACCACATGACAAACGGCTGGAAACAGGTCGCCCCGCCGGGGATGGCGACCGCCTACAGCGGCCGCGCGTACTGGAGCATCACCTGCAGCAGCACGTTGGCGCCGGCGGCGACGTGCTCCGGCGAGGCATACTCCATTTCGTTATGGCTGATCCCATCCTTGCAGGGGATAAAAATCATCCCGGTCGGCGCCAGGTAGCTCATATACACTGCGTCATGCCCGGCGCCGGAGACGATCGGCCGCGCCGGGTAGCCCAGCCGCTGCGCGGCATCGGCAATGGCCTGCTGGCATTCGCCATCGAAGGGCGCCGCCGGATAGTGGCTCACCTGCTTCAGGGCCACCTGCAGACCGCTTTCCCGCTCAACCTCCGCGATAAACGCCCGCAGCTGGCGATCCATTTCATCCACCAGCGCATCGCTGAGATTGCGCATATCAATGGAGAAGGTGACCTCTCCGGGCACCACGTTGCGGCTGTTGGGCCACACCTGCACGCTGCCGACGGTGCCGCGTCCCTCTTCGCTGCGTCCGGCAATCGCTACCACCTCCTGCATAATGCGGGTCGCCACCTGCAGGGCATCCTGACGCAGGCGCATCGGCGTGGGCCCGGCATGCGACGCCTGACCGGTCACCACGCAGTCGTACCAGCGGATCCCCAGCACGCCCTGCACGATACCGATGGTTTTCGCTTCATCTTCGAGAATCGG
>OKVW01001179.1_pt1 | contig 11524 bp, 9 predicted proteins | sample 1606991 | NCBI WGS metagenome assembly OKVW01 (sample SAMN03281021, study PRJEB24777) | human gut metagenome | isolation source: fecal sample PR177 from 1 month old male Malay infant, vaginal delivered...
CTCCGGACAAACGGCAGATGATCGCAGGCGTGGTTCCGCGCAGAGCGAATAAACGCTTCGGTGACCGGTTGACGCTGTTCGCCATCGCGAACGGCCGCGTACAACCGGCTCCATAATCCCTCACCCAGGGTTTTGGTGACCACCAGGCCCTGGCGTTCAAAGCTTTCCACCACCCAGTGCGGCAGCGCGGCGATGCCCATCCGGGCAGCCACCATCTGGATCAACAACAGCGTGTTATCGACGCTTTTCAGCTGCGGGCTGATGCCGGCCGGCTGCAGGAAGTGGCGCCAGATATCGAGGCGCCCGCGCTGCACGGGATAAATCAACAGCGTTTCCGCGGCCAGATCCTCCGGGGTAACCAGCGTCTTCATAGCTAACGGATGCTCGGGCGCCAGCACCAGACGCACCTCAAAATCAAACATCGGCGAGTAGTGCAGGCCGCTGCGCGGCAGAATATCGGAGGTCATCACCAGATCCAGTTCACCCTGCTGCAGCGCAGGCTGTGGGTCGAAGGTGACGCCGGAATGGAAGTCGACCTCCACATGTGGCCAGCGGGCGCGGAAATTCTCCAGCGCCGGCGTCAGCCACTGAATACAGCTGTGACATTCGATAGCCAGCCTCAGCCGGGTCTGCTGTGGTTCGTTACAGTCCTGCAGGGCGCGAGCGATCTGCGGCAGCACCTGGTTGGCCAGCTGTAAGAGGATTTCCCCCTGAGGAGTAAAACGCAGCGGCTGGCTCTTACGCACAAAGAGACGAAAGCCAAGGCGCTGTTCCAGATCGCTGAACTGGTGAGACAAGGCGGACTGGGTCTGGTGCAGGGCCGCTGCCGCACCCGCCAGTGAACCGCTGTTCCGCAACGCTTGCAGCGTTTTCAGATGTTTAATTTCGATCATGAAAGTCCTTCACTTCGCCATGAGCAATTTGCGCTTGAGGAATATACAGTAACTGCCAATTATGGATGTGTAAACATCTGGACGTCTAAAACTCGTCATATTTCGACTTGCAGATGCGTTGGCTGCCTCGCTTACCCCAGTCACTTACTTCAGTAAGCTCCTGGGGATGCGCATCGTTGCCGCCTTCCTGCAAGCCGAACTATTTAGAGTTTTTCTTCAGATTCAATGAAATAAGAGAGGAACAAAAATGACAATTATTAACCACACCCTCGGTTTTCCTCGCGTTGGCCTGCGCCGCGAGCTGAAAAAAGCGCAAGAGAGCTACTGGGCGGGCAACGCCACTCGCGAGGAACTGCTGGCGGTAGGCCGTGAGCTGCGCGCCCGTCACTGGAAGCAGCAGAAACAGGCGGGCGTTGATCTGCTGCCGGTGGGGGATTTCGCCTGGTACGACCATGTTCTGACTACCAGCCTGCTGCTTGGCAACGTGCCGGCTCGTCATCAGAACAAAGACGGATCCATCGACATCGATACCCTGTTCCGCATTGGCCGCGGCCGCGCGCCGACTGGCGAACCGGCCGCCGCTGCGGAAATGACCAAATGGTTTAACACCAACTATCACTATATGGTGCCGGAGTTCGTGAAGGGCCAGCAGTTCAAACTGAGCTGGACCCAACTGCTGGATGAAGTAGACGAAGCGCTGGCGCTGGGCCACAAGATCAAGCCCGTGCTGCTGGGGCCGGTAACCTATCTGTGGCTGGGTAAAGTGAAAGGTGAACCGTTTGACCGCCTGACCCTGCTGAATGCCATCCTGCCGGTTTACCAGCAGGTGCTGGCCGAACTGGCGAAGCGCGGCATCGATTGGGTGCAGATTGATGAACCGGCGCTGGTGCTGGAGCTGCCGCCAGCGTGGCTGGAGGCCTTTCAACCGGCTTATGACGCCCTGCAGGGCCAGGTGAAGCTGCTGCTGACTACCTATTTTGAAGGCGTTAGCGACAATCTCGCGACCATTGCTGCGCTACCGGTCCAGGGGCTGCACGTCGATCTGGTGCACGGCAAAGATGATGTTGCCGAACTGCACAACCGCCTGCCGGCCGACTGGCTGCTGTCCGCGGGCTTGATCAATGGGCGTAACGTCTGGCGCGCCGATCTCACCGAAAAGTATGCGCAAATTAAAGACCTCGTCGGTAAGCGCGAGCTATGGGTCGCGTCATCCTGCTCTCTGCTGCATAGCCCGATCGATCTGAGCGTGGAGACGCGCCTTGATGCGGAAGTGAAGAGCTGGTTTGCCTTCGCGCTGCAGAAATGCGGTGAGCTGGCGCTGCTGCGCGATGCGCTGAACAGCGGCGATACGGCGGCGATTACCGAGTGGAGCGCGCCAATCCAGGCCCGTCGCCATTCGACCCGCGTGCACAACGCGGAGGTGGAAAAACGGCTGGCGGCGATCACTGCTCAGGACAGCCAGCGCGCCAGCCCCTATGAGGTTCGCGCGCAGGCACAGCGCCAGCGCTTTAACCTGCCGAAATGGCCGACCACCACCATCGGGTCATTCCCGCAAACGACCGAGATCCGCGGCCTGCGCCTGGACTTCAAAAAGGGTAACCTTGACGCCAGTCATTATCGGACGGGGATTGCGGAACATATTAAGCAGGCGATCGTCGAGCAGGAGCGGTTAGGTTTAGACGTACTGGTGCACGGGGAGGCCGAGCGGAACGACATGGTGGAATACTTCGGCGAACATCTGGACGGTTTTATCTTCACGCAAAACGGCTGGGTGCAGAGCTATGGTTCCCGCTGCGTGAAGCCGCCGGTGGTGATCGGCGACGTCAGCCGTCCGCAGGCGATCACCGTCGACTGGGCGAAGTACGCGCAGTCCCTGACCGACAAGCCGGTGAAAGGGATGCTCACTGGACCGGTGACCATTCTGTGCTGGTCCTTCCCGCGGGAAGATGTCAGCCGTGAAACCATCGCGAAACAGATTGCGCTGGCCCTGCGTGATGAAGTGGCGGATCTGGAGGCGGCGGGGATCGGCATCATCCAGATTGATGAGCCGGCGCTGCGCGAAGGGTTACCGCTGAAGCGCAGCGACTGGGATGCCTATCTGCAGTGGGGTGTGGAAGCCTTCCGCCTTAATGCTGCGGTCGCCAAAGACGACACGCAGATCCATACCCACATGTGCTATTGCGAGTTCAATGACATCATGGACTCCATTGCCGCGCTGGACGCTGACGTGATCACCATTGAAACCTCGCGGTCCGATATGGAGCTGCTGGAGTCGTTCGAAGCGTTCGAGTACCCCAATGAGATCGGGCCGGGAGTATATGATATTCACTCGCCAAACGTGCCGAGCGTGGAGTGGATCGAAGCGCTGCTGAAGAAAGCCGCGCAGCGTATCCCGGTGGAGCGACTGTGGGTTAACCCGGACTGCGGCCTGAAAACTCGCGGCTGGCCGGAAACCCGCGCCGCGCTGGCGAATATGGTGCAAGCGGCGCAGAACCTGCGCCAGGCATAGGCTAATAAAAACGCCAGCAGTGTCGCTGGCGTTTATTCGATTATTTCACAGAGTACGGCATGTGGCAGGATCTGAAGACATGATGGCCCGCCAGGGAGTCAGTGGTGCGCAATGCCGCAATTTTTCCGAAAATTATAAAATATTGTTCACGCTTTTTTTAATTGGCGCATCTTCATTTAATTATCTAACGAAATTAAATAAGTAGTACTTATTTTTCAGGAGCTTGGTGTATTTTTCTCGCTATGAGAAAGTTATTTTCTTATTCCCGCATCGTTTTTCTCACTCTCAATAATATTTCCCCCTGATTAAAGACAGACATTAACGGTACCACCCGCACGTCTGGTGGGCAGGAGGCGACGGCTCTTGCTCAAATATTCACGGGGCACCTTTTTTCCAAAATCCAATACGCCTTCGTTATGTTTTTATTTTTGAGGTTACTCACAAAAAGTATAATATTATATTGTTATAACAAATGGAGATAACAAAGAAAAGGAACCTCTGTATGGACTACAACATGGTGGGGGACGCCATCGTTAAGCACTGTGGCGGGCTCGCTAATTTTATTCATGTCACCAACTGTATGACCCGGGTAAGAATGACCATCGCCGATACATCCCTGGTGGATATGACTGCCTTGAAAGCGATCGAGGGGGTATTAGGCGTTGTCGAAGACGATACCCTGCAGGTGATCGTTGGTCCGGGGAAATCGACAAAAGTGGCTGGGGTTATTAATGCTCGTTTAAAGGGTCAGCCAGACAGCGGAGAGGCGTTAAGCGCCGTTGAGCAAAAAGCGAAAACAGCACGTGAAAAAGCCAAAAAACAGACCCGGACTAAAGTCATACTCAAACATATCGCCAATATTTTTGTTCCCATTCTGCCCGCGCTGATTGCAGCCGGGATTTTAATGGGACTGAACAATGTGATATTCAACTCGGCAGCGTCCTGGGCGTTAACCCATCATGTTGCTTCAGTGGGCGATCTTTCCCCGACTCAGGTGGTACTCGATCAGCGCCATCTTTTGGGTCTAAGCCAGTTTCTTGATATCGTCTCGAAAGCGCTATTTGGCTTTTTAGCCATCTATGCGGGGGTAACGTCGGCACGAGAGTTTGAAGGTAACCTGATTCTGGGTGGCCTGCTGGGCGCCATTACCATCATGCCGCAGGTGACGACCTTCGGACTGATCCCCGGGCAGGGTGGCCTTATCGGTGTGATCTTTGCCGTCTGGTTAATGTGCCTGCTGGAGAAACCAGTACGTCGATTTGTTCCTGATATTGTCGATGTTGTCGTCACGCCAACGCTGGTGCTGTTGGTCATGGCGGCAGCCCTCCTTTTTATTATTATGCCCGCGGCCGGTATTGTGTCTAACGGGATACTCAGCGGTCTGAACGGCCTACTGGAGCATGGCGGTATTGTCGCTGGCTTTGTGCTTTCGGCGCTGTTCCCCTTCCTGATATCGCTAGGTTTGCATCATGGTTTGTTCCCGATCCACCTCGAGATGATTAACGCCACTGGCCATGCCCCTCTGTTTGCTATTCAAATCATGTCTAATGCCGGGATGGTCGGCGCGGCGACAGCGGTTCTCTTGCTGACGCGCGATCCGGTGATGAAGAAGATTGCCAGGGGGGCGATCCCAACCTCCATTCTGGCGGTGGGTGAACCGACAATATTTGGCGTCAATATCCCCGCAGGATTTGCGTTTATTACCGGCTCTATTGGCGCCGGTTTCGGTGGGGTAATGGTGGTACTGCTTGGCGTATCCACAAACGGGGTCGGCGCGGCGGGGCTGTCAGCACTTCCGCTGATTGCTGATGGGAAATATCTTCAGTACATCCTGGCATGGCTGGTTGGCTGTGCAGCGGCTTTTGCTTTGACTTACATCGTCGGCAAAGTTCGCGGTTACGATAAAGAAACGGTGTGAAAAAAGGACTCATGCATGAAAGCAATTATGTTGATGTTTGATTCGCTTAACAAACGTCTGTTGTCAGCTTATGGAAGCGATCGCGCTATCACGCCGAATTTCCAGCGCTTAAAAGAACGCACGGTACGCTTTGATAATTTTTATGTTGGCAGTATGCCCTGTATGCCTGCCCGCAGAGAGTTACATACCGGGCGCTACAACTTTCTCCATCGGGGCTGGTCGCCGCTGGAACCGTTTGATGATTCCATGCCGGAAATACTGAAGAAAAACGGGATTCACACCCACCTGGTGACCGATCATAAGCACTATTGGCGGGATGGCGGAGCAACCTACCACTCTCGCTACAGTACCTATGAGTTTATTCGCGGGCAGGAAGGGGATGCCTGGAAAGGTGTCGTTGATAAACCTGAATATCGCTACGAGTCAGGGGAACCTGAGGAGATCAAGCAGCGCCGTATCACCAGCCGGGTCCAGCATCAGATTAACGTACAGTTTATGCAGAATGAGGAGGATCACCATCTGGCGCGGACAATCAATAAAGGTCTGGAGTTTATTGATACCAACCATGCCAGCGATAACTGGTTCCTGCAGTTAGAGTGTTTTGATCCTCACGAGCCCTTCTTCGTACCGGAAAAATATCTGCGGATGTACGGGATTGATGATCCCTCACAGTTCGACGGGTGGCCACCTTACTATTTCGTGACGGAAAGCCCGGAGCGGAAAAGCGTCATCCAGAAATACTATATGGCCCTGCTGACGATGGTGGACGCCTACGTGGGTAAAGTGCTGGACTATATGGATCATTACGATCTATGGCAGGACACGATGCTTATCGTCAATACGGATCATGGGTTCCTGCTTGGCGAGCATGAATGGTGGGGGAAAAACATCATGCCACTGTATAACGAAGTGGCCAATATACCCTGCTTTATCTGGCATCCACAGCATGGTTGCGCGGGAGAGTCACGGCAGGCGCTGGCGCAGACGATTGATATACCGGCGACGCTGCTTGATAGCTTTGGGCTGCCCAAACCGCAAGATATGCAGGGGGTATCTTTACTGCCGGTACTGCGTGATGACACGCCGGTCCGAAATTACGCGCTGTTTGGCTATCATGGCTGCCACATCAATATTACCGATGGCCGCTACGTCTATATGCGCGCCCCAGTCACTCAAGGTGTGAGCGGTTTGTACGAATATACCTTGATGCCTACTCGTATTAATCGACGCTTTACGCCGAGCGAATTACAGGGCATGACGCTGCATCCCCCATTCGGTTTTACCAAGGGATGCAAGGTACTGAAGATCCCTGCGGAGTCTGTAATGACGCGCGGGGCAGATCGATTTGGTCATCGTCTTTACGACCTGCACGACGATCCGCTGCAGCAAACGCAAAGCCGTGATACTGCCGCAGCAGAACGTCTCTGCAGCAGCATGAAAGCGATGATGGCGCAGAGCGACGCGCCATCGGAGCTGTACCCACGCTATGGCCTGGAGGATGCTGGAGGGCCATTGTTAGGGTTGGATCCGCATCTGTTGCCTGAACTGGCCGCCTTTGCGCCAGTTTTCCGCTACGGTCTCTTTGCGCTATTGCAACATCTGGAAGGGAGTGGCCAGACAGAACTGATGGCGCAGCTCCAGTCCACCAGCCAGCCAGGCTGGACGACAGAAAATTTGTGGGCCTTCGTCCAGAACGAGGTTCCGCAGGAGCAGCATCAAAGCGTGTACTATAAAATGGCGTTAGAAATGAGGCTTGATTAAGCCGTATCCCCGGCTCAGGCCGGGGAAAAGGAGTAGGGGAACAATGAAAGAAGAACTGGATTATTCGCCAGGAGCCAAACCGCTCTATGCTCAGTTGCACGATATTTTGCTGGGAAAACTGAAAGCCGGAGAATACAAAAAGAACGATGTGCTGCCCACTGAGGCTGAGTTTGAAGAGATCTTTGGCGTCAGCCGTATCACTGCCCGTCGTGCGCTCGCCGAGCTGGCCGCCAAAGGGTTGGTAAAACGACAGGCCGGCATTGGCACCATGGTGATCAGCACTTCAGAGAAGCAGGAGGTGAAGGCCCGGATACGGCTGGTTGATGGGCAACAGCAGCATCCCATTGAACGTAACAATCTCAAGCTGGAGCAACTTGTGCCGCCAGGGGGAGTTGCTCAGGCGTTTGAACTTAATGACGATAAGACACCGCTGTGGTTGTTAACCCGCACCATCTACCGACAAAACGAGCAGCCTGCGCAAGTGAACTACATCTGGCTAACGACGCGTCTGCAACATCTTACGCTTGATGCACTGAAGAATGGCCTTTACAGCATGCTGGAAAATAATAATGAAAATATTGAAAGTTTCCAGGATGTTATTACCGCCGAGATGCCCACGGAAGACGATTGTCGCATCTTGCATATTGATACTCGTGAGCCGCTGTTGGTGAAAACCCGAAAGGGTTACAACGATCGTGGGGAATTGGTGGAATTCAGCATCGCGAAGCATATTGCAAGTTGCTATCAATATATTGTTGAGAATAGTCGATGAGCTGGCTGACACAGGGAAAGGATCCCGACTATCGTTTCTCTCTTGCGAATGAACGTACGTTTCTGGCATGGATCCGCACCGCGCTGGCCTTTATGGCTGCCGCGATAGGCATCGATCAGCTCGCGGAAAATCTGGCGCCCTCAATGGTTAAGGAATTACTGGTGTGCGCGTTGGGCATCACGGCGGCGATTCTCGCGTGGTACGCCTATCTTCGCTGGTCCGGGAATGAACGCGCCATGCGCGATGACGCGGCGCTGACCTACCCTCGTCTATTGATTTGGTTAAGTGCAGGTTTAGCGGCGGTGATGATGATGACATTGGGAGTGATGCTTCTGCTATGACGTTGTCTCTCCGCACACGTGATCCTGGCCTGCAACCGGAGCGTACCGCGCTTGCCTGGCAGCGGACTCTGTTTTCGGTTTTTGTTCTGGCACTAGCCTCGACGCGTTTTGGTTTCGCCCGCGGCGACCTGGTTTCCGGGGGGATTGCCGGTATCGCTCTCGGGCTAACCGTTATACTGGCGATCGTCGTGCGAAATCAGCAGCGTCAGGTTGGCGGAAACACAGCATTAACGACATTTGCTTCCGTCATGATAAAACGCTTGTTGAGTGTCGTACTCGGCTTAGAAGCTATTTCGTTGGTGCTATCCGCGGTCTTGAGCCTGTTAAGGGAAGGAGTCGTTTAGATGGAATTAGCGGGTTGCCAGGTGATGGCGAAACCGACGGGATCGGTGTGTAATATCGATTGTACCTACTGTTTTTATCTGGAAAAAGAAGCACTGTATCCGGAACGAAACAAAAACTGGCGGATGTCGGATGAGACACTGGAGTGTTACATTCGCCAGCATATTGAGGCCCAGATGGGAGAGACGGTGACCTTCGCCTGGCAGGGGGGCGAACCGACTATGATGGGGTTGCCATTTTTCCGCCGGGTGGTTGCACTAAGTAACCAATATGCCAGGGGCAAGAAGATAGAACACGCGCTGCAAACCAACGGTATGCTCGTTGATGAAGAGTGGGCACGTTTCTTTGCCGAGGAGCATTTTCTGGTTGGCATCTCCATTGATGGGCCAGCACATCTCCATAATCAGTACCGTGTTAATCGTGCCGGTAAAGGTACTCACGATAAAGTGATGGCGGCGATTGCACTTCTCAAAAAGCATCGCGTTGAGTTCAATACGTTGACCGTAGTGGGTAAACATAATGTGGGGCACCCGCGGGAAGTCTATGATTTCTTGCTTGCCACGGGTTCACGTCATATTCAGTTTATCCCCCTGGTTGAACGCGTCAGTAGCGACGAATCATCACTCCTGCAGTTGGTTATGCCGGGAGAAAGCGCCGCCAGGCTTGCTTCCTGGACCGTGCCATCATGGCAGTTTGGCGATTTCCTGAATCAGATATTCGATATCTGGATCCGGCGCGATGTCGAGCGCGTTATTGTGCAGATGTTTGAGGTCGCCCTGGCGGCGTGGATGGGCCAGCCCCCGGTTTTGTGTGTTCATTCGCCAACGTGCGGCCACGCTTTTGCCCTGGAGTCGAATGGCGATCTCTACAACTGCGACCACTATGTTTATCCCGAGCATAAGCTGGGTAACATTCATCATTCGGACATTAAGACGCTCAATAACAGCGAACAGGCGATAGCCTTTGGTCAGGCGAAAAGGGAGACGCTAACGGCGGAGTGCCGAAGCTGCGAATTTCGCTTTGTTTGCCACGGTGGCTGTCCCAAACATCGTTTTGCGGTTTCGCCGAGCGGCCATCCAGGGCACAACTATCTGTGTGCCGGTTATAAACACTTTTTCCAGCACATCACGCGGTATATGAATGTCTGTCAGCAGTTGCTGGAAGCAGGGTATCCGCTGGCGGCAATAATGCCATGGCTTGCTGACGAGGAGCGAAAGCCGTCGAAGACGCGTTCTCGAAACGAACCATGCCCCTGCGGCAGCGGTAAAAAATATAAAAAGTGCTGCGGGGCGCAGCATTGAGATTGTGGACAAATGGGGTCACAGCCCTCTGCGATCCGGTAGCCCGGGTAAGGCGTTAGCCGCGACCCGGGATTTGCATCACTCAGATTCCGGCCTCTCATCAACGATATGGTTACGCAGGCAGCCGATCTTCTCAATTTCCACTTCAATGATATCGCCGTCCCGCAAAAACAGCGGCGGGGTACGCTTTTTCCCCACACCGCCCGGCGAGCCGGTCAGAATAACGTCCCCCGGGGTCAACAGACAGAAGGTACTGATGTAGGCAATCAGCTCGGGGACGTGGTGGATCATGCTGGAGGTATTGTCGTTCTGCACTTCCATCCCGTTAAGCCGGGTTTTGATATCCAGCGCATTCGGATCGGCGATTTCATCCCGCGTCACCAGCCAGGGGCCGAAGCCGCCGGTCGACGGCCAGTTTTTCCCGGCGGTAAACCAGGCGTGCTGCCAGTCGCGGGCGGAGCCGTCCATATAGCAGCTGTAGCCAGAGACATGTTCCAGTGCCCGTCCGACGGGAATATTGCGCCCGCGTTTGCCAATTACCAGCGCCAGCTCGCCTTCATAATCAAACTCGTGGCTGGCGGCTGGTTTAATGATCTCGCCCAGATGCCCGCACTGGGAATCGGGGAAACGGATAAACAGCGTCGGATCGGGATCCTGTTCATTAAACTCCAGCCGTTTTGCCTGATAGTTCATCCCGACGCAGAGGATCTTCTGCGGGTCGGGGATCAGCGGCAAAAACGCGATCTCATCGAGGGTATAATCGACTGGCATATGTGCCAGCATTTCTGCCGGGATATTGTCCATTGCCGCCAGAAAAGATTTCAGCGATGGATATTGCAGAAAATGCCGGGTTAAATCGACAACGCCATCCTCCCGCAGCAAACCATAGCTGGGTATGTTGCTTACGCAAAAACTGAGTAATTTCATTAATAACTCTTTGGTTACTCTTCAGAAAACTGAGGGCCGACCGGAAAGTGGACTAAAAAGCCTGTGGTGATGAGCAGTTCACTCAGCCCGCAGAACCCGGCGCCCCGGAGGGCGGCTTCATCATCAAGGGAGACGAGTACGCGGCCCCCTTTTTCACCCAGCACGCCGCCCTGCCAGAGAACCCTTTGCGCCTGATCCTGCAACCAGGATGACTCACTCTTCCAGGCCAGGATATGTAGCAGAGTTTGACGGAGGGCAACATCGTCGCTATGCCCGTCGCGACGCAGGCGTGACCAGACCGGCAGCGTCACGCTACGCATGGTATCAATGAGATCGGGCAGATCCGCCGTCAGGCCGGGTGCATGACGAAAGCGTCGCAGCACGTCGTCGCAGAGCGGGTTCTGCGCCAGAGGCTGCTGTTGGGCAAGGCGTAGCCTGGCGGCAGCGTAGACCGGCTCTGTGAGTATCGTCGCCCTTCGGGTCGTGTCGCTGGCTGGCAGCCTGAGGATTTTCAGACCGGAGGCCAGTTTACAGACCTGCTGCAACGACTGATGAAGGTAGCCGGCCAGCATCGTTCTGTTAATCCGGACGGCAGTATGTTCAGCTATTATTGTTTCAGACATCTCTGTCTCCTTATGAGAAATCTCCGCGGCCGGTATGCCAGCCGCGGGAACAGGCTGGCCTACATCGCCAGCACGTACTTGAGCATCACCCCGGCGGCGATCGCCGAGCCGATCACCCCCGCCACGTTCGGGCCCAT
>OKVW01001182.1_pt1 | contig 11497 bp, 18 predicted proteins | sample 1606991 | NCBI WGS metagenome assembly OKVW01 (sample SAMN03281021, study PRJEB24777) | human gut metagenome | isolation source: fecal sample PR177 from 1 month old male Malay infant, vaginal delivered...
GTATCCACTTTAATGATCTTATCTAATATCCTCTTCGCAAACTCTGGATCATCTTCATATTTATTTAAGACTTCACCCATGGATCTAATATTCTCATCATTAACACAATTTCCTACTAAAAAAGCCTCAAACCGCTCCAGAAACAACTGCATTTCTATAAATGCTGGCCCCGCATTTCCAGATTTTATTATTCTTGCAAGAGCCATAAAATCCCCAGAAAGTGCAGACAAAGCATCCGACATAAAATTTGACGAAGCTTCCTTCACTTCACTTGATCCGACTAATTGCATCGCCTTTTCTAATATGTTCATGTCTATTCTTTCCTCCCATAAAAATCATTATGGGACTATCATACCGCAAAATCCGACAAAAGAAAAGCCCCCACCACACCCGGCAGGGGCCCCTCATGGGAGGATAATGCCATGAAAAAGTAACCAAGCGGATCACCCGGAGTCGAACCGGAACCCAGGGATCTATCCTGTACATCTGCCGTTGATGGTATAATCCACACATTACCGGGTCATCCCCGGTATGCACCAAGCTATACGTGGCTGGCAGGACGGATACCTTTGGGCCACACAGCAGCCAACATGGTCTGGTATCAACCAAAGCGGCCGGCGGGCTGTTGCACCCGGCGGCCGTCATTTATGGGGATTGGGAGGATGGCCGACGGGCTTAAACCCATTGGCCTAATTGTAGTATAAAACGATTTTTCCGACTAAAACGACCTTTTTATGATATACCACGTTTTTTTAAATATTCGTCCCTGATATGTAATCTTGGGTAATCCGGACTTTCAGGGTACTCCGTCTTTGCTGCTATTTTAACCCAAGTCATTCCATCCACGTAGAACATCTTGAATACACACCTGGCCTGGCCATCCTCAATCGCATTGATCCACATCTCCACCGCCTCCACCTTGGCCTTCTTCCGATCCAGCATTTTCTTTCGATGTTCATAAAGCGGCCAGTCGAATCCTACAACCGACTGCGGCCGCGCCTGGCCTGTCCGATAATCGAATATGGTGCTGTTCCCCAGGCCGGCATCTGTCACCTGCATATCGGCCAGCTCCATCTCCAGCAATGGGATCTCCCGTTTCAACTTCCGGTAATCATCAAGCAGCTTCCTGGTTATCTTGATTTCGTGCAACGCCTTCGCCTCCCTCCTGGTTCTTCCCCAGTAATCCTGATCCGACCCAGGTCATACCCGCTGGATCTTAGACGCTCTGTTACACATGACCAGCTGCTTTGATCTGCATTGCCTATGATCCGCTCAAATGTGTAGCGCCCGCGGTACGCTCTGTCGGCATCTGCACATTCACCTGGCACCTGTCTCCCACAGTGGATCATTTGCTGAAGGTCTGTAGCGGTATATGTACCCAGCTGCCGCCCATAATCATATACCTTAAAATACACCTGCTTCAATCACTCACCCCCTACAGCTCTTTCTCTAGCTGCAGCAGCTCCGCCCTGGCCTGGGTGATCCGCCGCTTGATCGACTCCTTGGTGTGATACTTATCAATGTCACCATACATAGGGGACTTTCGATTGCCTACCTCATAATTCTCATACTCCTTCACGCTCTCCGTCAGCGTATTCACCATGTTCTGCACCATCATGATTCTATTTGATTTTCTCATATCTTCTCTCCTCTCAATACATCAGCATTATCCCTTTTTCCATCAGCTGCAGCCCGATCTGCTTGATCACCTCCGGCTCATATTTCTCCGGCCCATTTTCAAACTCACGGATTACATACAGCAGATCCGCCACTCCATAGCCCTTTACCGCCTCTATCTTTTCCGCCAGAGACGTCTCCGACTCCTTTGATACCTTATATGCTCTCACATTTTCCCCTCCGTTTCCCCAACTTCTTTCCTCCAGCTCCGTCAGCAGCGCCAGCATAATCTTCTTGCACAGCCGGCAGTCATATTCACCCATGACGGTTCTGGTGTCCTGTACTACCTCCTCCCACTTGGTCGATTCCCGCGGAAGGATTTCATCTTTCCACTTATTCCAGAACCAGTTGTAGCTCTTCCAAAAGATTCCTTTTACTCTGTCATTATCCATTACACTCTCCTCAATCAAACGGCAGTTCATCCTCCAGAGGCACAGCCTCAAAACCATCCCCGATATACTCCCCAATCTTTTCAGCCCAGGCATATACCTTATTCTCTCCCATGCCATTTTTTAGCCGCTTGGTACTGGCCTCAAAGAACAGAGGAATAAACTCGTCCTGCACGCCGCCGTCCCGATCCTTGCATATCTCAATCACATTGCTGCACTGGTACAGCGGATCATCATCCTTCCACTTGAACATGTCCTTTGACAGCCGCTTAAAATCACTGTTCACCCGGTGAAGGATAAAAGCATTGTCCACCCGGTTCACGATATCATTGCTGCCGGACACATCGTCCAGCCGCAGGAATCCCACCGACTTCCTGGGATGAGCCACGAATAGGATGTGGACATTGGCATTCTTTGCAAAGTTCTCCAAGCACTCCACAAAGTGGCTCTGCTGCTGGTATTTATCCGCCCCCATCTCCATCAGGTTCAGCGCCATCATGTTGTCCAGGATCACCAGATCCACCTTATGCTCCACCACACACTTTGTGATCTGATTCAGGATAGAACCAAAATTGTTACCGTAGTAGTTGTTATACACAAACACCTTTTCATCCAGCCACTTTGAAATAATCTCATTATATGGGGCAGGCACCACATAGTAATTATCGTATTGGGTTTCTTTTACATGGATCTTCCCGGCAGCCTGTAGCAGCAGCCATTTCAGCAGATTCTTAGGCTTCAACTCCCCGCTGAACAGGGCCGTCCGGTATCCCTGCTGTGCGGCCTCGTTGGTAAGCTGCGATATGATGCTGCTTTTACCACTGGCCCGCAGACCGGAGAGACAGGTTACAAAACCTTTCTTCAGCCCACGCATTTTCTGGTCAATCACATCAATCCCCGTCTTGATAAACTCCTCCGGCGGTTCTTCCATCAGCCGGATCTGCTCCGTGGTGAAAAATACCGGCTGGCCGTCCACGATCTTTACCTGCTCCTTTTTCTCCACCACATAGTTGGGATTCTGGTAGTTCGGCCGCCGCTCCTCCCGCACATACTGCCGGTCATAGGCATCCGGTTCATACAACTGGCGGACATCCTGCCAGGTTCTGTCCGAACAGGAATTGTGGAAGCAGTGAAAGCCGATGGCGCCGTTTGCCATCTTGAAAATGCAGGCGTCCTTGCCGGAATGGTTTTCGTCAAAAGGACAATGCTCCAGAATGTACTTGGTGCCGCTGCCGTAGCTGGCCTTAGTGTAGCGCAAGCCGTGCTCGTCCAGCCACTGATCCAGATCAAAGCCCATCGGATTGAACCGGTTGTACCCCTGTGGCTTCTCCGGCATCGGCAGGTATCCAGCCAGCTTCTGCAGCAGCGCCTTATCGTTCTGTTTTGGCTTCTCTGGAGCCTGGACAATGTAGCTCATGCGGTGGGGTCGCTCTGGCGTATTAGCCCCTTTCTGCGCCAGGGTGCCGTAAAGTTTACATACCCTGGCCGGGTTGAAATTGGCCGTGTCAATTGATACCTGATCATCTGAGAAGAACAGGGCCAGAACTGCCAGACAGTCTTTGACCAGCTTCTTGTTCTCCTCATTCATCCATAACCCAACACTGTAAAGCAGATGTACCCCATTCCCGCTGAATGCAACGATTGGATCTTCGAATCCCAAACGCTTCATAAAAGCATACACCTCATTGCCTTTTGCCTTGGCCACATCGATCTGCTCCTCGCTGGTAGAAGTTCCCGCTGCCCGTACCGGGTCAATATCTACCATCAACCAAGCGTAATACTCAATATCCGAATCAGATGTATTGGGCTTTGCATTGCGTACAAAACAATCCCGCTGCTGTCTGGAATGGCATTCATCCTTGATCCCGTTCAGTGTGATATACACATTGCAATTTCCATCCATGCGGATTCCCCTCATAGCATTAATGCAGGTATCCGCATTACGGAAATAGCCGCTTGCGTTTCCTCCCCCCGATATGATCCGTATTTCAAACAAACTGTTTTCTGGCTTCATAATGGAAATCGCCTTTCGGATCTCATTCTCGTTAAAATTCACTGTATAATCCTCCTATCCTTTGTGGTTGCTGCTATCGACTCAGTTACGTCTGCCCCGCGCTTCCCCTGGCTCTGGGAGTATAATGTCTCAAACTTCTCACGAAACTTTTTTGTGCTCCTTATATTGGGTTTCCAAAAGCTGTCATTCGTGGCATATCGCAGCGCCTGCCGTATTTCCTCCTCATTCAGGTGATCCAACCGTTTCATCTTCTCAATCTCCGCAGCCCACTTTCGTTTCTTCTCTGGCGTATCTGGCACCTTGGATTTTGAACATGTCTCCATGCATGAGGCGATCAGAAGCTCTACGCACTGCATTTCAAAACTATCTAAACCAAAAGAAAGAGGGGGCGTTGGGCCGCTAGGACCAACGATATCTTTTTCTTTCTTTTCATTCTTTACATTCTTATCATTCTTGTATATGTTCCTCACTGGTTCCTCACTGGTTCCCGGCTGGTTCTCCACTGGTTCCTGACTGGCTCTTTTACTGGCTCCCATACTCTGAAAATCATTGTAATTTACTATGAAAATCGTGGTTCTTTCACTGGCTCTTTTTTTGCTCATTTCTATCATGTTATCCCCCACCAACTGTGAAAGATAGCTCGACACTTTTTTTCGACTCCATCCCCATCGTTCAGCCAATGACCGCTCACTCCGGTATATGTAACCACGTTCGCCATCAATCAGATTACCGCGCCGATCCAGGAATTTACCATCACTGTGCTTTGCCAGCAAGATCAGATCAATCCAGGCCTGCCCTTTTGAAAACGGCTTCTCGTCCCACACCCAATGCTCCTGAACTTCCCGACTGACCTTTACCCAGCCAGCCCCACTCTTTTTGTCCTCACTGGCTGCTTGATCCATACTGTTCTGCCCTCCTTCCCGACCGGGAGACGGTCAGCCATCCCGGCCTTGAGTTCAACACCTTGACATTCAATCGTGACATATTCTGTAAAGCGTGAACAGTTTACTGTTGCTCTATGTAAAGGCTTCCGCCGTTACATCATTTTTTGTAGGATGCTAAATTTTAATCTGAAGAATCCTCCATGGTCATGCTCAATACCCGCTGTAATCCCGGATACCCAGGCCCCAAGTGCACGTAAAGGCCACCAATATTCAGATCCGGCCCATAGCAATAATATAACTTTGCCCTTTTGCCCTGTGTGCCGTCCAGGTACTCCCGGACCACCTTATAGATGTATAAAGTCATGCCACATACTCCATTCTGTTGCGAGATCGCAACGATTCATTGTGTGGTTATCGTGTCGATATCTGTAATACCTACACACCCCAATCGCTTTTAAGCTGGTTCAGTAGCTTCATCTCCTCCGATGTATCTACACCTGGATTACTATCTGGGTGATATGCTTTGGATAATGTACGATAGAATTTCTTGAACATAGCCTTGTTGTCATCAGTGTGGTTATTTAAAAAATTCCCATCGTAACTACTCCCTGCGTTTCTACTGTAGTTATTAAAGAATTTTTCATAATTACCACGGCTCTGCTGCCTGCTTTGGCGCTCATATTCCTTCTTTGCCTTGTACTCTGCCTTCACCCTTTTAAGGGCATCCGGACTGCGCAGGTTCCCGAACACATCATAACAGCATTTGTACTCACTCTCGCTGGTATCATACTTTTCCTTGAACGCCTCCACTCTCTGATTGTGCTCCCTCAGAATACGCCTGTGTTCCTCCCTGGCCTTGTATTCCTCCGACTTCTGGAACTCTGAAACTACCTGGTCTATGATAGGCTGAAACTTCTTGTAAACCATATCAGAAAGCACTTCTTCGGATAGCCCCAGGGCATCTGCCTTTCTTTTTAGACCACCTATGATATAATCCCCGATCCAGCCGCCCCAGTCCACAATGGAGTAGTAGCCAATGGTGCAGATTACGGTCTGCCTCTTCTTAACCTTCCCTGTCTCCCGGTAACTCTCATGGATGCTGATGCGGTACGCCTTTCTGACAGAACGTTCGAAATGTTCATCACTGTAACGATATCCCCAGGTTGAACCATTTACACCATCAATTGTCCAGGTAGTTTCATAGACTTCTATTGTCTTGGCCTCTCCTGCTGGAACCTTCTTGACTTCGATTTCCTGTATAACACAAAACACCGAACTGACTCCCTTCCATGTAGGTATTGCATTTATAAATACCGTACCTACACTTTTACCTTTCCACACCCCATCAAATATCCCAGGTAGAAAACGTATTTTAGGCCAAAACTACCACATCCATGGCTCTCTGTTTTTGCGCCAACGGAATAGAGGTTGTTAACCAATTCTGCATCGTACACATCTGGCAGGTCATCATTCATATAAGCTTCTTTAATGGCTGGAAGAATTGTTTTCGCCATCTCCGCTGCCATGTCCTCCTTTACAACCTTCTGACGGCCCCTATATGCGTCTATTAGGCAACGCCATGTATACTCCCCATATTTATCATAGATGTAATCTCCCAAACCGCTCAGTCCACCCTCATCCTCCTGATTATTAATATAGGGGCCTGAAAACGCAGCGTACTTTACAAACTTCTGGATATCCTCTTCCGGGATTCCGGTATTCACCATAAGGACCTGCCCTCTGTGCTCATACATCACCGTAAACTGGCTACGGTCCGTATGATATATGTAATTCAGTTGGAATAGATAGCTATCCGGCAGTTCCTGCGGGGTTATCCGCACTACTTTTAAATTATTTAACTTCATGGTTCTCCTCCTTCTTGGCCTGAATAACCGCATCGCAAACACGCTCAAAATACTTCACATTTTCTTCCGGCATTCCCTCTCGCCTGAGATTCTCGGCAAAAACAAACTTGATGTCCACCAATTCTTCCAGCGTGCCATGCTCAAGCTCCGCAATCAACTCAGCCGTTGCTGCAACTGTCTCCTCAAATGTTTTATACATCGCCTGCCTCCTGCTCTTGCACCGGTGCAACTTCATCCTCTGCTCTACCATACCGGATTGCCTGCAGCTGGTGCCGCAGATCCCGCAGCTCCTTTATGGCCTCGTCATAGGATTCCATCATCTTGTTGTACTGCTCCGCTGATATACAGATCATTCTTTGCATACTGTTGCCTCCTCGTCATTCACAAGTGACTGTAATTTTTCTAATTCATTAAGCATGTAATAAAGAAAATCATTCACAATCCCGGCCTTTAATCCCGCACTTTCATAGTACGGTCCCGCAATCTTCCAAAATTCATCCGGGGTCTCGATATTCTCGCCGAAATAATCCTGCTCCAGATCCTCCGCAATGACTTTTGCTTTTCGTACAAGTAAGGCCAAAGCATTGACCTGGCTATCTATTCTAAGATCTTTCCTTGTCATCTTATGATACCCTCCTCTCCAGGCCACGGGGCTTGTGCTGCTTCTCGCGGATATGCCCCAAGGCCCATGCCATGTCTGTTTTAACGGCCTTGTATTCTGCATATGTAACCTGCCGGCCGTTCTGGAATTTCAGCATCATATTCACGTACCTGATCCGCTTATTGGTCCGCATGTAGTCCAGCGCCCAGTGATCTCCCGTCTTGCTGGCCTCCCAGATCTCATACAGATCCCGTTTCAATTCAGTCATCCAGCGGCGGTGCCGGTTGCTATTACGGCTTAATACTGACAGCGACGGACTGAATAAATAATTTGCATTACACATCATGTACCGCGTCAAGCGTAATGCTTCATCCGCCATCAATGGTTCCTGTCCTTTAAGCACCGCATCCATCAACTCCGGTGTTACATCTGCTCCCCTGGCCATTGCCTCCAAACACCAAAACTGCTCATGCTCTGCTATTAAATTCGGATAAATCATAGAACTATCTCCTTTCCTTTTTGCCCCGGAGATGCTATACTTTAGTTGGATATTATCGTATAGCCTCCGGGTTATCGGCCTTTAAGAGGTTGGCGCTTCTTAAAGGCTTTTTCATTGTCACATTTCCCTGCGGTTGATCTTTCCAATCTCCAGCTGCATGTTGGTTGGCGGCGCCCATCCGTTGATATACTCCAGCGCCTCATTAAATCTCACCGCCGGGGTATTCTTATAAGAATTGACCCCGAAATAATCCTGATAGTCATGCCACAGCCTTGAAATGACCATCCCGTACAGCTTAGGCGGCCTGACGTTCTCATCTGCCTGCGGATACTGATATGTATAGGCCCTGGCTTTCTTCCCGCCTACAGCGCCCACAGCAACCGCCTTGGCCAGCGCCTGAAGCTCCTGCTGCTGCCCGTAGTCAATCGTCATGGTGTTCTCCAGCTTGTCCACGCGGATCTCTACGCCGCCCAGGCGTTCACCCTGCTCGTCCAGCATACCAAGCTGAATCCGCATCATCTCCTCTGGGGTCAGACGGCGCTGCTTCTCTTTTTCTATGGGAAGGAAGGCAGCCGCCAACACATCCGCACATCTGTCCTGATACTCTTCCAGTTTTGCTGACAGTTCCGGCATCTCCTTTTCCATTTTCGGAGTAATTTCCAGTTTTGCCAGAGCCAAGGGAAGCTTCAGGATGTCGATACACCAAACATCTTTACCTGTTCTCAGCCCTAAGTAGGTCCCCGAAAATTTTTGGGTACCTTTCCCTACAGATTTATCAGACACCCATTTGTCGCGCCGGTATTCAATTTGCTTCTCATCAAATCCCAAATCCCTCAGGATAGGATTTATCCCCGCGTAAATCTTCCCGCTGTCCCTCTCCTGTACTGCCAGCAACTCGGCCCCGTAAAATGGGACTTTCTTTACTACTAAATCATTCATCTGTTCATTTCCTCTCTTTCTTTAATACCAATCTGATAAGTACATTACGCCATCATCCAAGACCAAAAGGTTAATCAGTCTAGCGCCACCCTCTCCACCTTTAAATGTCAAATCCATACCAGGCCCTGTAAATTTAAATTCTTCTCTCGCTCTGGCAATTAAGGTGCAGCCTTTCAGCGCATCCAGCTCTGCCTCGTCCTCCACTTCATGGTAGATCAAAGGCTCGTCACATTCATCCTTATCCGGTACATAATGCAGGCTGTTTTCAATATACCTTGCCTCGCAGCCGTCCGGTATGTACGAAACAATCTCTTCGGGCTCAAGCGGTGTTGCATTTTCCCCCGCAACGCACTGACTGGAGAAAATAAGTAACTGGCCATCGTCTCCATTAATAACTCCCTTTCCGATAGAAGAATTGAAGTGTTTGACAACTCCAATCTTTTTAAGCAGGTTCCGGTCCTCCTCAGATACACCAAACTGATCATAAGTCGAAAGAACAAACTTCTGCACTTCTCTTTCATCTGATCCCTGGGCACGAATGAGTGATGATATCAGGCTGATCATATCATTCACGTCAGAAAGCGATGCTTCCTGTTTATCAGTTGGACATTCTACCTCATCCTCTGATTTTTCACTCTGCCCCTGCACAGCGCCCAATAATCTGTAAACATAACCGTAAGCCCTATTGATACTGTTCTCGGCTTTTTCGTAGAGATCGCGAAACTCATCCTTATCCATGTTTAAGTTTTCCAGACTATTCATAATGCCATGTGACAGCGCGCAATCTGCCCAATCCAGATCATGCACAATATGGCTAAATACTTTCTCAGCTTCGGTCATATCAAAATAAAATTTCTTCATTGCTTTTTCCTCCAATTTTAATATAGAATAGTTATAGTTTTCTTGTTATCTGGTCCTTCTGCAGTTGACACCGCACTGGTCCTTTTTAATTATCCTTGACACTCTCGCCCCACAGCTCACCAGCCGGAGCTCCTCTGCCGTTCTTGCCTGCCGCCCCTATCTGAGAGCGCCTCGCATAAAACTCTTCCAGACTCTCTCCTATAATTTTCTCTAGCTTGGCCGGGTAGATCCGAAACTCCCATGTGGCCTTGCCAGACTTCTCCGGAGGAATTACCAGGCCCAGATCAAGGATTCCCCTTCGCATATCTCTCCGAATGTTTTTCGGACTTTTCCCCAGGATAGGGGCGACATCCTCTGGCCTTAAACATAATTTTGTCATGATCCACATCTCCTTTCCTCTATATTTCTGCTACACTCTTCACAGCGGTTTTACAGAGTACCGCTTACAGCCTGGCCGCTGCTGTGGATGGATAAAATTGTCAATGTACATTTTTCCCAACTTGCTGGGAAAGTCGTATCCCCGCGATCTGGTGTGCTCAGGCCGCTTCCCGATATACGATTGTGCATGTCTTCGGATTCCCCTTGGGATTTGTATATGGGATCTTGGTAGGATAGTTGTTTTCATCCAACCACAGCCTCACATCCTCCAGGACAGATGGCTTAAATTGGATTGTCACGCCATCATGACCGTTCCTGCTGTAAGGTGTGGTCACGATCTCGCTAGCCGGAATATCCAGTTTCTTTATAATAATGCTCACCGCCTGGTTATGGGGATTCCCAGTATTGGAGTAGATCCCCAGCTCCTTGGCCATCTCCGTACAGTCATACAGTTTCGGCATCGTCTCCTTATCTGTAAGAAGTGGTATCTTGATATCGTACCCGGCCTCTGCGTAAATCCGCTTCGCTTCAACGGCTATGTATAATGGGTCAACTCCTGCCCGGGAGAAGATGCTGTTTATGGTCTTAACCGTCATATTAACGGAGGCGCGGGATTCCTTCTTAGGCTTGTCCTGCTTCTCTTTCTTTTTAGGTAGAAATGCCTCTGCCAGAACATCTGCGCATCTATCTTGATATTCTTCCAATTTGGTCGATAACTCCGGCATTTCCTTTTCCATTTTGGGAGTAATTTCTAATTTGGCTAATGCTAGTGGAAGTTTCGTAATGTTGATGCAATAGGCCTCCTGCATTCCTCCTTTATCAGAGGGGTGTGAAAATTTTCGCACCCCTTTGGAGAGCGACTTATCTTCCAACCACTTTTCACGCCTGTATCGTGTTTGATACTCATTAAAACCAAGACCAGCCAGCAACAAATTTATTCCGGCGTAAATCTTTCCCGTGTCCTCTTCCTGTACTGCCAGCAACTTAGCTCCATAGAATGGAACTTTTTTCACCACTAACTCGTTCATCGTCACCCAACCTTTCCATTATCAATTAACGACATATAGCATCTAACAAGATTTTTTTGATCTTCTGTATAGCCGCTAAGCCTTGTTGCAATTTCCATAGTTTCTTTTGAAGGAAGGTCTTCATCTGATAAAAGACAATCAACCCCCACCCCAAAATGTTTCGCCACCATTATCACCTTTCCTAATGTCGGATTTTTGGTATCCCAGTTATGGATAGTTCCATTTCCAATTCTCAACATTCTCTCCAGTTCAGTAATAGTGATTCCATCCCTGGCACATAATTGTTTGATACGATCATGTAGCATTAACTCACCTCCTCCGCATGATTTTTCGCATTATACTATTGACAAACACTAGAAAAT
>OKVW01001185.1_pt1 | contig 11486 bp, 8 predicted proteins | sample 1606991 | NCBI WGS metagenome assembly OKVW01 (sample SAMN03281021, study PRJEB24777) | human gut metagenome | isolation source: fecal sample PR177 from 1 month old male Malay infant, vaginal delivered...
ATCTCATTATGATCCCTCTATAATATAAACGTATAGGGAGGTGTGATGCATATGGAATCAAAAAAATTGACCTGGACATTATTTATCATTTATGCTGTTATGCTGGTGTGGGTTATTTTATTTAAAATGGGATTTTCCATAGAAAATCTGGGTTATATAAGAAATATTAATCTAATCCCTTTTTCACAGCCGGCAATTGTCAACGACACGATGGATGTAAGTGAGATCATCGATAATATGGTTATTTTTGTACCTTTTGGGATTTTTATGGGGATGCTTAATGGCCATAGACAGTGGCCCCGTCAGCTTATTCCAATATTCCTGACAAGCCTGCTGCTGGAGATATTTCAATTCATCCTGGCCATTGGTGCCAGTGATATTACGGATTTAATCACGAATTCCCTGGGCGGAGCAGCAGGGATTGGTATCTTCCGGGTATTCTCTACCATATTTAAGGACAGGGCATGTAAAATAGTGAATGCCCTATCCCTGGTTATGGCTGTGGGCTTAATGCTGCTGGTTGGAATGCTCATAATTGTAAATATATAAATATATAAACCTGGAAAATTATGCTTGACAATTGAAATCCAAGTGTGATATAGTGTTTACAGATAAAGGAAGTGCCTGTCCGATATCTACATTATTTGTGTAGATCTCGTGCGGGCTTTTTTGTATTTATTTAAGACGAAAGGAAGACGGTATAATGATGAAAGCAAGGGCTGCAATGAATAATCAGATAATAGCAGACGGTCTGAATCTCAGAACGTTTAATTTACCATGTCTGAATCTGAATCTATATATATCTATCCTTAGTCCAAATACAGGCGGAATCCATCTATTTTCAGCACAAGGCACAGGCACGCCTTGATTTAAAGGGAAGTAGATGAATTGTTTTACCGTCTGTAAGGAGCAAGTCCATACAGACGGTTTTTTGTTGCAAAAACACATTCCAAAGTAGCTCAACGGCAGAGCACACGGCTGTTAACCGTGGTGTTGCAGGTTCAAGTCCTGCCTTTGGAGCGCGGCTGAAAGGCAATCAATTTCAGTCCAGATCGGGATGAAATTCATCCAGCTGCCGGTATAAGTGGAAACAGGCACTTCCTTTATATCGCTTTCCGGGAAAAGTTACCGGGCCGGACAGAGCACATGCAAAATCCGGTTCTGCACGTGTGGTGTCAGTGGACAGCACCCCTGCCTCCGGGCAGAGTGTATGGGTTCGAATCCCATTGCGTGCATTGGAAGAGAATCAGCGCCTGAGGTGATGCGGTACGTTGCACCTGGCTTATATCCAGCGATTGCGGGTTCGACTCCTGCCGGGCGTATTTAAATTTTACCAGGTTTTTCATATCTTAGTATAAAGCCTCTGTAGCAGAAATGGCATATGCACCGGACTAAGGATCCGGGTGCCGGAAGGCACATGTGGGTTCGAATCCCTCCAGAGGCACGCAGGAATAAAAATTCAATTTATATATTTTGCCCGGATGGCGGAACGGCATACGCACCGTACTCAGACTGCGGTTTTTGTGAGTTCGAATCTCACTCCGGGTACTTTTTATGTTTTCTGTCACAGTAACTCCTGCTGGGTACGAATCCCTGAACCGAAATATTTTTTTCTATGGCGCTTAATGTCAATCAGGAGGCTTGACTAACAATCGTTTTTGTATGACAATAGACAGATAAACGACAAAACAGATTGGTGAGAGCACAGATGCAGAGACAAAAGAGTAGAATGCACCGTCCAGGTGAATCCTTGAAGGATAGAATGAGGCTGATTTCGTTTCTGGCGGTGTCGGTTGTGGTATTGTCCATTGCAGGCAGCCTGGCGGTCTCCGGGTTTGGGCTTCTGGGGTTTAATGGCATTTTGCAGAACAGCGGGAAGAGCCTGGAGCTTTGGAAGGCCGTGGATGAGGAAAAACGTGCATTTGCGGCCTACATCCAGGGGCGCACCCAGGAACAGGAGACGGTCTACCAGGAGGCGGCAAGACGGACGGAACACGCGGTGGAGAACCTGCCATACGACTACAGGGATATTGGAGCCAGGCGGTATGCCCAGACATGGTCCATACAGAACCTATATGAGACATACGTGATCATGCGGACCCAGGTGCTTCAGAATACCGACAGGGGCGGGGAATATATGGATACCCTCTACAGCGTCTACAGGATACAGGACTATCTGCAGGATTACGCGGGGCGGCTCCAGCAGATGAATGTGGAGGAGGGGAACCAGCGCTATGAGGTGCTGCGCCCTCTTTTTGCAGTGATCCCTGCGGCGGCTGTTTTCTTCGGAATTGCGGCGGTGGCGGCGGTGGAGCGCCTGAAGGGCTGGACCAGCAAAAGGCTGGTGGAGCCGGTGCTGAGACTGGCTGAGGACTCGGGGCGCATCGCGGCCAATGATTTTGACGGGCCGGAGATGGAGGCTCTGGGTGATGATGAGATCGCCCGCCTGATCCGGTCGTTTTATCATATGAAACGGTCTACCAAGGGGTATATCACGGCTTTGAAGGAGAAACATCAGGTTGAGAAGGAGCTGGATGCGGTGCGCCTGCAGATGCTGAAGAACCAGATCAATCCCCATTTTTTATTTAATACCTTGAATATGATCGCTTCCATGGCCCAGGTGGAGGAGGCAGCGGTTACGGAGCAGATGATAACAGCTTTAAGCCGCCTGTTCCGCTATAATTTAAAATCCACGGACAGTGTCATGCCTTTGGAACGGGAGCTGAAGGTGGTACAGGATTATATGTATCTCCAGCAGATGCGCTTTGGGAAACGCCTGCGATATACCATGGACTGCGCGCCGGATACGCTGGAGGTGCTGGTGCCGTCCTTTGCCCTTCAGCCATTGGTGGAAAATGCTGTTATTCACGGGATCTCCGGCCAGAAAAAGGGCGGAAAGGTTCATATATGCGCCAGATACAGGCTGGGGCGGCTGTATATCTATGTGTCGGACACAGGCTGCGGCATAGAGGAAAATCGGCTGCAGGAGATCAAAAAAGCCCTGGCTGAGGGGGATACAAAGAGGACAGGGATCGGAGTGGGCAACATTTACCGCAGGATTCATTCCATGTATCAGGATGGGGAGATGGAGCTGTACAGCTGTCCGGGCAAGGGCACGGTGATCCGCCTCTCCTTCAGCCCGGGCGTGTCTGAGGCAAATGACAATGAAAGCGGGGGACAATTATGATACGGGTGTTGGTGGCGGATGATGAGTCCATTGAGCGGATGGCCCTGTGCAGGAGGCTTGAAAGGCACTTTGGGACCCAGATTGAGATATCCCAGGCAGAGGACGGCCTGGAAGCGGTGGAGATTCACCGCCGCGAGAAGAGCCGCATTGTCATCATGGACATTGCCATGCCGGAGTTAAACGGAGTGGCGGCGGCGGAGCAGATCCGTGCCCTGGACCCTGACTGTGTCATCATCTTTCTCACAGCCTATGATGAGTTTACCTATGCCAGGCGGGCGCTGGTGATCCGCGCCCTGGACTATCTGCTGAAGCCCTGCGAGGAGGAGGAGCTGCTGGCCGTGATGGAGGAGGCCATCCGCCAGGCGGAGCTGGGGATCTCCCAGGCCCCTGGCGCGCGTGGAAACGGGTGGCCCGGAAGCGGGAAGTCCGAAAGCGGGAGGCCTGAGAACAAGGGGCCTGAGAGCGGAGAAAATGCCGCAACCCGCGGTCAGGGCAACAAGACACATACAGCGGCGGCGGGCCAATTACAGGATGACTCCGGGGATTCCCGCATGGACCAGGTGGCGGCCTCCATAAGGGACTATATCAGCAGCAATTTTATGAGGGAGATCTCCATGCAGGATGCGGCCAGGGCCATGAATTACTCTGATGCATATTTCTGCAAACTCTTCAAGCAGTGCTTTGACCAGAATTTTACAGCCTATCTCACCAACTACAGGGTAAATGAGGCAAAGAAGCTGTTAAAGAACCGTGAAATGAATGTGAAGGAAGTTGGGATGAGGGTGGGGTATTTTGATTCCAATTATTTTGCCAAGGTGTTTAAACGCCTGACGGGAATGATTCCATCTGAGTTCAGAGAACTGTATTATGCACAAAAATAGTGGATTAAAGTTGTGCATTTTCACGGAGACTACAAAAAAATACGGGAAAAGTTAAAATCTTCTTCCCCTATGTCAAGATTTTACGGTACACAATTATACGCCCCGGCCTTATAATTAAGATGTTGTTAAAGAAGTGTCAAAAACTTTAACAGATCCGGATTATTATAAGCCTGGGTGTATTTTTTTTGCTCAAAATTTGGAATATTTGCCTGGCTTATGGCGGATCAGGAATAAAATCACCAAAAATATGGGAAACTGTTATGAGAGGAAAGGAAGGAATGGTAGCATGAAAAACACGTTGAAAAGACTGGCTGTCGCGGCGCTTGCGCTGATGACGGCTGCGGGACTGTCAGGCTGCGGAATGGCGACTTCGGGGAAACGAATCATCCGCATCTCCCATGCCCAGTCAGAGACCCATCCGGAACATCTGGGTTTACTGGCATTTAAGGACTATGTGGAGGAGCGCCTGGGGGACAAATATGAGGTGCAGATCTTCCCAAATGAGATCCTTGGCTCAGCCCAGAAGGCCATTGAGCTGACACAGACAGGAGCCATTGACTTTGTGGTGGCGGGTACTGCCAATCTGGAGAACTTTGCGGGAGTGTATGAGATTTTCAGCATGCCCTACCTGTTTGACTCAGAGGATGTGTACAAGTCCGTGATGGAAGATACGGAATATATGGAACAGATTTACGAGTCCACCGATGAGGCGGGCTTCCGCGTGGTGACCTGGTATAATGCGGGAACCAGAAACTTTTATGCTAAGACGCCGATCAACACCCCGGCGGATCTGAAGGGGAAAAAGATCCGCGTGCAGCAGAGCCCGGCCAGCGTGGCCATGGTCAACGCCTTTGGCGCGGCCGCAGCTCCCATGGGATTCGGCGAGGTTTATACAGCGATCCAGCAGGGCGTAATCGACGGCGCGGAGAACAACGAGCTGGCCCTCACCAACAACAAGCACGGCGAGGTGGCCAAATATTACTGCTACAACAAGCACCAGATGGTACCTGATATGCTGGTGGCCAACTTAAAGTTTTTAAATGGTTTAAGCCCTGAGGAATATGAGGTTTTCAAGGATGCAGCCCTGCTTTCCACACAGGTTGAGATGGAAGAGTGGGACAAGAGCATCGAGGAGGCCAAGAAGATTGCGGCTGACGACATGGGCGTACAGTTCATTGATGTGGATGTGGAAGCATTTAAAGAAAAGGTACTTCCCCTTCACCAGCAGATGCTGGAATCCAACCCTAAGATAGCGGACCTCTATGAGCACATCCGCCAGGCCAACGAGAACGCGAAGGGAGGGCAATAACATGGAGACGCTTCATAAATTGAGAGCCGGCATCATGAAGGTGCTGGGTGTGATTATTGTGGCTCTTTTTGCCATGATGACCATTATCGGAACCTATCAGATTGTAACGCGGTATTTCTTCAAGCGGCCCAGCACAGTGTCTGAGGAGCTTCTGACCTACGCCTTTACCTGGATGGCCCTGCTGGCCTCAGCCTATGTGTTCGGCAAACGGGACCACATGCGTATGGGCTTCCTTGCCGACAAGCTGACAGGTCCTGCCCGCAAATGCCTGGAGGTGGCCATTGACCTCTTAACCTGTGCCTTCGCAGGCATTGTGATGGTATACGGCGGCAGTGCAATCACCAAGCTGACCATGATCCAGAATACGGCGTCCCTGCGCGTTCCCATGGGCTACATCTATGTGATTGTGCCAGTGAGCGGCGTGCTGATCATGATCTTCAGCCTGATCAATGCAGCGGATATGCTGCACAAAGATTTCAATGAAAAGGGGGAGGCCAGAATATGAATGCAGCAGTATTTTGCGGACTGATTATATTAACTCTCTTGGTGATTATGCTGCTGGCGGGCGTGCCCATCTCCGTGGCCCTGGCAGTGTCCTCCATCTGCGCCATTCTGCCGGTGCTGGATGTGCCCCGCGGCGTGCTCACAGGCGCCCAGCGCATATTCTCCGGCATCTCGGTGTTCAGCCTGCTGGCCATACCGTTCTTTATCCTGGCCGGCAACATTATGAACAAGGGCGGCATAGCCATCCGGCTGATTAATTTTGCCAAGCTGTTTACCGGGAATATCCCCGGCGCTCTGGCTCACACCAACGCCATTGCCAACATGCTGTTCGGAGCCATCTCCGGGTCCGGCACAGCGGCGGCCTCCGCCATGGGTTCCATCATAGGCCCGATCGAGGAGGAGGAAGGGTATGACCGGGATTTCTCTGCGGCGGCCAACATTGCCACAGCGCCTACCGGACTTCTGATTCCGCCCAGCAACGTAATGATTACCTACTCCCTGGTCAGCGGCGGAACCTCTGTAGCGGCTCTGTTCATGGCAGGCTATATACCCGGAATTCTCTGGGGCCTTGCATGTATGCTGGTCATCTATTATTTTGCCAAGAAGAAGGGCTACCGCAGCACCAGAAAATACAACTGGAGCGAGAAGGTAAAGGTATTTTTTGCAGCCATTCCCTGTCTGGCCATGATCGTGATCGTTATCGGAGGAATCATCTCAGGTATCTTCACAGCCACGGAAGGAAGCGTGGTGGCGGTGGTGTACAGCCTGATCCTGTCCCTGGTCTTTTATAAGTCCATCAAGCTCAGCGACCTGCCGAAGATCTTCTTAGACAGCGCGGAGATGACCGGTATCATCATATTCCTCATCGGCGTGTCCAGCATCATGAGCTGGGTGATGGCCTTTACGGGAATCCCCACAGCAGTGTCCGAGGCGATGCTGAGCCTCAGCGACAACCGGTACGTGATCCTGTTTATTATCAATATTTTACTGCTGATCATCGGTACTTTTATGGATATGACACCGGCCTGCCTGATCTTTACCCCGATTTTCCTTCCGATCTGCCAGAAGCTGGGGATGAATACCGTACATTTTGGAATCATGATGATCTTCAACCTGTGCATCGGCACCATCACGCCTCCTGTGGGCACCACACTGTTTGTGGGCGTCAAGGTGGGCAAGACGAAGATCGAAAATGTAATCCGCCCGCTGCTCCTTTATTTCGCGGCAATATTTGTTGTTCTCCTGCTTGTTTCCTACGTTCCCATCCTGTCTATGTGGCTGCCGGGACTGCTGGGATACGTATAAAAATCGAAATCTTAGCAAAAACTGGCTAATATCAAGAGGATTGACGGCAGGACATATATCCCTTATAATGAGTCGGTGTAAAGAAGTCGTAAATATTGCGTAAAAGTTCAAGAGAGGTTACAATGACAGAATTCGGCGGCAGCTTAAAGGGATGTAACTTTTTAAATCATATCAACTGACAGATAAGGCATAACCTGCAATCCTGTGAGATGGCAGGCTATGCCTTATTGTTCGCAGTTTACGGCATTTTTGAGACGGCAGATAGAAAACAAAGGGAGAAACAAAAATGGGTATTGAAATACTTCTGAGCCTGCTGGGCGGACTGGCGCTGTTCATGTACGGCATGCAGATGATGAGTAACAATCTGGAGGCAGTGGCGGGAAACAGGATGAAACAGATCCTGGAACGTCTGACAGCTAACAGGTTTCTGGGGGTTTTGGTGGGAGCGGGTATCACGGCTCTGATCCAGTCCTCCTCAGCCACCACAGTCATGACCGTGGGCTTTGTAAATTCCGGCCTGATGACCTTAAAACAGGCTGTATGGATCATCATGGGCGCCAATGTGGGCACCACCATCACCGGTCAGCTGATCGCTCTGGATATCGGGGCGCTGGCGCCTCTGATTGCTTTTGTGGGCGTGATGCTTCTGATTTTTGTGAAGAGTAAGAAGATACAGCATGTGGGCGGTATCATTGCGGGCATCGGCGTGCTGTTTATCGGCATGGGCATGATGAGCGACGCCATGGTTCCACTGCGGGATAATGATACCTTTATCCAGCTGATGACCAAATTCTCCAATCCGCTGCTGGGTATTATCGCAGGAGCCGTGTTCACGGCGATTATCCAGTCCTCCTCAGCCTCTGTGGGTATCCTGCAGGCGCTGGCCATGGGCGGAGTGATCAATCTGCACAGCGCGGTGTTTGTGCTGTTCGGACAGAATATCGGCACCTGTATCACGGCCCTTCTGGCCTCTGTGGGTACCAACCGGAACGCCAAGCGCACCACAGTGATCCATCTGCTGTTCAATGTGATCGGCACGGCCATGTTCGTCAGCTTGTGCATAGTGACGCCGTTTACGGACTGGATGATCCAGCTGACTCCGGGCAACCCGGTGGCACAGATCGCCAATGTGCACACCGTATTCAACCTGACCACCACCTTGCTGCTGCTTCCCTTTGGAAGCCTGCTTGAGAAGGCTGCGGTTCTGATCCTTCCTGACCGTGAGGTGCCTGTGATGGATGCGGACCAGTGGTTCGAGGGCCTGATGGCTTCCAAGCATGTGCTGGGTATCTCCACCCTGGCCATAGCCCAGATTAACGGGGAGATCCGCCAGATGATGGAGTGTGCCGCCGAGAACGTGTCCAGCAGCTTTAAGGGCATGGAGGGCGGAGGCGGCAGCCGGACCGAGGCCATTGAGGCCAGGGAGGAGGAGATCGACATGTGGAATGTGCGTCTGTCCCGGAAGATCTCCAAGGTGCTGGTGCTGGATCAGACGCCCCGGGATATTGAGGCCCTGAACAACATGTACACCATCCTTGGGAACATCGAGCGCATAGGGGATCACGCCATGAACCTGGCGGAGTATGCCCAGACGATTGAGGAGAAGAACCTGGCATTTTCCGAGTTTGCCCTGGGCGAAATCAGGACCATGGAGGGAATCTGCGGGGAGGCAATGGAGCTTCTGCTGGCGGCTGCGCGGGGTGAGCATGTGCAGCTGGCAAGGGCAGAGGAGCTGGAGCAGAAGATTGATGACACCACAGTGAGCTTCCGCCAGAATCAGATAGGCCGTATGCGTTCCGGCAACTGCAATGTGGAATCCTCCATCCTCTATTCGGAAATGCTGACAGACTATGAGCGTATCGGCGATCATGTGCTGAACATTGCCCAGGCCTATGCAGCCATTGAAGGTGCGGCGGAGCTGGAGACAGCAGCGGCAGCAATTTAGAGACAGCAGCGGCAGCAATTTAGAGACAGCAGTGGCAGCAATTTAGAGACAGCGGCGGCAGTTTAGGGACAGCGGCGGCAGTTTAGGGACAGCGGCAGCAGTTTAGGGACGCGGCGGCAATTGAACACTTTGGACGGCCACCTGGAGACGGGGGGCCGTTTTTGTACCCATAAAAGATCTTTGTAGTTTTGCCATCCTGTGATATAGTTAGATTAGAATGTGTAAACAGGGAGGAATATAATGCGGAATTTGGAGACAAAGTATCTGGAACGACTGGCGGAGCTGTACCCCACCATCGCATCCGCCTCCACCGAGGTGATCAACCTGGAAGCAATACTGAATCTGCCCAAGGGGACAGAGCATTACCTGACAGATATTCACGGGGAGTACGAGGCATTTTCCCATGTACTGAAGAACGGCTCCGGGGCGGTGCGCCGGAAGGTCAACGATGTGTTCGGGAATACCCTGAGCAACCAGGATAAACAGTCCCTGGCCACCTTAATCTACTATCCCAGGGAGAAGATGGGGCAGATACTGAGGACTGCCAAGAATCCAAAGGATTGGTATAAGATCACCCTGTACCGCCTGATTGAGGTCTGCAAACGGTCGGCCAGGAAGTACACCAGGTCCAAGGTGAGAAAGACGCTGCCGCCGGAGTTTGCCTATGTGATCGAGGAGCTGATCACCGAGAAGGTGGACGCCTTGGATAAGGAGTCCTACTACAATGCCATTGTCCACACGATTATCCGCGTAGGGCGGGCCCAGGAGTGTATCGTGGCCATGTGCGAGCTGATCCAGCGCCTGATTGTGGACCATCTGCACATACTGGGGGATATTTACGACAGAGGCCCGGGACCCCATATCATCATGGATAAGCTGATGGCTTACCACTCAGTGGATATCCAGTGGGGGAACCACGACATTCTCTGGATGGGGGCTGCGGCAGGACAGCACGGCTGCATCGCCAACGTGATCCGCATCTGCGCCCGGTATGGGAACCTGGATATTCTGGAGGACGGCTACGGCATCAACCTGCTGCCTCTTGCCACATTTTCCCTGGAAACATATGGAAATGATCCCTGTACCTGTTTCGGCCTGAAGGGGTCAGGTGTGTTCAGCCCCAGTGAGGCGGAGCTGAATGTGAAGATGCACAAAGCGGTTTCCATCATGCAGTTTAAGGTGGAGGGTCAGCTGATCCGCAGGTATCCGGAGTTTCAGCTGGAGAGCAGGAACCTGCTGCATCACATTGACTATGAGCGCGGCGTGGTGGCCATGGACGGTGTGGAGTATGAACTGCTGGATAAGAATTTCCCCACCGTGGACCCGGCAGACCCCTACCGGCTGACGGACAAGGAGCAGGAGATCATGGACCGGCTGGAGCGGGCCTTTATGAACTGCGAGAAACTGCAGCAGCACATGCGGTTCCTGCTGGCTAAGGGCAGCCTTTATAAGGTCCATAACGGCAATCTGCTGTATCACGGCTGTATGCCCCTGAATGAGGATGGGAGCTTTAAGGATGTGAGGCTGTGGGGACAGGACTACAAGGGCAAGGCCCTCTATGAGATCCTGGACAGCTACGTGCGCAAGGGCTTTGTGGCGGTGAACCAGGAGGAGCGGGAGAGGGGCAGGGACACCATGTGGTATATCTGGCTACATCAGGATTCCCCGCTGTTCGGTAAACACAAGATGGCCACCTTTGAGCGGTATTTCCTGGCAGATCCAAGCACTCACAAGGAGAAGAAGAATCCATATTACTACATGCTGGAGGAGGAGTCTGTGGCAGACCATATTCTGCAGGAATTCGGTCTGCCCACAGAGGGAAGCCACATTATCAACGGCCATATGCCGGTCAAATGCGGGGAGAACCCCGTGAAATGCGGCGGCAAGGTGCTGGTCATTGACGGGGGCTTCTCCCGGGCGTATCAGAAGGAGACGGGGATTGCCGGTTACACCCTGATCTACAACTCCTACGGCCTGATTCTGGCCGCCCACGATCCCTTTGAGTCCACGGAGGCTGCCATTGAGAAGGAGAGCGACATCCACTCGGACAGCATCATCGTCAAGCGGGTGTCGGAGCGCAAGCTGGTGGGAGACACGGATGTGGGCAGGGTCCTGAGAGAAAAAATCAGCGACCTGGAAATGCTTCTGGAAGCATATTATTCCGGCGCGGTTGTGGAGAAATTCCCTGCTAAATCATAGGAAACAGGTGGGCAGACGGTCCTTTCCCGCGAAAAAAAGGATACCGTCTGCCCGGATTTAAATTTCAATTTAAATTTCTCTCAGAAAAAACACTTGATTAATTGCAAATATATGGTATAATATCATTGTTGTGCAGATGTAGTTCATCGGTAGAAT
>OKVW01001186.1_pt1 | contig 11476 bp, 2 predicted proteins | sample 1606991 | NCBI WGS metagenome assembly OKVW01 (sample SAMN03281021, study PRJEB24777) | human gut metagenome | isolation source: fecal sample PR177 from 1 month old male Malay infant, vaginal delivered...
CTATAAGTTTGACGGATGGTTTGATGAGATGGGCAACCGGGTCCAGAGCACTCAGACAATTAATGCCGACCAGACATACACGGCCAGGTTCGTACCCATCGGGCTGCCGGATGACAATATACTGGCAATGCCTGATGCACAGGGGTCCGTCAGCAGCAACGGCAGCGGTAAAGTTACTGTGTCAGGTGCAAATGAGAACCGCAGATACGCATTGACCAATATGAACCATGAAGTTCTGGAAACAAAATTAGGAAACCAGTTAAAGAGCGGCAGCTTTACGGACTTAGACCCATGCGCAAGCTATTATGTTTATGAGCTGGCGCTGACTGCCAATCCGGCGCCTGGGGCAGACCTGCCGGACAGCGTAGATCCGGACAGCTTCAGTCCGCCAACCCGTGTGACGGTTCCTGCCCTTGGCAGTAATTACAGCGTAATTGACGATGCAGACGGAACCATGCAGGTAGTGGTTGACCCTGCCAATACGGCCACCATGTATGCCATTTTAAGTATGGAAGGAGACATGATCAATGTTCCCGGAGCTGACGGGGACGGATGGGTAACGCCAAGCGGCTCACCTCTTCGCGCAGTGTTCGGCAGACTGGAATCAAATCAGCTGTATGTAATTGTGGCAAAACAGCCGGGCGAGAGTACGGAGCCTGCAGATAAACTGCTGTTGGGAACCCAGGTTGCAGTCGTTGGAAATACCCAGGCTGAACCGGATTATACCTTTGCTCTGACAAACGGCGGCTTTATCACCAAGATCATGAGAAACGGCAGCCCTGTTGAGTTTGATGATGTGAACACGGCAGTAGTAAGGGCCGGAGATAAGATATCATTTGACACGGAGGCAGTCAACAGCCAGGGACAGACATTTAAACAGTGGAGCGGTCTGATCGGCAGTTTCACGCTGGCAGATAAGACCAGAAGGAATCCGACCATTACCATGCCGGAGGGAAATCTGGTACTTCAGGCCAATTACCATCCCGCGGCCTCAGCGACACCTGGAAACGCGTCCATTGATTATACGCCCAAGAGCGGCTCTGTAGCCCTTGATTTATCCGGGGACAATATGTCGGCCCTGGTCGATGAGCTGACAGGCAATACCAGTGACCAGACGGCCATGGGAGCAGGCGTGGATGTGCTGTACACTGTTAAATTCAGCCAGCGGGCGCCCAAGGCATCGGAATCCAATGCAGTGAGAGAGGAAGTGGGGGACGAGACGGTTAAAATCCCATGGGCACTGACCTCAACCCTTTCAAGACAGGTGGGAGGCAACAACAAGGATATCCCTGCCGGTGTGAACAAAACCCCGGATATCACGGTATACAGCGAAGTTGACCGCAGTATGCACGGCTACATTGATTACCAGCTTTGGAAAGTGGATAATCAGGACGATTCCTGGACCTGTACGCCGGTGTCTATGACGCCTGACCCCGGTGACGAGGAATCCGGCTTTACCGGAGTGGTCTCCTTTGAGGGAAATGTGGAAAGCACCTATGTGCTCACCTATCTGAAATCCCACGAGGTGAGGATTATTGATGATAAACGGTCCACAGACTACCTGATAAAGGTTAAGTCAGATACAGCCCTGGAGGATGCACAGGGATTCATGGATTTAGATATATTTGATGATTATACAGATCCATTGACCGGAATCGTGTGGGAATACAAAGGTTTGGGAAGGACTGCTTCCTCGACTAATGAATATGACGTAACGGATGCTGTCACTAAGAACCTGACCCTTCATGTGCTCTACAGGGCGGCGGATGATTCAGAGTGGCAGGCTGCAAGGCAGAAGCTGATGGACCAGATATCAATCGCCCAGGCCCTGAAGAACAATACTTCTGTCAGTGAGGAGAATAAAGAGGCTTTAGGTGATGCAATTGATATTGCCCTTGAAGTGGCCAACCGGGTATACCGGCCCACTGTGGAGGAGATGACGGATGCTTACAACACTCTGAAGGCTCTCGTGGATTCCATCTCCTCCGGCGGGGATCAGCCGGTAGACCCAGATGATCCTGACAATCCAGATGATCCAGATGATCCTGATCATCCCGACAACCCAGATATACCGGATAATCCCGGCGGCGGCGGAGGCGGTGGAGGCGGCGGTTCCCGCGGAGGCAGCGGAGTTGGCCGCAGCGCAGGGCCAGGGTTTACCTTCAACAGTTACCGGACCTACAAGGCAGGTACAGAGGGCCAATGGGAAAATGCCGGTACGGATAACAGTAAGTGGGCGTTTGTCCTTAAGAGCGGACGGCGGGTAACAGACCAATGGGCCAATGTGAAATACGATGATGCCCGCCAGACCTGTACCTACCACTTTAATGCAGAAGGGATCATGGATTACGGCTGGTACATGGATGCCCAGGGGCAGTGGTACTATCTGAATGAAACCCCGGGCGCTGATATCGGACGTCTGATTATAGGATGGCATTTCGACAGCAAAGCCCAGAAATGGTACTATCTGAACCTGTTTACCGGCGGAATGGCAACAGGGTGGCAAAAACTGGGAGAGGACTGGTATTTCTTCAATCCGGCCGCCCAGGAAGGCCGTCCAAGAGGAACTTTATATATGAATGAGATGACTCCTGATGGTTACCCGGTAGATGAAAATGGTAAGTGGCTGAGAGAGACGCCTTAATAGCAGCGTAAGCAGATCATGAGGGGGCACAGTGAAGCTGGAATGTGGAGCGTGCCTCCTCATTCATCATTCTGCCAACGCGCTGGGAAGGGAGTTTTATGCAAGAAATTAAGAATCTGGAAAGCTATGAAGATGCGCTGTTTAATACTGACCGTACAAGCGTCATGCTGGTCTGCATCAATGGGCACAGGGGCGGACAGCCATATGGAGATATAGTAAACTGTCATCTCTCAAAGCTCATCTGTTTTAATGGGGTCCACGAATTGATATTGGCCATTGATGAGGTATGTGAGCGGGTGGGAGCGCCTAATCGGAGCACAGAACCGCGTTTTTTAGACAGATCGAGGGCAGAACAGTATCACGAACTGTCCCAGAAAAAGAACCAAACCAATACACTGGAAAAGAGGAAAGCAGCAGAGCGCATCATACCTTTTGTGGTCAATGCAGGGGCGGTGATTGTGGTGGAGGTTATGTACAGACAGCACGCCTCCATGCAGGGACGAATCCATTGCAGTTATGCAGGAACTAATTACGTCGCCTTCCGCAGCGCCCTGGAATTGATGCGGATGCTGGTGGAGATAGATGAAGAAATAAGGAAAAAAGGAAGAATATGAGGAGAAAAACATGAAACGGATTTATCAACTGTACCGCAGATGCATCGCCGGCTTACTGACCGCCTGCATACTGATTGGTACTGTGGGGTCCGGCGGGGCATGGGGCGGCATCACGGCCTATGCTTCCACGGAACTGCCGGCAGATAATCTAGGGAATGGGAGGAGTGACGGGCTTGCGTATAAATGGATTCACTCCGACGATTATTCCTCCTGGGGGGGAGTTTCGTACCGCTTTGATCTGAAAGGGCTGAAAGCAGGACAGGACAGCTATGAAAATGCGGGCATGTCGGTCACATACAGCAACTGGGGCTTCCCCACTTATCTGGCCATGGCAGGAAACGGCAAGACAACGCCTCCGACGAGCTCTGAGGTGCCCAACCAATTCTATAACCCGGCTGCGAAACTGCCGGCCAATTATTATATGGCAAAACTCGGCCAGAGAGATGCAGATGGAAACACAATAGCAAACTACAGCGGAGCTTACTACAATGGAGCCGTAGAACGGATTTCATTCGGAGATGGAAGCAGCGCAGACCCGCGGGTGGATGTGGAGAGCAGAATCACCACCACCCCCAGCGCGGATGGGAAATATGTCCTTGTGGACTACTATTTATGCCATGTAGGCGGAACCCTGCCGTCAGGTGGGCGGACATTCTGGCTGGCCAGCCCCTTTGACCTGCAGGTGGACGGAACGCTGCAGAAGGAAGTACATAAGACGAACCGGGGCTTCTACGCCCTGAATTCAGCCAATAAGGCTACGGTGGACGTGATCACTGACGACAGCAGTTTAGGTATCACAGATCCGGTTAGCACCAGGTGGGTAGGGTCGTTCAGCGGACGGAATCAGAATATGTTTACGGAAAGTGCCGAAGACTCTTCCACAGGAGATGTGTCTGTCGTTTATTCCTGGGAATTTAAGCTGCGCCCCTATGAGACCATTCACCGGCGGATTGCATTTGCCAACAAAGAGGCGGCATATTACGTTTCCTGGGGCAGCGGCGTGGATGTGAGTCCAAGTTCGTCCAGCCTTGCAGGCACCTACAAACAGCCTTTTAAGACGCTGGAGTATGCCATCAGCCAGTGTTCGGGCAAGAACGCCTACATTTTTATACAGGATTATAAACCCATGGATGGGGCGGTTGAGCTGGTGCCGGCCGGATTCCCGGATAAGACTTCGATTGTTATTATGAGCAGCGATCTGGACCGCGCAGGCAACTCTGTTGTGGACAGAGATGATTATATACAGAAGTTCAGCCGGGCAGCGGGCTATGAGGGACCGCTGTTTACCCAGTCACGCAGCGCCGTCATCCAGTTCAGCGACATTACCATAGATGGAAACGGCGCAGGAAGTTCACCCTTAATCCAGTCAATGGCCGGAACCTTGCAGATCAACAGCGGAACAACTATGGTCGGAAATAGGGGGGGGGGGGCAATATCTGCCACGGGAAGCGCAAACCTGTATATGAACGGTGCTGAGGCAGGAACCGTGATTACCGGCAACACCTCGGCAGACGGCGCAGTATACTTTAACAGCAGCGGAAAATTCACTGTGCTGAACAATGTCACTGTTAAGGACAATATTAATGAAGACGGAGCGCCGGCCAATGTCTATCTGCCCACCGGGAAAAATATCGAGGTGGACGGAGATCTGGGACTGAGCGCCATCGGCGTTACCACCCAGGCGATGCCTGCGGCTTCTCTGGAGGGAAATGCCACTGAGGCGGCCCAGGAGATCAAGCTGGCCATCCCGTCTGCCCAGTATCCCAGCTTCTCAGGGGCCAGCCCCTTTGCGGACAATTTCTTTGCAGATTTAAGCAGCCAGGGTATGTACACTTCTGCGGGTACCACGGGACTTGGCAATGGCAGTGATACGGTGATGAGGCGGCATGGTTATGCGCTGACCTCCTATTATCTGGATACGGACGGCGGAGGTTCCGTTCCCGGCAAGCCGGCCCAGACCACGTATTACTCCCAGGGTGATGCCGTCAGTATTGATCCCCCGGCAGATATAACGGGATACCGGCTGAACCAGGTCTCCATCGAACAGGGGACTGGTTCAACACTTACGGTGCAGAACACGCCAGGAGCCGGATTCGGACGGATCACAGGCACCATGCCCGGACAAGAGGTTATCGTCAATTATGAATACCAGAAGGAGTCATCCCAGATTATCTTTCAGGCGAACGGCGGTACCCCGGAACCACCCGCTTTATCAGGCACAGCAGGAAGTCCGGTGACGGCGCTGCTGCCCGCCACCAGCAGGTACGGTTATATCTTCAAGGGGTGGAGCACGGTAAACGACAGGGAACACCCGCAGTTTATCTCAGCGCTTCCAAGCGTATATCCCTCCACACCGGTGACCTACTATGCCATATTTGAACCAGACCCGGAGGTGAAATTCAATCTGACGGTGGAATATACGGACTCTGCCGGGAATCTGGTATTCCAGAGCAATACCATAGAAAATGCTTACAGCGCCGAGTCTCACATTGAGACCGTAATCAAGAATGTGCCAAACTTCAAGTGGAGCAGGGCGGATTCCCATGCGGTGCCGGGGAGCTATGATTATGACGGAACAGGCGTAGTGTCAGTGGGAAGCTTTCAGGCTGCCACAGGCATATTCAGCGGAACAATGCCGGCAATGGATGTTGTCGTGCGCTATGTGTTCCAAAAGGATTCCGCGCAGCCCCAGCAGAAGATTCTAACCAATGGCTATCTGAATAATGGATATGGGGATTGGGACAGCTTTGACAAAGAGAACATAGACTGGAGTAAATTGATCGGCGATTCCCGCTTTGATCAGCCAATGAGGGATGAGTTCCCGGGTGAAGAGATCACGATACAGCCTAAAAATGTCTATGGCTATAAGGTGGTCTACGGCTTTATCAGCGGTGGAGATGATTCCTTTGAAAGAGGTATTATGGAGTCGGAGAATCCGGCTGACTGGCCCATGAGCGACCGTTTCCTGGTGTTTGGGGGAAGCGGAAGCTTTGACAGTGAGTGGAACTTTACAGGCTGGATGCCTAACCAGCAGTTTGATATTGCCTATGTCTATGAACCTACGGGTGAAGGCTATGAATTTACCACCAGTTATCTGGACAGCGGTACCCATGACGACCGTCTGAAGAATATCATTGTGCCTCTGGTGGAGAGCCATACGGCGGAGGAAGCAGTCAGAAGAGAGTACGAGGAACAATACGGCTATCATCTCTCCGGGAAATCCTTTGAACCGTCCAGTGCCCCGGTTTCGTGGCAGGATGTGACAACCCTGGAGGGCAGGATGCCCAATGACAATCTGGCGTTAACGTACACCCATAACCGGGATTCATCCAAATGGGCGGACATTACCTACAAGGCAGGGCAGAAAGGGTCCCTCCAGGGTGGGGAAGGTGTGTCGCCGGATGTACAGTCCCTGTCTGGCGGAAGCTTTAAGGCCAGTATTCTGATCAATGACGGTACAACGGAGGGCCGGGAGAAATCCTACACCTTAGCGCAGATCAAAGAAAAACGCCTCATGCCTGTACCTCAGGCGGAAAACCAGTATTACCGCTTTGGGGGCTGGTTTATAGACACAGACAATAATGGGATTCTGGACGGGGATGAGACAATCCTGCCCCAGGATTACCGGTTTGACGGGCCGGCCACAGTCACGGCCAGCTTTGGGGAGAATCCGGATGCGTGGATCAACATCACCTTTGAGGCAGGGGAGCACGGCTCCATCAATGCAGGGGAAATGCTGAGCTTGCGCACCACCTTTGATCAGAAATGGGGAGATATCCAGGCAAGCCTGCCGTCCTATACACCGGAGGTGAATTACCTGGTGGACGACTGGTATGTACAGGGAGAGCCGCTGGAGGCGGATACACCTCTGGTAAACGGCCAGACCTATACCATCCAGTTCTACCCCGATCCGGCCATATTCGGAACCGACGTGTCGGAGCCGGAGGCGATGACAGGGCTGAACGGCCAGGGCAAGGGCCGGATTACTGTGTTCGGCACCACATTGGGCTATAAGTATATACTTACTGACCTGAACGGAGAAGTGCTTGCCGTGAATAAGGGGAATATCCTTACCAGCCGCACAATCTTTGACAACCTGTATCCCGGGATGCGCTACCTGGTCTATGAGGCCACAGGGCGGACAGCCGCCGCGGTGGGCGATATGATCGGGGATATCGGCGGAACCGTCAGCGGCGGAACCGAGGTACTGACCCCGGTTGTGGAGACGAACTACCAGATTTACTACGATGAGGAGGACGAAGGAAAGACCCAGCTGTCCATCAAGCCTGCGGACCAGGCCTCTGATTATGCGGTGCTGGACAGCGCAGGGAACCCGGTCCACACGCCCCAGACCGGAGGCGGCGGATGGCAGAAGCCTTCCGGGAATCCGGGAGAACTGATCTTCACAGGGCTTGATTACAATAAAGAGTACACAGTGGTGGCCCGTCCCACCGGCCGGACGGAGATCACGGCTGAGAGCCGCAGGCCGGATGGCAGCGTGATCACCACAGACCCGGGCGGGGAGCTGGAGCTGCCCACCTATATCATTGAGACACTGAACGGAGAGATAAAGAGCGTGGCGGGCGAGGCCATAGGCGCGGGCCGCTACGAGGAAGCCCATAAGGGCGACCAGGTGGAGATCACGGCGGACCCGGTAAACGGGGCCGGAAGGCCGTTCAGCCACTGGACCTTCACCATAGGCAGCGTAAAGGGGATGGGAACCCGGATTAATACAAGGGAAGCCAGCTTCACCATGCCGGATACCAACCTGGTGCTGACCGCGGTCTATGAGCGGGCGGCCACCCCCAGCAATGCCAAGGTAATAGACGAGGTAAGGGGAGGCAGCAGGGAAGAGCTGGCCCTGGACCCCAATGAGATTCCGGACCTGGAAAATGATCTGACCACGGATGGGGACAGGGAGCTGCTGGATGTAAACCACGCGGACGTGACCTACAAGGTGGTATACCGCAAGAACGCGGTGAGGGCATCGGAGTCCAACGCCATCAAGGCCGGCGGGGACTACGACATGGACCATGAGGCGGCCTTTAAGGGAGCCTGGGGCCTGGACGTGTCCATCGAGCGGTACGTAAACGGAAGGCGGGTAACGCGTGCAAGCGCCTCCAATGCCTCCTTTAACACCTATGTGCAGCTGGAAAAAGGCGACATAGATATGATGGATTACCAGCTGTATGAGATCAGCGAGGACCCGGATGACGGGACAACGGTGAACCTGGTGCCCATGGACTACGATCCGGAGGAGACAGGGGGACTGTTCAGCTTCCGGGCAACGGAAGGCTGCAGGTATGTGATGGTGTATAACCGTGCGTACCGCCTGTACTTCCTGAATAACACAGCCCCAACAGAGAGCCGTTACCGGTATTTCTTTAAGGTGAGGCGCAGCGAAGCGCCCTCAGACGCCTATTACAGCGGGGAGTACGGCAATGTGGAGGAGCAGCTGGATTACTTCATCAACCCGGACGGAGCGGAGTTCAGTTATGTTGGGTGGAGCTACCGCCAGGACAAGCTGCGCGACTTTGACCCGGACCGGAAGATAACCAGAAAGACCTATGTGTATGCGTATTATGAGGACAATGTAAAAGAGGTGGACGACACCCGCAAGAAGCTGGAGGAGGCCATCCAGGCGGCCATTGGCATAAGCGACGACCACTTCCTGAAGCTGAATGAGAGTAAGAAGCTGAAGGAGTACATTGAGGCGGCCCTGGAGGTACTGGACCAGGAATCCCCCAAGGCCACCATCGGCCAGCTGGAAGCAGCGCTGGAGGAACTGAAGGACCGCACCGCGCCTTACAAGGATCTGCTGGATGACAGATACGACCATTACGACGATATCCAGGACAACGGAAACAAGGGCGGAAGCAAAGGCGGCGGAGGCGGCGGGGGAGGCACCAAGAAGGCCCCCTTCAACGGCACCGCACCAGGGAGCTACCAGATCGGAACAAACGGCAATTGGATAGAAAGCACCGGCCCGGCAGGGGAGAGGCAGCTGAGCTTCCGGCTCAACGGAGGAGACCTGCTGAGCGGCATGTGGGCCCATCTGAAATACCCTGAAGGCGCCCAGGCAGCCGGAAACGGCTGGTACCGGTTCGACACCAAGGGTATCATGCAGTCGGGCTGGATCACCGATGAAGCCGGAAACTGGTATTACTGCAATACCGAGCCGGAGGGATATACCGGTAAGATGGCAACAGACTGGAAGCTGGACGGCAGTGACGGGAACTGGTATTATCTGGATCCGTCCAGCGGAGTGATGGCTCTGGGCTGGAAACAGCTTGGAGGAAAGTGGTATTACTTCTCACCCACAGGAGCCGGGGTTTATGCCTATGACCCGGCCAAAGAGAAGTGGACCTTCGGGGGAGGAAGCGGACGCCCCCTGGGCTCCATGTATAAGAATGAAATGACGCCTGACGGCTACCAGGTTGGTGCCGACGGCGCATGGATTCAGTAGGAGGAAGTTAATGAAAAAGAAAGTGAACATAAAATCAAAGCTGGCAGGCATGCTGGCGGCAGTCATGGTGATAACCATGGCTGCCCCGGCAAGTCCGGTATACGCAGTGAATTTCGGGGAAGAGGTCAAGATTAAGTTTGATCCCCAGAATGGGCCAGGTATGCCACTGTCCAGTTACAGCAGTGTGATTGAAGTCTCTCCGTCTCCCATGGAAGGCCAGCTGTTTGTAGCCAAGGGGCTTGCCGGAAGCCCGCTCACAAGTTCGGTTAACTTTGCGGGACTTCCAGCCGATACGTTCGGTTCCGGAGCCAGACCCAAGGTACCCAATTTTAACGGCGTTACCTGGGAAGGATATACATTTGACGGCTGGTATGGAACTGCCGGAAACAAGGTGAATACTCTGCCGTATGCATTTCCATATGATACGGAGACCACATATAAAGCTGTTTGGATGGGAAATGATAATACGCCCTACACATTCAGCGTGCAGCATTACCGGGATTTCGACGGCGGCGGCTGGCCTGCGGACTATAATAATCCCAGCATCCGTAAATTCTATGAAACATCCTGGAACAGCACCCAGATGGCAAACAACCCCATCTCAGCCACCTACCGCAGGGATATACCGGGATACCGGTTTGAGTCGGTGCTCATCAAGAACAACAAGGTGCGCAGATATGGGGAGGCAAGCGGCCACGGTACCATGACCGAGGGAGGCGCATCCATTAACGGATCCACCAATGCGGTCAGAGGCAGTATGCCCAACGACGACCTGACAGTGGCCTACCGGTATGAGCCTGATCCATCCAAGAAATTCCTGATTACCGTGCGGTATGAGGATATGGAGGGCAATCAGATCAAGTCGCCTGAGAGCCGGACATTTCCCGTGGAATCATACTACACCATTGAACCACCGCACATCAACTCATATGTGGTTCAGTCGGGAGAATTAACCAACGGCGGAACCACGGATCTGGCTGGAAGCGGCGTTGTCTCAGCGGAGGATGCAGGATTTAGTATGGATCCGGCCAACTATCATTTTACAGGGAAAATGCCTAACCAGGCCATAACCTTTACATATAAATATGACCTGGACCCCGAATACCATACTATTCTCCGGGTGAAGCGGCTGGACAACCGCGGTGAACCCATGAGAGAGGACGAGGTGCGCAGCGTGACACCTGATGTTCCGGCTGAGATTGATGTTGACGAGCTGCCGGGTTATGAATATCCGCCCAATATATCCTGGGAGGAGACGCTGTCAAACGGATCTCTTGACCAGAATACCAAGAAACTTACCCTGACGCCCAATCTGCAGGGCGGAACTGTTACGATTACTTACAATGAGAAACTGTCGGATGAGACATACTGGGCAAAAGTGGAATTCTATAATGGCCAGAATGGCGGCTTTGACGGTGACCCTTCACCGAAGTTTGTCAAGAAGTCAGGTAATCATACGCTGGCCCAGGTGACGGAAGGGCTTATGCCGGCCCCCTCCCCCCATTACAGCTTCGACGGCTGGTATAAGGCTACTTCCAATGGAAGTAATAAGACGGGGCCGAAACTGGCAGATGAGACGGTAATTGACAATTCCATTAAATTATTTGCCAACTTTGAGGAAGCGGAAGGCAGCTGGTTTGACTTGAAATTTGTGGCCGGACCTCATGGATCAATCGAGGGGAGCAAGACCGTCCATACCGTCATAGGGACGCCCTGGAATACCCTGACGCTGCCCAGCACCCACCCTGACAA
>OKVW01001188.1_pt1 | contig 11467 bp, 11 predicted proteins | sample 1606991 | NCBI WGS metagenome assembly OKVW01 (sample SAMN03281021, study PRJEB24777) | human gut metagenome | isolation source: fecal sample PR177 from 1 month old male Malay infant, vaginal delivered...
AAGTTTTCTTTAAATACTTTTAGTTTGCTTGAAAACAGAATAAAATTAAGCGAAAGTAATGAAACACTGTGCGCCCGGGAAGCACAGGCATTCATTCATAATAAAAAAGCGAAAGATAAAAGAGGAGGAACAAACATGAGAAAAACAGTGAGGTGGGATAATTTGACAAGGGTTGAGATTGCACAGCTCATTGAGGAGGATGTGATCGTGATTATCCCAACCGGTTCCACGGAGCAGCACGGCCCTCACCTGGCAGTTGGGTCCGACGCCATCATCATCACCGAGATTGCGGAGCGGGTTGCAGCTGAAGTGAACAAACGGGGCAAGAAGTGCGTGGTCGGTCCCACCATTTCTGTGGCAAACTCCATTCACCACATGAGTTTTCCGGGAACCATCACCTTACAGCCATCCACTTACATCCAGGTCCTGACTGAATACTGCCGCTGCCTAAAGACACATGGGGTGAGACGGATCATCATTGTTAATGGCCATGGCGGCAATACCAACCCCAACAATCTGGCGCTGATCACCATCAATGAAGAATTTGGTTTCCCGGTATTTCATGTGGGCTTCTGGGCAGGCGGCGAGGAGGAGATGGCAGCTGTTGTAGAGACTCAGGAGGCGGGAACCATCCACGCCTGCGAGGGCGAGACCTCTCTGCTAATGGCCTATGATGAAGATCTGATCCGCCCCTGCTACAAGGAACTGAAGGGGAACATCGAGCGCCCGGGGCTGGAGCCTGAGGTAAAGCTGGTATCCACCTTCCACCGCATGGAATGGACCACAGACAACGGGATCGAGGGCAATACATACGCTGCAACCAAGGAGAAGGGCGTAAAGCTGCTGGATATCAGTGTGAAGCATCTGACGGATATTCTGTGCTGCGATCAACTCTGGGAAGACTGCAAATGACAACATCCGGAACTGGCTTACATAAGTCAAACACCCCGCGGTACCGGCGGGAACAAAGGAGAAAAGGCAAATGATGAAAAAACGAATTGCATGTATGATGGCAGTTGTAATGATGGCAGCCAGCCTGGCCGGCTGCGGCGGCGGAACACCATCAGGCACCCAGGCGGATCAGACGGCCGGCGCTGCCCAAGGGGCGGCAGGTGCAGAGGAATCCACAGAGGCGGTCAGTACCAATCCCGGCAAGACGGACGTGGTAATCCGCGTGGAATCTCCATGGAGCACCTTTAATCCCCTGGAATCTTCCCTGTATGTTGAGTTCTATGAGCTGAATCAGATGTATGAGACTCTGACCTGGGTGGATGACGACGGCAATATTGTGCCCGTGCTGGCAGAGTCCTGGGAGTCAAGTGAGGACGGTAAGGAGTACACCATCCATCTGCGCCAGGGCGTGAAGTTCCACAACGGTGAGGAGTTAAAGGCCGGCGATGTGGCCTTTGTGCTGACCCAGGCAGCCCAGTCACCGGCTCTCAAGAGCAATCTTGGCGCTTTTAAGAGCGCGGAGGCCACTGACGACTATACTGTGAAGGTGACTCTGGATGCCGCATTTGCGCCGCTGATTCCCTTCCTGGCCAACATCAAGATCTTCAATGAAAAATTCTACAATGAGCACAATGGCGATATGCGCACCGTGGAATGCGGCACCGGGCCTTACAAGCTGGTGGACGTGGACATGGACACAGAGATGAATCTGACCGCCTTTGATGAATACTGGCAGGGACCGGCTGAGATCAAGGATATCAAGTTCACTGTAATCACGGATGATACCACCGCAGCAGTGGCATACATGGCGGGAGAGGTGGATTTCATCTCCACATCTGCCAGCCAGTATCTGGAGATCTCCGCACAGCCTGATCTCTACAGCTTCAAGGCGATTCCCACCAAGCACACGGCGCTGATCTATTTCAATACAGAGCGCGAACCCTTTAACAACAAGGCAGTCCGCAAGGCTCTCCAGCATGCGGTGGACCGTGACACCATGATTCAGGTGGCTTTCGAGGGATTTGCGGTTCCTGCTTACCTTCAGGGTGACGAGTCCTGTTTTGGCGTGGATTACAGCAAGGTAGTTCCCTATGAGTATGATTTGGAGAAGGCCAAGGCGCTGCTGGCTGAAGCCGGATATCCAAACGGCGTGGACCTGGGTACCATGGTGACTAACAGCGGAAGTTATTTTGAGAAATGCGCCGTTGTATTCCAGTCCAGCCTGGCCGAGATCGGCTGTAAAATGGAGATTGTAGCCATGGAGAATACGGCCATGACAGCCATGACCCTGGCAGGGGACTACGATATGATGACCGGCGGACAGAGCTTCTCCACAGACTTTGCCTACGCTGCCAAGCAGTATTGCTCTGAGTATATCGGTTCCAACAACTACAGCCGGCTTAGAAATGACCGCGTGGACCAGCTGTTTAAGGAGGCTGAGGTGGAGACAGATCAGGAAGTCAGAAAGGAACTGTACGGCGAGGCCATTGAGATCATCACCGATGAGGCGACCATGATTCCCATGTTCCACAAAAAACTGCTGTTTGCATGGACGAAGGGCTTAAACTGTGTGGTGCATCCTGATTCATATGTTCCCTATTTTGTATACAACTGGTCATGGAATTAACTATTACAGTTATTTGGGAAATACTGTATTAGAGGCTGCCGGGCCGGATGGCTCCGGCGCCCCGCAGCAAAAGGAGGTTGTTGGATGATACGTTATGTTTTAAAAAGGCTGCTTCTGCTGATTCCTATTATGCTGGGAGTCTCCTTCCTGGTATTTACGATCCTTAATATCGTGCCCGGTGATCCGGCCCGCGTGATTCTGGGGGAGGCGGCCACTGCCCAGGAGGTGGCTCAGCTGAACCATGAGCTGGGATATGACCAGCCCTTTGTCACACGGTATGTGACTTTCCTGGCAGGAGTGGTTACCCGCTTTGATTTTGGGACCTCCTACCGGACCGGCGCGCCGGTGATCCAGGATGTGTTAAACCGCATTCCCACCAGCATCACGGTGGCGGTGCTGTCCATTATAGGCGCGGTAATCATCGGAGTTCCCCTGGGGATCTTATCCGCGGTGAAGCAATATTCATTTACGGATAATGTCTCCCGCTTTATTGGCATTTTCCTGGCGTCCGTTCCTCCTTTCTGGCTGGGAATGCTGCTGATATTCTTTTTCTCCCTGAATCTGCGGATTCTGCCCACCAGCGGCGTCTCCAGCTGGAAGGGGTACGTTCTGCCGTCTTTGGCCCTGGCGATTCCCTATGCCAGCGCCATGCTCCGCTTTACCCGGTCCGCCATGCTGGAGACCATCCGCCAGGAGTACGTGAAAACGGCCCGGGCCAAGGGCGTTCCGGAGCTGTGGGTAGTGATTTCACACGCCCTGAAAAATGCGGCCCTGCCCATTATCACCATTGTGGGAACCTCCTTCGGCGGCCTTTTGGGCGGAGCAGTGGTCACGGAATCCGTATTCTCCCTGCCAGGCCTGGGGTCCCTGCTGGTCATGGGAATCCGTACTAAGGATATCCCGGTGGTAATGGGGGCCACCATCTTTTATGCCCTGATGTTCGGCACCATTATGCTGTTGGTGGACCTGCTGTATGCATTTGCAGATCCCCGCATTAAAGCAAAATACAAATAGGAGGGGAACATGGAAAGTCAAAAGGTTACAGTAGCAAAACCCCACTATCAGTCTAAAAAACAGAATTTTTTTAAAGAGGTATACCGTCGGCTGAAGAAAAACACCAGCGCCATGATCGCGCTGTGGATTATCGTTTTCTTTTTGCTGGTGGCTCTGGGCGCGGGGCTGATCGCCCCTTACGGCCAGGTAATTAAGCAGAATATTCCCCAGAGGCTGCAGCCGCCCAATGCAGCCCACTGGTTTGGGACGGATGACTATGGGCGGGACGTGTTCCTGCGGGTGGTGTACGGAACCAGGATATCCTTGTTTATCGGCATCATCGTATCTTTTTTCTCATTGCTGGTAGGCGGCTTTTTCGGGGCGGTGGCCTCCTTCTACGGCGGGATGGCGGACAGTGTGATCATGAGGATTATGGACATGCTCACCAGCCTTCCCTCCATCCTGCTGTCCATGTGCGTGGTGGCGGCTCTGGGTGCGAATATGCAGAATCTGCTGATCGCGCTGACCTTGTCCAACATTCCGGTATTTGCCAGGATGGTGCGCTCCACTATGATGACGGTGGTGGACATGGAGTATGTGGAGGCGGCCAGGGCCTGCGGAACCAAGGACGGAAGGATTATCATGAAATACGTTCTGCCCAACAGCATGGGACCGATTATCGTGCAGTCTACCAGAAGCATTTCCCAGACCATACTGGCGGCGGCCGGACTCAGCTATATCGGACTGGGCGTGCAGTCCCCCACTCCGGAGTGGGGCGCCATGCTCACATCTGCCAGGGAATACATGCGTACATATCCTTATCTGATGGTATTTCCGGGAATCGCGCTGGTGATGACGGCCCTGTCCTTTGAGCTGCTGGGCGACGGCCTGCGGGATGCCCTTGATCCCAGATTAAAAGACTGATGACAGAATGTGGAAAGGAAGGGTGGCGTTCCCCATGAGTGAAGCGATGTTAAAGGTGAGGGATCTGGAAGTGGTCTACAAGACAGATTTTGAAACCGTTCATGCAGTAAACAAGATAAATTTTGATTTGAGAAAAGGTGAAGTGATCGGGCTGGTGGGGGAGACCGGAGCGGGCAAAACCACTACGGCCCTGTCCATTATGAGGCTTCTGCCCTTCCGCACAGGACAGATCCTGGGCGGCTCCATTGAACTGGACGGCACGTCCCTGCGGGAGATTCCGGAGAATGAGATGAGAAAAGTATACCGCGGGGAGAAGATCGGAATGATCTTCCAGGACCCTATGACCGCCCTGAACCCAGTGACCAAGGTAGGCGACCAGATTGCCGAGGCCCTCAAGTACCACAACAAGGGGAAAATGTCCAGGGAGGACATTGACCGCAGGGTGGAGGAAATGCTGGAGCTGGTGGGCATCCCCGCCTTCCGGAAACATGATTATCCCCATCAGTTCTCAGGGGGCATGAAGCAGCGGGTGGTGATCGCCATTGCCCTGGCCTGCGAGCCGGACCTGCTGATTGCGGACGAGCCCACCACCGCTCTGGATGTGACCATCCAGGCCCAGGTGCTGGCTATGATGAGCGAGCTGCAGGAGCGGCTTAATATGTCCATGATCCTGATCACCCATGATCTGGGCATCGTGGCCCAGGTCTGCGACAAGGTGGCGGTTATGTATGCCGGGGAGCTGGTGGAACAGGGGACGGTGGAGGATATTTTCACGGGAGATAAGCATCACCCCTACACCATGGGCCTGTTTGGCTCTATACCCAACCTGAATGTGGAGACAGAGCGGCTGGAACCAATTGACGGCCTTATGCCCGATCCAACGGATCTGCCGGAGGGCTGCAAGTTCTCACCCCGGTGCGGGATGTGCACAGAGATCTGCAGAACCGCCCCGCCCCGGGAGTATGTGGAAGGGGAGCACAGAATAGCCTGCCATCTGTATGCAGATAAGTCCCCTTCACATACGTTCAGGGGAGAAGTAGGAGGAACATAAATATGTCAGAAACTACGTCTAAGGACTGTATGCTGGAAGTAAAGAACCTGAAGAAGTATTTCAAGGTGAACAACGGCTGGCTTCACGCGGTAGATAATATCAGCTTTTCCCTGGAAAAAGGGAAAACCCTGGGAGTGGTGGGGGAATCCGGCTGCGGCAAGAGCACCCTGGGGCGCACCATCCTGCGGCTGACGGAGCCGTCGGACGGGGAGATCCACTTTGCAGGACAGGATATCACAAAAATGGATAAGAACCAAATGCGGAAAATGCGGGAGGAGATGCAGATCATTTTCCAGGACCCCTACGCAAGCATCAATCCCCGCATGTCCCTGTCGGAGATTATAGCCGAGCCGCTGCTGGTCAACAATACATTTCCTCAGAAACAGGAGCGTCTGGAGTACATAGACCAGTTGATGGAGACCGTGGGCCTGGCCCCCAGGCTGTACAATGCTTATCCCCACGAGCTGGACGGAGGGCGCAGGCAGCGCATTGGAATTGCCAGGGCGCTGGCATTAAAGCCCGGGTTTATCGTCTGTGATGAGCCGGTATCAGCGCTGGATGTGTCCATCCAGGCCCAGATTCTGAACCTGTTGATGGATCTGCAGGACAAGATGGAGCTGACCTACCTGTTTATCACCCACGACCTGAGCGTGGTGAAGCACATATCTGATGAGATAGCGGTTCTGTACCTGGGGCAGTGTGTGGAAAAGGCGCCATCCAGGGAGCTGTTCGCCCACCCCATGCACCCCTACACCAAGGCCCTGCTGTCCGCCATTCCTGTGCCGGATCTCTCGGCCAGGAACAAGAAGGCCCAGGTGATCCGCGGCGAGGTTCCCAGTCCCGTGAACCCGGAGGCGGGCTGCCGGTTTGCAGGGAGATGTCCCTACAGCAGAAAAGAGTGCACGGCCATGGACCCCGTGTTCCGCCCAGTGTCCCCGGGGCATTATGTGGCATGTCCGCTGGCGGAGGAACTGGCGTAGAAGAGCGCGGGAGCCGGCACAGCTGAAAATGAAAGGATGGATTAAGGTATGCTGGATCTGCTGATCAGAAACGGAACGGTGATAGACGGAACGGGCCGTCCTTCCTTTCGGGGGGATGTGGCAGTGAAAGATGGTGTGGTGGTGCAGGTAACTAAAGAGGAGATACTCCTGCCGGCCGGGCGCACTGTGGATGCGGCAGGAATGTGGGTGGTACCGGGATTTATTGACATCCACCGCCATGGGGACCTGACCCCCTTTTACAGACAGCCTGAGAGGGAAGAGCTGCGGCAGGGCATCACCACCTTTATAAACGGTAACTGCGGGTTTTCGGCAGCGCCCTCGGCGGCGGAACACTTTGAACTGCTGAGGGATTACGCCAGGCCCATCATGGGAACCATACCGGACCGGATGCGAAGTATGGGGCAGAAAGACTTCCTGGACTCGGTTTCACGGGGGAAGCTCTGCAGCAACATGGGCTATCTGGTGGGAAACGGTGCCCTGCGCATCGCGGTAAAGGGCTTTGACGCCTCGCCTGTGACCAGGGGGGAGCTGGAGCGGATCAGGGCTCTTTTGAGGGAATCCCTGGAAGCCGGGGCAATGGGCCTGTCCCTGGGCCTGATGTACGTGCCTGAGAATTTCTACACGTTCAGGGAGCTGGAGCAGATCTGCCGGATTCCTGCTGAGTATGGCAGGATTGTGACAGCCCATATCCGGGGAGAGGGCAGCAGTCTGCTGGAATCCGTGCAGGAGATTACAGATCTGGCAAAGGCCAGCGGCGGTAAATTCCACATCAGCCACCTGAAGGCAGCCGGCCGGAAGAACTGGCACCGTGTGATCACCCAGGTGCTGGAACTGCTGGACCGTGCCAGGGGGGAGGGCGTGGATATCAGTTTTGACATGTATCCCTACTGCGCAGGCTCCACAGCCATGTATACCCTGTTGCCGCCCGGACTGATGGAGGGCGGAATGGAGGAAATGCTGAAACGCCTGGCGGACCCTTCTGCAAGGGCGCGTCTGAAGCGGGAGCTGCAGGAGGAACAGAGGGACTGGGACAACCTGGTGGCATCCACGGGATGGCAGAGCGTTGTGCTGGCAGGAGGAAGGGAGGAAGCCTGTATCGGCAGAAGTGTGGAGGAGATCGCCGGGGAGCGGAACACATCGCCCCAGGAGTGCATGATGGATCTGATGTTGGAAAACGCAGGGAATCTGCCAATTGTATTCCATTCCATGTGCCCGGAAGATATGGAGCAGGTGCTGCGGGTCCCGGACAGCATCGTGATCTCAGATGCGCTGTATACGGAGAGCGGTATACCACATCCGCGGCGGTACGGATCATTTTCCCGCTTAATCTGCCAGTACGGAAATATGCTGGGGATAGAAGAGACCATCCGGCGTATCACCTGGAATCCCGCCCGGCGTATGGGAATCCCTGACAGGGGAAGAATCGAAGAAGGGATGAAAGGGGATCTGGTGGTCCTGGACCCGTCGGCGTTCTCAGACCGCGCCACCTATGAACAGCCAGACCGGTTTCCTGAAGGCATCTGCATGGTGACAGTGAACGGGAAGGTGGCCGGCGAGGGCGGGAAATGGATGGATGGGTGTTTTGGGGAATTGCTTAAGGGGACTTGATGAGGTCTTGGGCTTAACGAGGTCTTGAGCTTAACGAAGTCTTCCCCGAGTTTAGTGGTTATGGTATAATGTGGAAAAAGGCAAAGAGGTGGTATCTGTGAAAAATATTAACGATGAAATGAGCAACTTACAGCGTCTGGTAGAAATGCTGGCAGCCCAGTTCGGGAAGAACTCTGAGATTATTCTGCATGACCTGACCAAAGATTATGAGCATACCATTGTGGCGATCGAAAATAACTGGATTACGGGGCGCAAGGTGGGGGACGGAGGCACTAATCTGGGGCTGGAGGTTCTGCGCAATCCCCCCAGTGCCAACGGTGACATTTACAACTATTTCACCAAGACCGCAGAGGGACGTTTACTGCGCTCATCGACACTGTACTTCCGGGATGATAAAGGGAAGGTGGTAGGCTCCCTCTGTATTAATTCGGATATTACCCAGATGACGGAAATGCAGAAAAGCCTGCAGGAATTCACCATGGTTCCCAACGAATCTGAGATTGAGGAAGTCTTCGCAAATAATGTGGAGGACCTGGTGGAATTCTTCATTGGGGAAAGTAAAAAAATAGTGGACAAGCCATCCGGCGACATGACGAGAGAGGATAAGGTGGAGGTTCTTCGCTATCTGGACGGCAAAGGATTTTTCCTGATTACCCATGCCGGTGCATTTGCCTGTGAGTACCTGGATATATCAAAATATACCCTTTATAAATATCTGGGAATGATCCGGGCAGAAAATGGCGGCGGGAATGAGAACCTCTCTTCAGATGACAGCCAGGAGGCATAGTCCTGGAAAATAGGAGAGAAAGTCAGTTATGAATATAGAAAACAGAATTGCAGAGCTTGGAATAGAATTACCGGTGCCGCCCCTTCCTGTGGCCACCTACGCGGTGTGTAAGCAGAGCGGGAACCTGCTGTTTGTGTCCGGCCAGGGTCCGATCATCGGCGGAAAGCAGATGTTCACCGGCAAGGTGGGACAGGAGGTGAGCAGAGAGGAGGGATATCAGGCCGCCCGTTACTGCGGCATCAATCTGCTGGCCCAGCTGAAACACTACCTGGGCGATCTGGACAGGGTGAAGCAGGTGGTGCATTTGAAGGGATTTGTGGCCAGCGACAGCCGGTTTACGGAGCAGCCCTCAGTGATCAATGGCTCTTCGGACCTGATGGTGGAGGTGTTCGGGGAGGCCGGCAGGCATACACGCTGCGCCCTGGGAACCAACGTGCTGCCCACAGACATTCCGGTGGAAGTGGAGCTGGTGGTGGAGATCGCGGAGTAAAGGAGGGCGTCTATGGATTACCAGTCAACGCCGTCTGTCCAGATTGACCTGGATACGGCGGAACGCAATATTATCCAGGCAGTGGAGGAACTGGCTAAGTACCATATTGTCCACAGACCTCACATTAAGGTACATAAGAGCGTGTTTCTGGCCAGACGCCAGCAGGAGCTGGGCTGCAGGGGAATCACCTGTGCAAAGCTGGGAGAGGCGGAGGCCATGGCGGACGGAGGCATCGCGGATATCCTGGTAGCTTACCCGCTGATCGGCAGGGACAAACTGGAGCGCTACCGCCGCCTTGCGGAGCGGGGGATCAGAGTCCGCACCATCGTCAACAGCCTGGCCGGCGCCAAAGGCCTGTCGGAGCTGGGGGAAGCCATGGGAGTACCGCTGTCCGTTCTGGTGGAGCTGGACGGGGGAATCTGCCGCGGAGGCTTAAAGCCCGGTAAAGATCTGGAAGAATTCGGAAAAAGCCTGATGGGACTGAAGGGGATTGCCGTGGAGGGCGTGGAGTATTACGGAGGTGATATCTACGGCTGCAGGACGCCGGAGGAGATCCGGCTCAGAGCACGCAGGGAGCGGGATGAGATTGTAGAATGCGCGTCCATGCTGTCATCCCTTGGCTTTGACATGAAGGTGCTTAGCGGCGGCTCCTCCTTCTCCATCCGTTTTCCGGAGGAGCTGGAAGGGCTGACTGAAGTCAGGGCCGGCAATTACATTTTCAACGACAATGCCCTGCTCTCCATTGGCATGGTTCCGCTGGAGCGCTGCGCCATGAGGGTCTGGGTCACAGTGGTGGCCCGTCCGGACCCATTTACAGCCATTATCGACGCAGGTTCCAAGACCCTGACCACCGACCATGTGGGATACTGGGAGGGCTTCGGATATATTCCTGAGGAACCGGGAGCCGTCATCACCAAGCTCAATGAGGAGCATGGATTTGTGCGTTGCGGCCAGGGGATCTCCTGGGCTGTGGGAGACCGCGTGTCCGTGGTACCCAACCACGCCTGCACAGTTCCAAATCTTTGCGATGAGATATACGGCCTCAGACAGAACCGCCTGGAAACAGCGATTGCGATTGAGGCAAGGGGTAGAAACAGGTAGGGATCATACCTATCCTATAGAAAATCCGGGGCAGCTGCCCCGGATTTTTGTTCGCGGTGAAACGCCCACAAAGCCTGCGGTTCATCGTTATACCCGGCCGTCCAGCCGCTCTTTTATGTATTCTTCACATCCCTTTTCCGTCAGAACAGAACCGTCCCTGATGTCAATATTGGAATTTTGCTCCAGCAGCAGAGCCTGCAGCGCCCGTCCTGCCTCCTTGGTGGTTTCCGCCGAAGCCCGGACCCCTTTGTCTGAGACAATGAGAATGTTGAGATAGTGCATGGGGGTCCTCTTTTTGTTGACTGTGGTATAGATGACACAGTCCTCCAGAAGTGCGCACATAATGTGGCTGCGCCTGATAACCGTATTGTTTCCATCTGCCAGGTAGATGTAATCCTTCGTCAAAATGCCGTCTCTGGCTCCGGATAAAGCGGCATTGACCTTGCCCGCCAGGTTCAGGATGCAGCTGTCTGCAGCCAGTGCCTGGCTCTCAAACTGATGGATCTCATCTTCGCTCAGCTGGCTGTTTTTGGCGCTCTCTTTGATCCATTCCTGTACATTCCCGTGGCTCCGCTTCTTCACAACAACCATAAGCACAATGGAAAGGGCACAGAGAACGAGGCCCACGGCAATGATAAATATACCGGCGCTCACCATGTCGCTCTCACCGCTCTGCTGGAACTCCAGGGTTCTTACAATCCCAAATGCGGAGAGGGCGCCGGAGAGGACCAGCAGCAATACGAGGAACACATAGCTTGCGGCGTTGTTTTTCTGGCTGTTCTTCTGTACTGCGGCGAATACAGACCCCTTGGGATAGTGCTTGCTGATATACGCTTCATTCATCTGTTTAAAAAAAGTATCCATAATCATCCTCCTGTATATCTAAGTGCTTCTATTGTATCATTTTTTTACAGAAATAAATAGATTGTATTAG
>OKVW01001191.1_pt1 | contig 11425 bp, 10 predicted proteins | sample 1606991 | NCBI WGS metagenome assembly OKVW01 (sample SAMN03281021, study PRJEB24777) | human gut metagenome | isolation source: fecal sample PR177 from 1 month old male Malay infant, vaginal delivered...
TTATCGGCATTCAGTTGCCGGAAGAGGAAATTCGCGCGGCGTTTGCCGGGTTACGACGCTAACCTGCCCGCCTGCGCCCTAAGGCGCAGGCCCCCTTCTCTCTGAGACCTCGTCAAAAACAGGGACCAAACGTCGGCAGCGCGTCGAAAAATGTAAAGCAAAGTTTTAATAAGTAACAGTAGAAACATTTTTGGAAATTATAAGAAACTGAATGAATAGGCCCCTTAATAATTAATGACTGCTCTGTTCAGTTTCTGTTTAGCCCACCAATTAAACCACGGCTAAACAGGCTAAATTTGATGATTGACCTCGCCGTAACCCAACGTCATTACAACATTTTCAAAACACCTTCCTGACAAAACCAGCATAAAAAATCGACGCAAGTCACATTTGCAGAGGTAAACATCGCTTGTTAAGGTGCCCTCAGACAACTTTATTGACGAGGAGTAAACCATGAGAAAGCTTAACATCCTTATTCTTGCAGCCCTGACCGCGGTCTCTGGTTCCGCCATGGCGGTGGGGTTTACCGTTGAACAGGGTAAAAACTTCACTAATCTGAATATGGAAATGGGTAAATCCTCTTCTGGCCTGTACGCCGAAAGCCACTGGCTGAAGAATACCGATGATGGTAGCCAGACCGGCGGCGTGGGCGCGGGTTACAACCTGGAAGTGGGCCCGGTGATGCTCAACGCCGGCGCGAAAGCCATCTACCTCGGGCCGAAAAAAGGCGATAACGGCGTCGCGTTTCCGGTCGGCGGGGGGGTGAACGTGGCCCTGACCGACAGCATCCACGTGTTTGGCGAAGGGTATGTCGCGCCGGATGGTCTGAACAACAGCGTGAAAAACTATGTTGAAGCGAACGGCGGCGTGAGCTGGTCTCCGATTGGTCCAGTGACGTTGAAAGTGGGTTACCGCCATGTGAGCGTTGACGGTAAAGAGGGTCGCCCGAACCACACCCTGATTGATGGCGCCTATGTGGGCGGCGGGGTCACCTTCTGATTATGGTCAACGCCCCGCGATAAAGTTAAGGTGCGCTGAGCATTAGCCATAAAAAAACCTGCCGAATGGCAGGTTTTTTTATGGCCGGGTCATAGGCTTAGCGGCGCACCACCACCAGCTTCTGGTTCACAAACTCTTTGATGCCGAGATCGGAGAGCTCCCGTCCGTAACCGGAACGCTTCACGCCGCCAAACGGCAGCTCCGGCGCGGTATCGGTGAGCCAGTTGATATAAACCATTCCGGTTTCAATGGCGGAGGCCATCCGTTTGGCGCGTTCGATATCCTGACTGAACACCGCGCCGCCCAGACCATAGTGGGAATCATTGGCCAGCTGGATTGCCTCCTCATCGTTTTTCACCACGTAGATCTGCGCCACCGGGCCAAAGAACTCTTCGAAGTACGCCGGATTATCACGGGTGATACCGGTCAAAATGGTGGGTTCAAAGAAATTGCCTTCTCGAGCCACCGCTTTGCCGCCCAGATGCAGCTTAGCGCCATTTTTCACCGCCTCGTCCACCTGTTTGCTTAGGGTATCCAGCGCATCTTTGGAAGAGAGCGGCCCCAGCGTGGTGCTTTCATCCAGCGGATCGCCGATTTTCACCTGGCGAAACGCCTCGCTAAATTTTGTCAGGAACGCATCCGCGATATTTTCGTGCAGGATAAAGCGCTTGGCAGCGGTACACACCTGGCCGGCGTTGTTCAGCCGCGCCTGGACGCCGATTTTCACCGCGCGCTCCAGGTCGGCATCGTCCAGCACGACAAACACATCATTGCCGCCCAGTTCCAGCGTTGATTTCTTAATATGCTTCGCCGCCTGCGCCGCCACCACGCTGCCGGCTTTCTCCGACCCCGTTAGCGCCGCGCCCTGCACGCGATCGTCGGCGATAATCTTCGCCACCTGATCCTGGGAGATAAACAGGTTGGTCCACGCCCCTTCCGGTGCGCCGGCCTCGCGCACCAGATGAGCAAAGGTCTCCGCACAGTGCGGCACGATGCTGGCGTGTTTGGCGATAACCGGGTTCCCGGCCGCCAGGTTTGGCGCCAGGACGCGCATCAGCTGGTAATAGGGGAAGTTCCACGGCTCCACCGCCAGTAAGACGCCGATGGGGTGGTGCTCAACCCAGGCTTCACCCAATTCGGAGGGATACTTCACCGGCGCCAGCATCGATTTGGCGTTATCGGCGTAATAGCGGGCGATTTGCGCGCACAGTTTCACTTCGCCGCGGCTCTGCTTAATGAGTTTCCCCATCTCCTGGCTGGCGATTTTCGCCAGATCTTCCACCCGGCTGTCGATCAGATCCGCCAGCTTATGCAGCACCGCCAGGCGCGGTTCGATATCGCCTTTTGCCCAGGCTGAATGGTAGAGCGCATCCGCCTGCTGCAGCGCCGCCTCCACGTCCGCATCGCTGTGCGCCGGGTACGTTTTAATAAGCTGATTGTTCGCAGGATTCACCGTCTGATAGGCCATATCGCATGTCTCCTTGTTATCGCTATTAAGGCAGTCAAAAATGCCGTTAAGGATATTAAGGGTAGTCGAGATGGCTGGCGATGCGGGTAAAGTTAGGTATATCCGGAATATTCCATAACGAGGCTAACCGGGGCGACCGTCAGGCCGCCCCGGCGTTATCAATGCGCCAGCGCGGCGATCTCGTCGGCGGTCAGGCCGGTGATTTTCACCACCGTCTCGCGGGCAATACCGTCGTCCAGCATCCTCTGGGCAATGCGCAGCGCCTCGGCATGCTGTCCTTCCTGCCGGCCTTCTTGTCTGCCTTCTTGTCTGCCTTCAAGCCGGCCTTCCCGTTTGCCTTTTCTGCGGCCCACTTCCTGTAATCTTTCAGCAATAGTCATCAATCTCTCCCTGTGCTGAGGAACCCGTTGCGCCACTTCGTGGATAAACCGGCCAAAGCGGCGCGCGTTGCCAGTCTGCAGCAGATAATTAAACAGCGTTTTTAGCTGTCTGTCATTAGCGTCCCCGCTAAGTAAAATCGTCGTCAGTTGCTCAACAATGCCCATTAAATCGCGCTGGCGAATATGCTTCTGTATCAGCTCGAGTAATGCCACGCGCCGGTGGCGAACGATCTCATCGTCGGGGATCACCGTGACATCCACCAGCGGAAAGGGCGAGATATAAAGCTCACTCGCCAGCTGTGGATCGGCAAAACAGTCCAGCCAGTTGAGTGACCACGGGTATGGCGTGGTCGCTCCGTGATAGAAGAGCATCGGCACCACCAGCGGCAGTTTTGTATGACCGCCATCAAGATGGCGCTGCATCGCGGCGATGGCGTAGCGCATCAGGCGGAAGGCCATCTGCGCATCCGGCGAGCTCTGATGTTCGATAACCACATAAATGTAGCCCTCGCCAGACGCGGTTTTGAGTGACCACAGCACATCGGAGTACCAGGCCCGCAGGCTCTCCTCGATAAAGCTTGCCGACTCCAGCTGTAAGGTATCGAGGTCGCAGCGCTGACGCAGCGCAGGCGGTAGATGGATCGCCAGGAAATCACGCGCGATGTCGGCCTGAGTGAGAAACTGTTTAAACACCGCATCATGCGGCGTCGAGGTGGTGCCCTTTGCCATCGGCTCATCCCTGCCTGCTTATCCTGCAGGGACTCTACCTCCCATGAATGTCTCTGGCACCCCGGAAACCGGGATTTTACATTCCGCTACGAAAACATATTTCCCCGGACTGCAAGCGTGACATCCTTTTTCGACGCGGTACGCAAATCCAGGCGGGCGACAGCCTCGGCGCAGCATGCTATAAACGGCTTATCCCCGCAGCAAAGGCCAAAGCAGTGAACCATACCCGAGATATTCCCCAAACCTTCTGGCGAGACGATCGTCTGCCGTGGCTGGAGCTGCGCAGCACCTGGCGCAGCCGCCAGGCCTATAAGCGCCACAGCCACCCCCAGCTTTCCGTAGGGGCGATTATCGAGGGGGAAACGCGCTGCCTGTGCGCTGGCCAGGAGTACCTGCTGCAACCCGGGGATCTGATCGTGATCCCGCCGCACGCGCCGCATAGCTGTAATCCGCTGCATGGCAGGCCGCGCAGCTATCACATGCTTTACCTGGACGCGACATGGTGCCGCGCGCAGCGCCCGGATATTCCCCCTGGCGCCAGTATCACCTCGCCGCAGCCGCTGCTGCGCGACAGCCCTCTCTTTGCCAGTTTCCAGCAGGTTGTCGCCCTGATGAACCGCGGGAGCCTTGAACAACTGCCCGCCCGGCTGGCGCAACTCCTGCACGCGCTGCCGCTGTGCGCCGCCGCGCCGCAGGCGCCACATCACGCCAGCGCCCTGCTGTTTCAGCGCCTGGCGATGGATCTGCCGGCGTCGCCGTCGCTGGATAAGCTGGCCCACGACAGCGCGCTTCGTAAAGAGACCGTTATCCGCGCCGTGAAACAAGATACCGGCCTGACGCCTGCCAGTTTGATCAACATGGCGCGCATCGAATATGCGAAAACGCGCTTACGCGCCGGGGATCCTATCGCCGACGTTGGCTATCAGGCTGGCTTTGCCGATCAGAGCCATTTCCATAAAACCTTTGTCAGCTATACCGCCGCCACGCCGCGGCAGTATGCGCAAAGCAGATCAATATCTGACAATAAGTAATACGCCACCTGGCGTAGGGTGGCCTCTGCACCATTATCGAGGCCACTATGCATACCTTATCGACGCTCTTTCCCGCCGCCTTCCCGGCGTTAGCCCTGTCCCACTTTGTCGCTCTGCTCAGTCCGGGCCCTGATTTTTTTCTGCTGGTCGGCTACGCCGTGCGCTACCGGATCCGCGGCAGCATCGGATTGTGTCTCGGCATCGCCGCAGGCAATGCGCTGTATATTGTGCTCGCCATCGTCGGCTGGGGGCTTCTGCGCCAGGCGCCGCTGCTTTTTTTGCTCATCGAGCTGCTGGGGGCGGGCTATTTATTGTGGATTGGCAGCCTGCTGATACGCAGCCGTCCCGCGACGCTGGCGATGGAGAGCGTTCGCGCAGCGCGTCCGGGGTTCGGCAGGCAGCTGCTGCTGGGGCTGGGGTCATCGCTGCTCAACCCGAAGAATGCGCTGTTTTATCTGGCGCTGATGACCTCCCTGCTGGGGCCGGCGGTCACCCTGCTGCAGCAAACGGTGAGCGGGCTGTGGATGGTCAGCGTGGTGTTCTTCTGGGATTTACTGCTGGTGAGCGCGATTGCGCTGCCGCAGATACAGCGCCGCCTGGGCGCCATCGTCTGGCGAGTCGAGCGGGCGGCGGGGGCGATCCTGATGCTCTTCGGCCTGGGGATTATCTGGCGATTTTTGCACGACCTCGCCGTCAGGCTATATGCTTAAGCATATGGAAAAACTCGCTGAACTGAAACGCGCCAAACTGCTGGCGCTGTCGCTGCTGCTGATTGCAGCCGCCATTTTTATCACTACCCTCGCGCTACCACCGTCGCCCTGGGTCGGTGCGCTAAAAGCTATTTCCGAAGCGGCGATGGTCGGGGCGCTGGCCGACTGGTTTGCGGTCGTGGCTCTGTTTCGCCGTATTCCGCTGCCCTTTGTCGCCCGCCATACGGCGATTATTCCGCGCAATAAAGACCGCATCGCCGACAACCTCGGCCGCTTTGTCGAGGAAAAGTTCCTTGATACCCCGTCGCTGGTCGCGCTGATCCGCCGCTATCAGCCAGCCCTGATGCTCGGCAACTGGTTCAGCCAGCCGGAGAACGCCCGACGGGTCGGCCAGCACCTGCTGCAGGTGATGAGCGGTTTTCTCGAACTGACCGATGACGCGCGCATTCAACGTCTGCTGCGACGCGCGGTGCATAAGGCTATCGATAAGGTCGACCTGACGCAGACCAGCGCCATGATGCTGGAGGGACTGACCCGCGACAATCGCCATCAAAAGCTGCTCGATTCGCTGATAAACCAACTGATTGCCCTGCTGCAGCGCGACAGCTCCCGCGCCTTTATCGCCCGCGGCATCGTACACTGGCTGGAGACCGAACACCCGCTGAAGGCCAAACTCCTACCCACCGAGTGGCTCGGCGAGCACAGCGCTGAGATGGTCACCGACGCGGTGAATACCCTGCTGGACGAGGTGACTCACGACCGTACGCATCAGATCCGTCAGACTTTTGACCGCGCCGTGCAAAAGCTTATCGATAACCTGAAATCCGACCCGGATATGGCGCAGAAGGCCGATAACATCAAAGCCTGGCTAAAAAATGATGAGACCTTTAACCACTATCTTGGCGAAGTATGGGGCGACCTGCGCGGCTGGGTAAAAAACGATATCAGCAGCGACGACTCACGTATTAAGCAGCGTATCGCCGAGGCGGGGCAGTGGTTCGGTGAAACCTTACTCCGCGACGACGCGCTGCGCGAATCGCTTAACGAACACCTGGAGCAGGCGGCGCACCGGGTGGCGCCGGAGTTCGCCGCCTTCCTCACCCGCCATATCAGCGACACAGTGAAGAGCTGGGACGCCCGCGATATGTCGCGGCAGATCGAGCTCAATATCGGTAAAGATCTGCAGTTCATCCGCATCAACGGTACCCTGGTGGGGGGAACCATCGGCCTGTTGTTGTGGCTGCTCTCGCAGATCCCCTCGCTGCTGCATCTGCATATTGGTTAGCAATGATACTATCCGAACAATAGCGCTGATAAATATTCCACAGGGAGGGCGAGATGATGCACAGGATTTCCCACTGGCTGAGCCGACACGCCGCCGCGCTGTTCTTCCCGGCGGCGTTAATTCTGTATGATTTTTCCGCTTATCTCACTACCGATCTGATCCAGCCGGGGATCCTGCACGTGGTGCGGGATTTCAATGCTGATGTGGCGCTGGCTCCGGCCTCGGTGAGCCTGTATATGGCCGGCGGCATGGCGCTACAGTGGCTGCTGGGGCCGCTCTCTGACCGGATAGGACGGCGTCCGGTGCTGCTCACCGGCGCGCTGATTTTCACCCTCGCATGCCTGGCGACCCTGTTCACCACCTCCATGACGCAGTTCCTGATTACCCGCTTCGTGCAGGGCACCAGCATCTGCTTTATCGCCACCGTCGGCTACGTCACCGTACAGGAGGCCTTTGAGGAAAAAAGGTCGATCAGGCTGATGGCAGTGATCACCTCCGTCGTGCTGGTGGCGCCGATCGTCGGCCCGCTCTCCGGCGCGGCGCTGATGCATTTCATTCACTGGAAAGCGCTGTTCGGCATTATCGCCGCCATGGGATTGGTGGCCTGGCTCGGCCTGCTGTTGACCATGCCGGAGACGGTGCGCCGCGGCGATGTGCCGTTCAGCCCCCTGGGCGTGCTGCGCGATTTTCGCAACGTCTTTCGCAACCGCATCTTTTTACTCGGCGCCGCCACGCTGTCGCTGAGCTATATTCCGCTGATGAGCTGGGTGGCGGTATCGCCAGTGATTTTAATGGACGCCGGCGGACTGACCACCAGCGAGTTCGCCTGGAGCCAGGTGCCGGTCTTCAGCGCCGTTATCATCGCCAACCTGTCGGTGGCGCGCTGGGTAAAAGACCCTACCCGCCCGCGCTTTGTCCTCAGCGCGGTGCCGGTACAGATGCTCGGCCTGGCCATCCTGATCGTTGGCAATCTGGTATGGCCCCACGTCTGGCTGTGGTCGGTGCTCGGCACCTGCTTCTACGCCTTCGGCATCGGGCTGATTTTCCCGACGCTGTTTCGCTTTACCCTCTTTTCCAACGACCTGCCGAAAGGCACGGTCTCCGCCTCGCTGAATATCGTGATCCTCAGCGTCAGCGCGTTATCAATTGAAGGCGCGCGCTGGCTGTGGTTCCATGGCGGCAGACTCCCCTTCCACCTGTTGGCGGTGGCCGCCGGGATTGTCGCCGCCTGCTGCCTGGCCGGACTGTTACGCCACCAGCGCGGACAAGCGGTGATCGAAGCCCGGCAGTCGTGAGCCCTTTTACGGAGAAAGCCCCATCATGAATGACATTGAACTCAGCCAGGCGCAGCGCGACCTGCTGCGCGACAGGCTCAGCAAGTACTGCGCAGAGACCTTCGACCTCGAACTGGAGCAGTTTGACGCCGAATTTTTCGTCGACTTTATCGCCAAAGAGCTGGGGCCGCTGTTTTACAACGCCGGTATCGAAGAGGCCATCCGCACCCATCAGGCATGGAGCGAGCGTATCCAGGAAGAGATGGATTTGAAAAAGGTCTATTAACACCGCGTACAGACGCAGGAGATCAATAAAACCCTGCATACATCATGGCTATAATGGCGACTCTTTCAGCATCTCCCGTGTACGGGGAAGGAAAACCATGTCGCTTATCACCGATCTACCCGCCATTTTTGACCAGTTCTCAGAAGCTCGCCAGAAGGGCTTTCTCACCGTCATGGATCTTAAAGAGCAGAACGTACCGCTGGTGGGCACTTACTGCACCTTTATGCCCCAGGAGATCGCCATGGCGGCGGGCGCCGTTGTCGTCTCGCTGTGCTCAACCTCCGATGAAACCATCGAGGAAGCGGAAAAAGATCTCCCGCGCAACCTCTGCCCGCTTATCAAAAGCAGCTACGGCTTCGGCAAAACCGATAAATGTCCCTACTTCTATTTCTCTGACCTGGTGGTTGGGGAAACCACCTGCGACGGCAAAAAGAAAATGTATGAGTACATGGCCGAGTTCAAGGCGGTCCACGTCATGCAGTTGCCGAACAGCGCCAGCGATGCCGCCTCGCGCGCACTGTGGAAAACGGAGATCCTGCGCCTGCAGCAGGTGATTGAGGCCCGGTTTGGCACGCCGATTAGCGAGGCGGCGCTGCGCGAAGCCATCGTGTTGAAAAATCGCGAGCGCCGGGCGCTGGCCCACTTTTATCGTCTCGGGCAGCTCAATCCGCCGGCGCTCAGCGGCGGCGACATCCTGAAAGTGGTGTACGGCGCCACTTTTCGTTTCGACAAAACCGCCCTGATTGATGAACTGCATGCCATGGCGGAGCGCATCCATCAGGAGTGGCAGCAGGGTAAACGGCTGGAACCTCGTCCGCGGATCCTGATCACCGGCTGCCCGATCGGCGGCGCGGCGGAAAAAGTGGTCCGCGCCATCGAGGAAAACGGCGGCTGGGTGGTCGGCTATGAGAACTGCACCGGCGCGAAAGCGACCGAGCGCTGCGTGGCGGAAGAGGGCGACGTCTACGACGCCTTAACCGATAAATATCTCGCCATCGGCTGCTCCTGTATCTCCCCCAACGACCAGCGTCTGCAGCTGCTGAGCCAGATGGTGGAGGAGTATCAGGCCGACGGGGTGATCGACGTCATTTTGCAGGCCTGCCATACCTATGCCGTGGAATCGCTGGCGATTAAACGCCATCTGCGCCAACAGCACGATCTTCCTTACATGGCGATTGAAACCGACTATTCGACAGCGGACCTCGGCCAGCTCAGCACCCGCGTCGCCGCCTTTATCGAAATGCTGTAAGGAGCTGGCGTGAACTATACGGTTGGCATTGATTCCGGCTCCACCGCCACAAAAGGCATCCTGTTGGCGGACGGCGTCATCGTGCGCCGCTTCCTCTGCCCCACCCCCTTTCGCCCCGCCGACGCCATCCACGAGGCCTGGGAGACACTGCGCGCTGGCCTCACGGAGACGCCTTTTTTAACCCTCACCGGCTATGGCCGCCAGCTGGTGGATTTTGCCGATAAGCAGGTGACGGAGATCTCTTGTCACGGCCTCGGCGCCCGCCTGCTGGCGCCGGACACCCGCACGGTGATTGATATCGGCGGCCAGGACAGCAAAGTTATCCAGCTGGACGCCGGGGGCAACCTCAGCGACTTCCTGATGAATGACAAATGCGCCGCCGGCACCGGCCGTTTTCTGGAAGTCATTTCACGCACCCTCGGCGCCAGCGTCGAACAACTGGACGCCATTACCGACGGCGTGGAACCGCACGCCATTACCAGTATGTGCACGGTGTTTGCCGAATCGGAGGTCATCAGCCTGCGGTCGGCCGGCGTCGCGCCGGAGGCGATTCTGGCCGGGGTGATTAACGCCATGGCCCGGCGCAGCGCGAACTTTATCGGCCGCTTATCGGCGCAGGGGCCGCTGCTGTTTACCGGCGGCGTCAGCCACTGCGCCGCCTTTGCCCGGATGCTGGAAAGCCATGTCGGCATGGCGGTGACAACCCATCCCGACGCCCAGTTTGCCGGGGCGATCGGCGCGGCGCTGATCGGACAGCGCCAGCGGAGGCGCGGATGACAACGTTTCTGTTTTTATTTCACTCCACGGTGGGGGTGGTGCGGATGCGCAAAGCCATGCAGGCGGCGGGAGTGGCCTTCGAGGTCAAAGATATACCCCGCCAGCTGCGCAGCGGCTGCGGGCTGTGCATCCTGCTGGAGGGGACGGAAGCCGATGCGCGAGGCTGGATCGTCCCGGAACAGACGGCGGCGCTGTATCAGCAGAACGGGGAAGCATGGCGCTGTCTCGCCACCTTCCCACCGGCAGGTTAATCGCTCACCACAAAACGCGTCGCCGCGAAACAGTTCAGCAGGCGGTGCATGAGAAAAACCAGGGTCAGCGTCACCACCAGCGAGACCGTCACCGAGGTGATGCGGTACAGATCGCTGAACACCAGATCCTGATACGGATGCAGATTCTGGCCGAACATAATGCCGATGGTAGTGATGCTGGCGAAGCCCACCCCGGCGCCCACTTTCTCCATCACGTGTAGGCGGGCGCTGAAGGCCAGCCCGAGACCAATCAGCGGCATCATCAGGATCATGTGGTTGCTGAAATCATAGATAATCAGCTGCACCACCAGTATATAGAGACAGGCCAGCACCACCCCGACGACGCGCCAGATCGAGCTGATCACCGCCCCACGATAGTGCATCGGGAACAGGATCAGGATCCCGGCCATCAGCGCCGACAGCGAGTCGCTGAGATCGCAGATCTGAAACACCACAAAGATGATCGTCGCTACCGTACCGGAGAGCAGCGACTCATGACGGATGCGGGCGGCGTCTTTCTCAATCCGCGGCGGCGGCTTGCGCGGTTCGACGTCCGGGATCAGGTAATGCAGCAGCGCGCTCAGCGCCACGGCCATCACGCAGGCTTCCATATTGGAGAACATCAGGGTGTGCCAGTTGCTGGTGGGATAGCTCATAAAATTGAGCATCGTGCTCTGGCACACCACCCCCATCGATCCCAACAGGAACAGCGGTCCCTGGCTCATAAAGCGGAAACGCATCACGTACAGGGCAAACACCACCAGGGTCATGATCACCGGCCACTGCGACAAATAGCCGACAATTAGCACCATTTCGACACAGTTTACCGCCGCGCTAAATATAAACTGGCGGGCGACGTGCAGGTTGAACATCGGCACCAGCGACATCAGCATCAGCGGATAAACGACGAAAAATACGCCGTACTGCACGTCGTAGAAGGTGGAGATGCTGAGCGCAATGGTCCCGGCCACGGCGATACGCACCGT
>OKVW01001192.1_pt1 | contig 11424 bp, 11 predicted proteins | sample 1606991 | NCBI WGS metagenome assembly OKVW01 (sample SAMN03281021, study PRJEB24777) | human gut metagenome | isolation source: fecal sample PR177 from 1 month old male Malay infant, vaginal delivered...
GGACCTGCCCCAGAAAAGGGGCGGCGCCCTGCGGTTCGACCACGACGAGACCTACCGCAAGGGCCTGACCATGGATGACCTCGCCAAGCTGAAGCCCGCCTTTTTGAAGGGCGGCACCGTCACCCCCGGCAACGCCTCCCCCCTCAACGACGGCGCGGCGGCAGTGGTCCTCGCCACGCCGGAAAAGGCCAGGGAGCACGGGCTCCAGCCCCTGGTGCGGTACGTGGCCTCCGCCTCGGCGGGCTACGACCCCAAGCTGATGGGCTTCACCCCCGTGTTCGCCGTGCGCAAGCTCCTGGCCAAGACCGGGCTGAGGCTGGAGGACATCGGTCTCATCGAGCTGAACGAGGCCTTTGCCGTCCAGGCCATCGCCTGCATCAGGGAGCTGGGGCTGGACATGGGCCGGGTCAACGTCAACGGCGGCGCCATCGCCCTTGGGCATCCCACGGGCTGCACGGGGGCACGCCTCACCGTGACCATCGCCGGTGAGATGCGCCGCCGGGGCTGCCGGTATGGGCTGGTGACCCTGTGCATCGGCGGCGGCCAGGGGATCGCCGTACTGTACGAGCTGTGCGAATGATGGGGGAGGAGCGAAAAATGAGCTATCCGTGGCCCGAGATCGTTGACCGGCTGAACAAAGCCCTCCGGCTCCACTACACGCCCATCGGGATCCAGATGTTCCAGACCGAGGAGGAGATGGCGCTCGTTCCCAAGCTGCGCCGCCCCAAGCATCTGCACACCCCCTGCCAGCTGGTGGCCCAGGCCATCCACCTGGGCTATACCATCGGCTTCACCGCCCGGGACATCGTCAACCGCAACTGCGCCGCCTCCGTGGGGATCCTGGAGCAGGACGAGGAGTTCCGCAGCGGGAGCATCTTCGCCGGGGGCTGGTGCGCCACGGCGGAGGACGCCGCGGCCCACCACGGGGCCATGACCCCCGTGCCCAAGCCCTCCGCCGGGGTGGTGGCCTCCCCCCTGTCGGCCGGGCGGATCGAGCCGGACGCCTGCCTGCTGACCCTGCTCCCCGGCGAGGCCTTCCTCCTGCTCCAGGGCTATGTGCGCCACGGCTACGCGCCGATCCCCCTGGACTACATCGGGGAGTCCTCCTGCTCCATGCACTGGGTCAAGACCTGCCAGACGGGCAAGATCGGCATGGCCCTGCCCTGCTTCGCGGAGATGCGCTTCGCGGGCTGTCCGCCCAGCGTGGTGAGCCTGAGCATGGTCCCGGAGGACCTGGTGAAGGCTCTGGACGGGGTGGAGGAGCTGTCCCGGTGCGGCTTCCGCTACCCGGTGCCCACCTATGCCGTGCAGACCGACGTCTGCGAGGGCCTGGGGGCCAGCTACGATCTGAAAAGGTGATCATGTGGAATATTCAGAGCTGATGGTCCAAAAAAGCGAGGGGGTCGCCCTTGTGACCATCAACAGCGCGAAGACCTCCAACGCCCTCTCCTGCGCGATGCTGAAAAAACTCCACGCCGCGGTGGACGACCTGAACGCGGACCCCAGCCTGACCGTGGTCATCCTCACCGGGGCGGGCAAGGCCTTCGTCGCCGGGGCGGACATCACGTATATGAAAGATCTCAGCCCGGACGAGGCCATCGACTACGCCAAGCAGACCACCTCCATCTATGACAAGATGCTGGCCGCCCGCAAGATCTACATCGCCGCCGTGAACGGCTTCGCGCTTGGCGCGGGGACTGAGCTGGCCCTGGCCTGCGACCTGAGGATCGGCTCCCACCAGGCCAAGTTCGGCTTTCCGGAGGTCAGTCTGGGCATCATCCCCGGCGGCGGCGGGACCCAGCGTCTGGCCCGGCTGGTGGGGTATGGGAAAGCCAAGGAGCTGATCCTCACCGGCGCCGTCATTGGGGCGGAAGAGGCCCTGGGCATGGGCCTGATCAACCGGGCCGTGCCCGAAGAGGAGCTGATGCGGGAGGCCTACGCCATGGCCGCCAGACTGTTGGAGGTGGGCCCCCTGGCAGTGGGGTACGCCAAGGAGTGCATCAACAAGAGCGATGAGATGGGCGTCACCCCCGGCATCGAGTTCGAGAAGAACTTGTTCGGCGTATGCTTCGCTACAAAGGACCAGAAGGAGGGCATGAGGGCCTTCAAGGAGAAGCGGCGGCCCAAGTTCAGCGGGACCTAATCCCTATCCCTGGTCCAGTTCATCCAGCGCGGATAAGAGAGCCTGTTCCACGAAATCGGAGAAGGTTTCTCCTGTCTCGGCGATGATCGCTTCGATCTCCTCCACCATGTCCTGGGGGAACCAGACTTCTATCTCTGTTTTTGCCATAATTATCACCTCGTGCATTATTATACATCATTACGCAATCATTAGCAACCACTTGTTTTATAATGATGCAATTAGTACACTATGTACGGAGGCGATGTTATGGCCGAAGTGATCATGGTGAATCGTGTGAGATTCACTTCATCCCTGAAAAAAGAGTTGATGCCCAAGCTTGACAAACTGGCGGAGGAGACCCGTATCCCCAAGTCCCGCCTGCTGGATGAAGCTGTGGAAGACCTCCTCAAAAAATACGAAAAAAGAATGGCTCAATAGAAAAAACGCGCGCGTTGCAGGGGACTGCGGCGCGCGCGTTTGTTTTTGGGGACGAGAGTGTCGTCCCTCCGGGGGCCCGATTCTTTGGGCGCAAAGAACCGGGGAAGAAACGCTGAAGGGCAAATATTGGGGGCCAAGCCCCCCGAATGTGTCCAACCCTTCGGTCTGTGGCGCTACCGATACCCTGGCACGTGGAACCCCCGGCCACTTCGTAGGCCGCTGTTTGGGCTTGGTGGACCCAAGGTGCGGGGGACGGGCGACCGCAAGGGTCGCCCCTACGCATGGCCCTGTAGGGGCGACCCTTGCGGTCGCCCGTTTCTCCCGTCCCTCGTAGGGGCCGGCGTCCTCGACGGCCCGTGCAGACTGCCAATGGGCTGAAAGCTAACAAGCGGCGCAGAGACTCGTGCGGCATGGTTGGCACCAGTAAAAAAGCAACTGCTATCAAGTCCTGCCGCCCATATGCCGAGGGGCGGCAGCCGGACTTTACCCGACTGCACGCTGATACGGGCTGTACAGACTCGCCTCTATGCAATCTAATTGAAGCCCACCGCCGCCGGACGTCCCCGGGGGCACCGCCTCCACATCAAAAAAGCACCCGCCTCGTATCGAGGCGGGTGCTTTCTTATGTACCGATCAGTCCGCGCGGACAGCCACGTTGGGCCAGTCGATGATGCCCACGGGGGTCATCTGGAAGCCCTCCACGTTGGCGGAGAGGACGCAGGACTCGTTGCGCATGTTCATGTAGCAGCCCACGGGATCCTCCAGGTACAGGATCTCGGAGGCCCGCTGGTACAGCTTCTCGCGGGTGGCCTTGTCGGTGGTCTCGGCGGCGCCGTTGAGGCACTCGTCCACTTCGGCATTGGAGTAGAAGCCGTAGTTGTTGCTGTTCTTGCCGTCGGCGGCGGTGGCAAAGCGGCGCTTCAGGCCCTCGTCGCCGTCCAGGGTGATGCAGCCGGCGCCCATGATGAACATGCCCCAGTCGGGGAACTCCTCAGGGGTCAGGGCGTTCCAGGAGGCGGAGAAGGTGGCCTTGTCGATCACGTCCAGGGTCACGTTGATGCCCACCTCGGCCAGCTGGGCGGCCACGATCTCGCCCATCTCCACGCCCTTGTTGTAGACGCTGGTGGTCATGACGGTCATGTCGAACCCGTCGGGATACCCGGCATCGGCCAGCAGCTGGCGGGCCTTCTCCTGGTCCTGCTCGATCACGCCCAGGTACTTGTAGCCGAAGGCGGCGGCGGGCATGACGCTGTCCCGGGGCTTCTCCCCCATGGCGCCGTACAGGGCGTCCACGATGGCGGTACGGTCCAGGGCGTAGCTGATGGCCTGGCGGACCTTGGTGTCCTTCACGATGGGGTGGGAGCAGTTGAACTGGAACAGGTGGCAGCCGGGGCCGGGGATGGAGTAGACGTTGATGCTGGAGTCGCCCTTGAGCCGGACCATCTCCTCGGGGGTCAGGCCGTCGGCGGCGTCCACCTGGTGGCTCTCGATGGCCACGGAGCGGGAAGCCGCCTCGGGGACGATCTGGACCACGATGTTCTCGGTCTTGGCGGGGCCGTTGAAGTAGTCGTCGTGGCGGACCAGGTGCATGTCCTCATCCTTGTTCCACTCCACCAGCTTGAACGGGCCGGTGCCGTTGACGGTCTCCACGCTGGTGCCCAGGTCCTTGCCGTACTGGTCGATGAAGTCCTTGTCCAGCAGGGTGTTGGCCCGCAGGGTCAGAGAGGCCTCCATGGGGCCGGCGGGGGCCAGGGTGATCAGCTGGATGGTGTAGTCGTCCACGATCTCGCAGCGGTCGATGAAGCCCATGGTCTGGGTGTAGCGCACGGGATCGTCCTCGTTGAGCAGGCGGTCGTAGGTGGCCTTCACGTCGGCGGCGGTGAGCTCCTTGCCGTTGTGGAACTTCACACCCTTGCGCAGGTGGAAGGTCCAGGTGAGCTGGTCCTCCGAGACCTCCCAGGTCTCGGCGACATCGCCCACGATGTTGCCCTCAAGGTCCCGCTTCAGCAGCTGGGAGTAGACCATGGGCAGGATCTTGTCGTTGTCCACGTTCATCTGACCGTCCATGATCGACTGGTCGTTGTTGGTGGCCAGGGTGAAGGTGTCCTTGTAGGCCACCTGCTGCTGGCCGTCCCCGCCGCTCTGGGTGTTGGAAGGGTCCGTACCGCCGCCGCTGGGGGGCGTGCCGGCGTTCCCGCCGCCGCAGGCCGCGGCGGAGAGCATCATCGCGGTGGCCAAGAGAAGAGACAGCGCTTTTTTCATACCGTGTTACCTCCATTCGATTCGTGTTGCAGCCAGGGGGAAAGACTAGAAATATGGTGTATTATACCCCATTGGAAAATCACATACAATAGTGCATACAATTTATTTTTAAAAAAAGGACGCTTTTTTACTTTATCACCAAAAAGCGTCAAAGAGTTTGGTGCAATTTGCATCAGATCGGAGCTGCACTACAGCCGGACCAGCTGGCCCCGCTTGTACACCTGGCCCACGTGGGCGAGGCTGGCGATGTCCTCCAGCGGATCCTGGTCCAGCACCAGGAGATCGGCCTGCTTGCCGGGGGCGATGCTGCCCACCCAGCCGTCCACGCCCATCATATCGGCGGCGGCGGAGGTGGCGGACACGATGGCCTCCATGGGGGAGCAGCCGTACTCCACCATCTTGACCAGCTCCATGTAGCTGCCCCAGTGGGGGTTGAAGGGGGTGCCGGCGTCGGTGCCCACGGCCATCTTCACGCCGCAGCGCAGGGCCAGCTGATAGCTTCGCACGTGGGCGTCGTGGGCCCGCTTGCACTTTTCCATGGCATAGGCGGGGATGCCGCTGTCGCCGTCGTGCTGGAAGAGCCAGTGGTCCACCGCCAGGGTGGGCACCAGGTAGAGCCCCCGCTCCAGCATCAGGTCCACGCACTCCTGGTCCAGGAAGGTGCCGTGCTCCACCGAGTCGATCCCGGCCCGGATGGCGCTTTTGATGGCGGGTGCGCCGTGGGCGTGGGTGGCCGTCTTTTTGCCCGCCTTGTGGGCCTCTTCGATGGCGGCGCCCATCTCCTCCTCGGTGAGCTGGGCGGAGGCGGCATCCATGCCGGGGGACATCATCCCGCCGCTGGCCATGATCTTGATCAGGTCGGCGCCGTGCTTGATCTGCTCCCGGGCCGCCCGGCGGCACTCGTCGGGGCCGTCGCACTCCCGGCCGGTGTTGCTGCCGTGGCCCCCGGTCATGCACAGGCACTGGCGGCTGATGTAGTAGTCGGGGCCCAGGACGATGCCCTCGTTGATCGCGTCCCGCAGGCCCACCTCGGCCTGCTTGCGGCCGTTCATGTCCCGGACGAAGGTGACGCCGGACTTCAGGTGCTGCTGCAGGTGGACCAGCCCCCGCAGGGCGAACTTGGACTGGGGCTCCCAGTTGAGGGACACGGGGTCGGCGATCGGGGTGGCCAGGGCGTGGACGTGGCAGTTGAACATGCCGGGCATCACGGTCTTGCCCGTCAGGTCCGTGCCCCCGCGCCGCTGCTCCTCGGTGAGGTCCCGGGCCGCGCCCACCCAGGTGATGGTGGCCCCCTCCACGGTCATGGCGCTGTCGGGGACGCGCCGCTTGCCCACCACGTCGATGAGGCTGAAGCCGAAATAGGTCTGTGCCATGCTCACGCCCCCCAGACCTGGCGGAACACCCGCAGGAAGTTCTCGCCCAGGATGCCCCGGATCTCGCTGTCGGTGAAGCCCAGGGCCACCAGGCCGCGGGTCACGTTGATGTACTGGTCCACCCGCTTCAGGTCGGCGTTGAAGACGGTCTCAAAGAACCAGGGGCTGTCGTAGAACAGCTTGGTGTGGGTCTCCCAGTAGAACTTGGTGTAATACTCGTAGATGTCGCTGCCCACGCCCAGGTGCTGGGGGCCCACCAGATCGGCCATGTACTCGAAGTGGGCCATGTAGTCCTCCAGGGTGGGCTGGACCCCCACCTCGTGGTGGCAGAGGAAGGCGTGGGGGCTCAGGCCGATCACGCCGCCCTTGGCGGTGACGGCCCGGATCATCTCGTCGGTGAGATTGCGCTTGGTGGTGGGGGTGACGGCCCGGGCGTTGGAGTGGCTGAACACGCAGGGCTTGTCACTGAGCTCGATGGCCTCCAGGCTGGTCCGCTCCCCCACGTGGGACAGGTCCACCACGATGCCCAGGCGGTTCATCTCCTTCACGGCCTGGATGCCGTAGAAGCTCAGGGGGCCGTTCTGGGGGTCCATGCAGCCCGAGCCCATGGTGCCGGGCTCGTTGTAGGCCAGCTGGCAGACCCGCAGGCCCAGCTTGTGCAGGATGGTCCAGCGGTAGAACTCCTTGCCCACCATCTCCGCCCCCTGGAAGCCGAAGATGATGCCGATCTTCTTCTCCCTGTGGCAGCGCAGCAGGTCGTCGGCCGTGCCGATCTGCATCACCCGGTCCGGGAAATAGTCCAGCAGGTTATAGTAGGCGAAGAAGGTCTTCAGGGTGGTCTCGAAGCCGTCGTTAGCGGCCGCGATGGTGATGTTCATGGCCCGGACGCCGGAGGCCTCCAGCCGGTCCAGATAGGTCTTGCCGTCCCGCTCCGGGGGCTCGGGGCTGGTGATGTTGCCGCACAGGCCGTCGATCATCAGTGAGGACCAGTGGAGCTCCTGGGCCCGCTCCTCCTGGGCAGGGGTGAGGGTGATCTTTTTCATATCGGCATCTCCCGCTCTATCGTGATATCGGTCAGTCTATCAGGGCGTTGCGCAGGCTGAACGCCGCCGCCTCCTCTCTCTGCCGCCGCCGCTCGTCCTGTAACAGGATCGCGTTGATCACGTGCTGCTCGGCCTCCCGGCGGGCCAGCTCCGGGTCGTGGGCCTCCAGGGCCTGGTAGATCCGCTGGTGCTCGGCCATGTTCCGCTCCACGTCGCCGATGCTGTGCCAGGAGGCCGCCCGCTCGTGCCAAGTGCGGTTGAGGATGTCGTGGATCAGCTCGGTCAGGAAGTGGTTGCCGCTTTCGATGTAAGTGAGGGTGTGGAAGGCCTCGTTGGCGATGGAGAAGAGCTCGATGTTCCGGGCCTGGGCCGCCTGGGCCATCTCGTCCAGGTGCTGGCGCATCTGGGCAAGGCCCTCGTCGGTGAAGCGGGCGGCCGCCAGGGCGGCGGCCATCCCCTCCAGGCCGGCCCGGACGAAGAGCATCTCCCGCACCTCGGTGGAATCGACGTCGGCCACCACGGCGCCCTTGTACCGCTCCAGCTTGACCAGCCCCAGGGCCTCCAGCTGCTTGATGGCCTCCCGCACCGGGGTCCTGCTGACCTGATACTTCTGGGCCAGGGCCGTCTCCACCAGGCGCTCCCGGGGTTTCAGCTCCCCGGTGAGGATATCTCGGCGGATCACATCCACCAGTTCGGAGCTCATGCTGTGCTGCTCCTCCAAAATAAATTCCTCCTGTCACGACACTTTTTTGATTTAGGGGATTGAATTTGTGTGCAACATTGTATACAATGTACTTACTCAACCCCAGTATATCGTTTTTTGCGAGGGCTGTCAATAATTGGCGGACATTTTGCATACAGTTTTGCGTGTGGGAAGGACACGCGCCGAAGCTAGAGAGAATGGGTCACGCCAGAGCCTGGAATCACAGGGAAATCGGAGGTGCAGTCAATTGCTCAAGTACGTTGTGAAACGCATCCTACAGCTGATCCCCATGCTGCTGATCCTGTCGGTGATCGTCTTCCTGATGGTCCGCATGATCCCCGGAGACCCGGTGAAGAACATGCTGGGGATCGACGTGCCCCAGGAGATGGTGGAGGTGGAGCGGGAGCGCCTGGGCCTCAACGACCCCTATATCATCCAGTACGGGCGGTTCCTGAACGAGCTGCTCCACGGCGACCTGGGCACCTCGATCGTCACAGGCAAGCCTGTGGCCGAGGAGCTGGCCGACCGCTATCCCAACACCCTGATCCTGGCCGTGGGCGGCATCGCCATCGCCGCCGTGTTCGGCGTGCTGGTGGGCATCCTGGCCGCCGTCTACCACAATAAGTTCTGGGACAACTTCATCACGGCCCTGTCCATGCTGGCGGTGTCCACGCCGTCGTTCTTCCTGGGCCTGATCCTCATGCTGGTGTTCACCCTCTACCTGGGCTGGCTGCCCAGCATGGGCACCATCACCCCCGCGCGCATGGTGCTGCCCATCGTCACCCTGGGCACCCAGGCCGTGGGCCTGATCGCCCGGACCACCCGCTCGTCCATGCTGGACGTGCTGGGCCAGGACTACATACGCACCTCCCGCTCCCGGGGCATCCCCAGCAGTGTGATCACCTTCGCCCACGCGCTGAAGAACGCCATGATCCCCGTCCTCACCGCCATCGGCCTGCGGTTCGGCACCATGCTGGCCGGCTCGGCCATCGTGGAGACGGTCTTCTCCATCAAGGGCGTGGGCCGCTTCGTGGTGGACTCGGTGTCCAAGCGGGACTATCCGGCGGTCCAGGGCTGCATCCTGGTGCTGGCGGTGACCTTCGTGGTGGTCAACACAGCGGTGGACCTCATCTACGCCGCGGTGGATCCCCGCATCAAATACGACTGAGGGGGGCGGGAACGATGAAAGGTACGCTTTTGAAGCGGTTTCTCCGGCGGAAGGTCTCGGTGATCGGGGCGGTGGTCCTGATCGCCTTCTTCGCCATCGCCATCGTGGGGCCCTTCCTCTGCAGCCAGGACCCCCTGGCCCAGGACCTGATCAACAAATACCAGCCGCCCAGCGGCGCCCACTGGTTCGGCACCGATAACCTGGGCCGGGACACCTTCACCCGCATGATCTACGGCGCCCGGGTCTCCCTGACCCTGAGCTTCACCGGCGTCATCAGCGGCTCCATCATCGGGGTGCTGCTGGGGGTGTGCGCCGGCTTCTTCGGCGGCTGGGTGGACAACCTGATCTCCCGCGTCATCGATATCCTGCTGGCCTTCCCCGGCCTGCTGCTGGCCATCACCGTGGTGGCGATCCTGGGCAACGGCATCCAGAACACGGCCATCGCCATCGCGATCTTCTCCATCCCATCCATCGCCCGGATGGTCCGGGGCATCGTGCTGGCCAACAAGGGGGCGGAGTATATCCAGGCCTGCCAGGTGATGGGCGCCTCCAACAGCAGGATGATCTTCACCCACATCGTGCCCAACGCCGTGTCCCAGATCATCGTCAACATCACCCTGAACCTGGGCACCGCCATCCTCACCGCCTCCTCCCTGTCCTTCCTGGGCCTGGGCGTCCAGCCCCCCGACCCGGAGTGGGGCGCCATGCTCAGCACCGGCCGGGACGTGATCCGGGCCTATCCCCTGGCGGTGTTCATCCCCGGCATCGCCATCACCCTGGTGGTGATGAGCTTCAGCCTGGTGGGCGACGGCCTGCGGGACGCCCTGGACCCCAAACTCAAAAACAATTAAGGGGGGAGCGCAATGGCAGAGACGATTTTAGAGGTCAAAGACCTCAAGACCTACTTTTATACCGAGGAGGGCACCGTGCCCGCCGTGGACGGGCTGGACTTCACCCTGCGGGACGGCGAGACCCTGGCGATCGTGGGCGAGTCGGGCTGCGGCAAGAGCGTCACCTCCCTGTCCATCCTGGGCCTCATCAAAAACCCGCCGGGCAAGATCATCTCCGGCGAGATCCTCTACAAGGGCGAGGACCTGTGCAAGGTGGGCGAGAAGCGGATGCGCCAGATCCGGGGCGACGAGATCTCGATGATCTTCCAGGAGCCCATGACCTCCCTGAACCCGGTGTTCACCGTGGGCCACCAGATCATGGAGTCCCTGAAATACCACCAGCACTGCGCCAAGGCCGAGGCCCGGCAGCGGGCGGTGGAGATGCTCAAGCTGGTGGGCATCCCCGACCCGGAGAAGAACGTGGACAGCTATCCCCACCAGATCTCCGGCGGCATGCGCCAGCGGGTCATGATCGCCATGGCCCTGGCCTGCAACCCCAAGATCCTCATCGCAGACGAGCCCACCACCGCCCTGGACGTGACCATCCAGGCCCAGATCCTGCGCCTGCTGCGGGACCTGCAGGAGAAGATGGACACCGCCATCATCCTCATCACCCACGATTTGGGCATCGTGGCCCAGACGGCGGAGAACGTGATGGTGATGTACGGGGGCCAGGCGGTGGAGTACTCCGACGTGGCCTCCATCTATAAAAAACCCCTGCACCCCTACACCGTGGGCCTTCTGAAGTCCATCCCCAAGCTCCACGAGGACCAGGACAAGCTCTATAACATCAAGGGCAGCATCCCCAGCCCCCAGGAGTTCCCCAAGGGCTGCCGCTTCTCCCCCCGGTGCGAGGACTGCATGGAGATCTGCAAGGACTCCATGCCCGAGCTGACCAGGACAGAGGACGGCCGGATGGTCCGCTGCTGGAAGTATCAGAACAGAGGGGGGGAGCAGCCGTGAGCGAGAACCTGCTGGAAGTCAGGGACCTGAAGGTCCACTACCCCGTCAAGGTGAAGAAGAACGTGGTGTTCAGTGAGAAGCGGTCCGTCAAGGCCGTGGACGGCATCAGCTTCGGCGTCCGGGAGGGCGAGACCTTCGGCCTGGTGGGCGAGTCGGGCTGCGGCAAGTCCACCACGGGCAAGGCCATCGTCAAGCTCCTGCGCCCCACCGAGGGGCAGATCACCTACGAGGGCAAGGACATCTTCCAGGGTGGGCGGAAGAACGACCTCACCACCAAGATCCAGATCATCTTCCAGGACCCCTACTCCTCCCTGGACCCCCGCTTCACCGTCGCCCGCTGCATCGCCGAGCCCATGGTGGTCCACCGCATCGGCGACGCCGCCTCCCGCCGGGAGCGGGTGAGCCAGCTGATGCACGACGTGGGCCTGCGCCCGGAGCACATGACCAAGTACCCCCACGAGT